>Ga0180435_10000449_pt1 | contig 42884 bp, 40 predicted proteins | sample SS_ome_3_FD_132467 | JGI IMG/M metagenome (GOLD analysis project Ga0180435, IMG submission 132467) | Hypersaline lake sediment archaeal communities from the Salton Sea, California, USA - SS_3_S_1 metaG | ecosystem: Environmental > Aquatic > Non-marine Saline and Alkaline > Hypersaline >... | reverse complement strand
CTCGACGTCGACCGAGGCCGCTCCGTCGGCGACCTTGAACGTATCGTCCAGTACGCGTGCGCCCTGCTGGAACGCCATCATCGAAGTACCGATCTGATCGCTCTGGGCGACAAACTCCTGCACAGACGTATTGGAGGTTATCTGCAGACCATTGAGCCTTTCGGCGAGTTTCCGCCGCGCGTCGATTTCGGCGGCTCGCCTAGCCATGAGTCTGGCCTGCGCGGCGTTGGCGGCGTTGGCGTCGACCGCCCCGCTTCCGGTGACTCTGAGGGTCTGGGTGGACCAGGGCGGCGCCGACGAAGCGGTCGCCACTGTGCGCCTGACCTCGACCGGAGCGGTCCTCTTGAGGTATTGCGCGTTGGGAACGCCCATGCCGACTTCCCTTATGATCGTATCCTTCGAGCGGATGATGGCGTCCTGGATCTGCCTGGATCTCACGTTATTGCCCCTGACGCTCGTGGAGGTCCAGGATTTGAGGCTCTGGTAGAACTGCCGCAGCTTGATCTGCATCTCCACTTCGACGACGAGTTCATCCTTGTGGTACCGCCGCCCGACTTCCTTCATTCCTCTTATGAAGGCGTTTAGCCTGGTGTTGATGTCGTCGGATTCGGCTACGAAGTCCTGAACAGTCGTGCTCGATGTGATCTGCAGACCTTTTATGCATTCGGCGAGTTTCCTCATCGCGTCGACGCGTGCGGCCCGCTCGGCCATCAGGCGTCCGCGAGCGGTGCAGTACTGGGCCCAGTATTTCCTGGCCGCTGCGCCGGCTCCGGAGAAAGTCGCCTGCGAGGCGCCCGGAGCGGGAGTAACCAGCGGATCGGGGATCAGCTCCTCGCGGGGCATGCCGGAGCCGGTCTCGCGTATGAAGGTCACCTGGTTTGTCGTCGTCATCTGCTGGAAGTCGCGGGCCTTGACTGTGTTGCCCTTGTAGTGAGTGGCGTGGATGCTCTTGAGCGTGCCTATGATCTGCGACATCTTGATCTCCAGCACCACTTCGCAACTGTCGTCCTCCAGATACTTGACCGAGACCTCCTTCATCCCGCGAATACTGGCGTTAAGCGCGGTCTGTATGACGTCGGACTCGGCCACAAAATCCTGGACCCTGGTCTGTGAGGTTATCTGCAGACCCTTGATCCGCTCGGCGAGTTTGCGTATCGCGTCGACGCGAGCGGCGCGTTTGGCCAGGAGCCTGTTCTGCGCTTTTCGCTGCTCTGAAAGCGCATCGCCGCGAGCGGCGGCGCCAAAAGCCAGCACGACCGCACACATCATGATTCTCACTACTTTAGTCATTGCATTACTCCCGGAAGTTGTTTCAGCCTTGAAAACGAGCGTGTTTAGGATTTTGTGGCCCAACCTGATCGGGCCGACCTGTTATTCCTGTGTAGGTGTGTCTCGCACGGAGCTATAGGTTACAGCGGCCTTCAAACCAGACAGCTTTCCCAACTACTGCTAAGCGTAGGTCCGCGAGTCTGCAAAAGTCAAGGTCGCTACAAGATTATCTATCGGTAATTAAGCCCTTTGAATCAAGTTCTTTGGCCCCGGACCAGCCGCTTGCCGACCGGCGGAATCGCCGTCGATCCGGCAAATCCTCGTTTTTACGGATTTTCGTGTTGACACCAGCGTTCTGTGTGAGATAATACGCGGCTCGATTGTGGAGTACTCAGGAATACGGACAAGCAAAATGACTACCAAGACATACATGGCCAAAAACGGCGAGTTGACCCGCAAGTGGTTCGTAGTGGACATTTCGGGCAAAATACTCGGGCGAGCGGCGACCAAGATCGCCACGATTCTGATGGGCAAGCACCGCCCGGAATACACCCCGCACGTTGACACCGGCGATTTCGTAATCGTCATCAACGCCGCGGACGTTAAAGTCACCGGCAACAACAAGCTCACCGACAAGGTCTATACGCGTTACAGCGGATACCCCAGCGGCTTGAAGCGCATACCGCTTGAAGATATGCTTGACAAGCACCCCGAGCGAGTCATCACCAAGGCCGTCAAGCGGATGCTGCCCAAGAGCCGCCTCGGCGAGGCGATGCTCAAGAAACTCAAGGTCTTCCCCGGCGGGGAGCACAACCACCAGGCCCAACAGCCCCAAGAGCTGGAAATCTAAGGTTAGGAGCGGCATTACATGGCGCCAGAAAGCGACAAGAAACCAACCGCCAAGATCACCCTTGGCGAGACTCAGAAGACCGACAAGCCGAAGGAAAGCTCCGAAGCTCCCGAGCCGAAGGCCTCGTTCTCAGTGCCGACGCTGGGAGACGGCGTTCACTACATCTTCGGTACGGGCCGACGCAAGAAGGCCGTCGCACGCGTCCGGATCCGCCCCGGAACCGGCAAGATCATGGTCAACAAGCGTGATCTCGAAGTCTTCTTCGTGCATGAGAAGGACCGCACCGCGGCGGTTTCCCCGCTGAAGACCACCGGAATGACCGGCAGCCTCGACGTGTGGGTCAACGTCCGCGGCGGCGGAAGCACCGGACAGGCCGACGCCGTCAAGCTCGGTCTGGCAAGAGCGATCGCCAAGGCGATCCCCGAAGCCGAGCACACCCTGAGAGATTCGAACCTGATGACGCGCGACGCGCGTATCAAAGAACGTAAGAAGTACGGACAGCGCGGCGCACGCAGACGCTTCCAGTTCTCCAAGCGTTAATCGAAACCGGATATCCCAAGCCAAGGCCCCGGTGCTGCAATGCTGGGGCCTTGCTCATATAATGACGCCGGTGTCGCGGATCAGCGACTACTGACGTCGGAGCCCCGAAATGACACCAAACGATCGCAAAATCAAAGTCGTGCTGATAGGCGGAAGCGGATACGCCGGGTTCGAAGTTGTCCGGTGGCTGCTGCGGCACCCGTCGGCGGAAATCGTCGGCGTGTTCGGGCCGGAGAACGAACTCGGCCCGATGGATGAGTTCTATCCGCTCCTGTCGGGGCAGACCGATCTGACCCAGGAGATATTCGACGCCGATCGCGTGGCGTCGATCGGTGCGGACCTGGCGATGCTCTGCGTTCCGCACAAAGTCGCGATGAGCTACGTCCCGACGCTGCGAGCAGCGGGGCTGAGAATCATCGACTGGTCGGCGGACTACCGGCTCAGCGACGCGGCGGTCTACGAAAAGTGGTACCTGCCCCACACCGACCCGGCCGGCCTGAAGACGGCTGTCTACGGGATGCCGGAGTACTACCGCGACAAGATCGCCGAAGCGTCGCTGGTGGCGAATCCGGGGTGCTACCCCACCTGCAGCATACTGGCGATCGCCCCGCTGCTTCGGGCCGGGCTGATAGCACCCGACGGAATAGTGATCAACGCCGTAAGCGGCGTCAGCGGAGCCGGGCGGACCCCTCACCTGAAGTTCCACTTCCCCGAGCGAAACGAAAACTTCGAGCCGTACGGCGTCGGGACCCACAGGCACATGCCGGAAATCGAACAGGTCCTGACCGACGTTTCGGGAACGCAGTCAACCGTCCTTTTCCAGCCTCATCTGAGCCCGATGGACCGCGGGATGCTCTGCAGCATCTACGCCGATCCCGCCGGCGACGTCAGCGGCGAACAACTGACAGCCGCGCTGGCCGAAGCGTACGACAACGAACCGTTCGTGAGAGTTCGCTCCGAAGTCCTCCCGGCCAGCAAGTATGTTTCGACGACGAATTTCTGCGACGTATCGGCCGGCCTTGTCAAAGGAAAGGTCGTTATGTTCAGCGCATTGGACAATGTTATAAAGGGCGCATCTGGTCAGGCGATCCAGAATATGAACATCATGTTCTCCCTGGACGAGACAATGGGCCTGTACTAACCGAACCAATTTCGCAATAATCCTAATCCGCCTTGACGACGTTAGGGGCGGGGATGTACACTACGAACGCAGAAGGTATGGTCCTGTATCAGACGCACGCCGTCGGTCCGCCGACCGACTGGTCCCGCAGCATGTTTCAGGCAGCGCTTTGGTTTGAGTTTCGCAACTGGAGCGCCCCACGGCGGCAACGGCGATCGCTGATGCAACCAGTCCCGAACGAAGTGAAATCTGCTGGCCGGCACACCGGCCCAAAAGGATCGTTCTTATGGCAGGAAAAAAACGGCGGCGCCTCGGCGAGATACTGGTTGACTGGGGCGTTTGCACTCCGGCGGCCACCAACGAAGCAATCGAACACGCTCACATCGAAGGCCTGAAGATAGGCGAAGCCCTGGTCGCGCTGGAACTGGCCAGCGAAGACGACGTGACCAAGGCGTTGGCCAATCAGTTCGATATGGAATTCATAGATCTCGATCAGAACGTGATCGTTCCGACAGAACTGAATCTAATCGACGAAACGCTCATCAAGCGCCACCAGATCCTCCCCCTGTCGATGGAGGAAGGACGCCTGAAGGTGCTCATAACCGACCCGCTGGACCTCGAAACGCTGGACATGCTGCGTTTCCGGCTCAACTGCGAGTTGAACACATGCCTGGCCAGCAAGTCCAAGATGCGGGAGTTCATCCGCCAGTTTATCGGATCGAGCCAGAGCATCGACAAGGCCCTGGAGGAGTTCGACGACGAGACCCTCACCGTCGACGGCGAAGATATCGACGGCCCGGTCAACGAAGAGTCGGCCCCGATCATCCGCCTGGTGACAATGCTGCTGACCGAAGCGGTCAACACCAGGGCCTCTGACATACACATCGAGCCGATGAACAACCGCGTGCGGGTCAGATACCGCACCGACGGCGTCTGCGTCATTCGCGACGACATCCCCAAACGAACGCAGGGCCCGGTGCTCAACCGAATCAAGATCATGGCCGGCATCGACCTGGCCGAACGACGCCTGCCGCAGGACGGCCGAATCAAGATGCGCATCGGCGGAGACGACATCGACTTCCGAGTCTCGTCGCTGCCCAGTTACCACGGCGAGAGCATCGTACTGCGTATCCTCAGGCCCGAATCGGTCCGCATGGGCATCCCCGCTCTGGGATTCGAGCAGGGCGACTACGAGCGATTCCAGAGAATCATCAAGAAGCCCAACGGCATCTTCCTGGTCACCGGACCGACCGGATCGGGTAAAACGACCACTCTTTACGCCGCAGTCAACGAATTGAACCGTCCTGACCGCAAGATCATCACTGCCGAAGACCCGGTGGAGTACAATTTCACGCGGGTAAACCAGGTCCAGGTCAACGAAACGATCGGTTTGAGCTTCGCCTCGATCCTCCGATCCATGCTTCGACAGGCTCCAAATATCATCCTCGTTGGTGAAATTCGTGATTTGGAGGTTGCAGAGGTCGCTATTCAGGCAGCCCTGACTGGACACTTGGTCTTCAGTACGCTCCACACGAATGATGCGCCATCCGCAATAACTCGTATGATCGACATGGGCGTCAAGCCGTTCCTCGTCGCCAGTGCGATCCAGGCGATTATGGCCCAACGACTGATCCGCGTGATTTGCCCTGACTGCAAGGCGCCTGATCCTACGCCGGACAAGAGCATACTACAGGCTCTCGGATTCAAGCGTGAAGAGATGAACGACACAACCTTTTACAAGGGAACGGGTTGCCGCAACTGCAATGGCACGGGATACCGCGGCAGGCAAGGCATATTTGAGATGATGGCTATGGATCCGACGCTTCGCGAACTGGCGTTTAACCGCGCTCCGCTTGGCGAATTGCGGGCCGCCGCACGGGCCGGAGGCATGACCACACTCCTGCAGGATGGGCGAACGAAGATCAGAAACGGCATAACTACCCCAGAGGAATTGGTTAGAATTACGCAAACCGCGGAATTGATGAGCGGATAGGGCTAATAATCAACAGGGAGGGAGACTATCGGCGCACTGGCCAGAGGGCTGCATCAGGAAAGAAACATAACTATGGCGACTATTCAGATTGACCGTCTCCTGGAGACATGCATCAAACGAGGCGCAAGCGACCTGCACCTTCACGTGGGCAGGCCCCCGACCCTCCGCCTTCACGGGCGCCTGCGTCCGCTCGAGACCAAGATCCTCGATCCGGAAGACACCCTGAGCCTCATGAAGCAGATAACGCCCCCGCGCGCTCAGGAGGAGCTTTCCGAGCAGGGAGGCACGGACTTCGGATTCGAGTTCGGCGACGCCGGTCGATTCAGGACCTCGGTCTTCCAGCAGCGCGGCGACATTTCGCTGACGCTGCGACTGATCCCCTCGAAGCTGCTGACGTTCGACGAAATCGGCCTGCCGACGATCACCCAGAGCCTCTGCCGCCGTCCCCGCGGCATGTTCCTGATCACCGGGCCGACAGGATCGGGCAAGACCACGACGATGGCGACGATGATCAACTACATCAACGATCATTTCGACAAGCACATAATCACGATCGAAGACCCGATCGAATACTATCATCCGCACAAGAAATCGATGGTCAACCAGCGCGACGTCGGCGTCGACGTCCCGAGTTTCGGCGAGGCGTTGCGCCGAGTGCTGCGAATGGACCCCGACGTGATTCTCGTCGGCGAGTTGCGCGACCTGGAGACCATCGAATCGGCGCTGCGTGCGGCCGAGACGGGCCACCTGGTGTTCGGCACCCTGCACACCACCAGCGCACAGGGAACGATCACGCGAATCGTAGACCAGTTCCCGGTCAATCAGCAGGAGCAGATCCGCGTGCAGTTGGCCTCTTCGCTGATCGGCGTTCTTTGCCAAACGCTCATACCTCGAAACGACATTCGCGGGCGAATCGCCGCGTTCGAGTTCATGATGGTCACCAACGCCATCGGGAACCTCATCCGAGAGAACAAGGTCTTCAGAATCCCCAGCTCCATTCAGACCGGAAAGCGGTTCGGGATGCAGTTGCTCGACGATCACCTCCTGGCTCTGTTCCGGGAGGGCAAGATATCGGCCGAGGACGCGATCGACAACAGCCACAGTCCATCGGAAATGCAGGAAAAGACGGGCGCCGGCGCCGGCGCCCAGCTCAACGGAGCCGCCGGACAGACTCAGAATTGAGAACATAAATATGCCAGCAACAATTGACGTATCCGCGCTTCGAGGCAGACCCCTGGGCAGAGTCCTGGTCAAGATGGGCCTGATCACACGCGATCAGGTTCACGAAGCCCTCGAGGTCCAGAAGCACAAAGGCGGACCGATCGGACAGATACTGATCGATCTGGACTACATATCCGACGACATGCGGACAATGGCCCTGGCCCACCAGATGGGAATGGACGGCGTCGATCTGGAGGAGTTTGAGATCGAGCCGCAGGTGATATCCCTGATCCCGCCGCAGATGGCCAACGCCTACAAGATCATCCCCCTGGAATACGAGCCGGAGACCAAGAACCTGACGATCGCCCTGGCGTCGGCGGACAACTTCCGCGCCACCGACGACCTGCGGACGCTGATGGGTTTCAACGTCACGGCCAAGATCGCCGACCCGACGCAACTCCGCGCAGCGCTGCTGAAGTACTACGACGTGGAGCCGGAGTCCATCGGCGACCTGATCAACGAAATCGCCGGCGACGATCAGCTTTCGATGATTGTCGGCGGCGAGCACAGCATCGACCTGGACGATCTCAAGGAGGCGGCCAACTCCAATCCCGTCAAGCGGCTGGTGAACATGGTGCTTTTGGAGGCCATCCGCAACCGCGCCTCGGACGTCCATTTCGAACCGTTCGAAAACGAGTATTTCATGCGGTACCGCATCGATGGAATGCTGTACGAAATGCTCCCGCCGCCCAACTCGATCGCGATGGCGATCGCATCCCGCATCAAGGTCATGTCGAATCTCGACATCGCCGAGCGGCGCCTGCCCCAGGACGGGCGAATCGAGCTGATCGTCGGCGGACGCCCGGTCGACCTGCGCGTCTCGGTCCTCCCGACGATGTTCGGCGAATCGGTCGTCATGCGTGTTCTGGACCGCGGAAACGTCAGCCTCGACCTCGAACGCATCGGTATGCGGGAAGACGATCTCCAGTTGTTCAGACAGTTGATCAAACGCCCCAACGGAATCGTGATCGTCACAGGCCCGACCGGATCGGGCAAGACCACAACGCTCTATTCGGCGCTTAACGAACTCAACGAGCCGGACACGAAGATCCTGACCAGCGAGGATCCCGTCGAATACGACATCGACGGGCTCATACAGGTCCAGATCAACGAAGACATAGGGCTGACCTTCGATCGCTGCCTGCGAAGCTTCCTGCGTCAGGACCCTGATATCGTGCTCGTCGGCGAAATCCGCGACCTGCAGACCGCCGAGATCGCCGTCCAGGCGGCGCTGACCGGGCACCTTGTGTTCACCACGCTGCACACCAACGACGCCCCGTCGGTCATCGCGCGACTGCTGGACCTGGGAATGGAGCCGTTCCTTATCACCGCGACCGTCGAAGGGGTCGTGGCCCAGCGTCTGGTGCGGTGCATCTGCTCGCGGTGCAAGGAAACCTACCTGCCCGACGAATCGATGCTGCTCGAACTGAATCTGAAGCCCGAAGAAGTCGCCGGCAGGACATTCTCCCGCGGCATAGGCTGCGACTACTGCCGCGGAACCGGCTACAGCGGTCGAATGGCTATTTTCGAGATCATGCTGTACGACGATCGCATTCGCGGGCTGGTGATGCAGCGGAAGTCAACCAACATGCTGCGTGAGGCCGCCCGAAAGCGAGGCATGAGAACGCTGCGTGAATCAGGCTTGCTGGCGATCTATGACGGACTTACGACAATCGAAGAAGTCGTCGGCCAGACCCTGACCGAAGATATGGACTCGTAACTGACCAGCGGTGACCAGTGACGGCGAACGGTCGTGGTCAGCGGCCTCTGACGGCAACAGCGAACGACAACGACAGACGGCTAGAGGACACGAGCGGCGTTTTGCCCGCTGACCGAAGCCTTCTGACATATGGTTAAGTATAGAGCGGACGGAAAGAGTTACAGGAGACAACTATGCCGACTTTCACATACGAGGCGATGAACAGCGTGGGCCAGCCGGTCAAGGGCACTGTCGACGCGGCCAACAGCGACGAGGCTATCGCAAAAGTGCGGGCCCAGGGCAACTTCCCCACGAAAATCAAGGAACGTGCGGCCAAGCGCGGCGGAGGAGGCGACGGGCGCAAGGCCGCCGCCGCGGGCGACGCAGCCAGCCCCACCCGCGCCAAGCGCGGCGGCGGCGGAAGAGCGCCGACCAAGATCGTCTCGCTGTTCACCCGGCAGTTGTCGACGCTGGTCAGCGCCGGACTCCCGATTGTCCGCAGTCTGCAGATCCTCGAAGAGCAGCAGAAGCCCGGCCCGATGCGAGTATCGGTTCGGCTCATCAAAGAGGACGTAACTGAAGGCGCCTCGCTGTCGGAGGCGATGAAACGCCACCCCAAGATATTCAACTCCCTGTACACCAACATGATCCGCGCCGGCGAGCTCGGCGGCGTGCTGGACATCATCCTCGATCGCCTGTCTGAGTTCATGGAGAAGGCCGACGCCCTGAAGCGGAAAGTCAAGGGCGCCATGATCTACCCGATCGCGGTGATCTCGTTCGCGCTGCTGATCGTAACCGGCCTGATGATGTTCGTTGTCCCGAAGTTCAAGGACATCTTCGACAAGCAGGGAAAAGCGCTTCCCGCGGTGACGCAGTTCCTCATGGACACCAGTGACTGGATACTGGGAGGCGGCTGGGCGGTCATCATCATCACGCCGATCGGACTCGTGCTGGCGGTCAAACTGATGAAGAAGTCGCCGACGACCGCGATCCACGTCGACAGGGTCCTGCTGAAGATTCCGATCATGGGACAGATCATCGCCAAGACCGCCATCGCAAGATTCTCCCGAACGCTGGGCACGCTGCTGACCGCCGGCGTTCCGATCCTCGAAGCGCTCGACATCACCGCCGACACGTCCGGAAACGCCGTCTATCGCCTGGCGATGACGAAGGTCCACCACGCGATTCGCGAGGGTGAATCGTTCGCCACGCCGCTGCGTCAGGCGAAAGTCGTCGACCCGATGGTCGTCAACATGATCGACGTCGGCGAAGAGACCGGCGAACTGGACAAGATGCTGACGAAGATCGCCGACACGTACGACTCCGAAGTCGAAACGCTGGTCGCGTCGCTGACCAGCCTGATGGAGCCGATCATGGTCATCGTGCTGGGATTGATCGTCGGCTTTATCGTAGTCGCACTGTTCATGCCCATGATCGGCATGCTTGACAATATGTCGAATAAGTAACCGGATAACCGAAAAGAGCCGGAAGGAAGCATTTTGATGACAACAGGGCAACCGGAATCGCGACGAAGAAGCCGAGCGTCAGGGACGGGGTTCACTCTGGTGGAACTGCTGGTGGTCATAACCATCATACTGCTTCTGGCGACGCTGTTGATACCAACGGTTAACACGATCATCAACCAGGTCTACGTCGGGCGTTCGGCCGTCATGGTCAAGACCTTCCACAACGGCGCCATGCTCTACAAGGAGAAGACCGGATTCTTCCCCGGCGAGATCAAGGAAGGCAGTTTCGATCCCAACTCCTGGAGGCTCTACGGGACGGGGGGATGGACCGGAAGCCAGGTCCTGGCGGCCTGCATGTTCGACATTGACTACAACAGGCTCAACACGCCGGTGGACGTCGACGATATCGACGCCTCGAAAGCGTACATACCGTTCAAGCCGGAGTATCTTTTCAGTTGCAACGTCAGCAGGACCAAGAGTCCGGATTACAAGCACAACACGATCTCCGACGGCTTCCCCAAAGGCAAGGCCAAAGCGATGCTCTACTTCCTGGCCAGCAACGCCCTGTCGGACAAGAACAAGCTCACCCAGTTCAAGTTCAAGCAGAACGAACCGTATCTGCGGGCCCAGACCGAGGGTCCGAATTTGAACCAGACGATGCTGCAGACCTGGGTCTCCAGCAGATCCGTCTCGGCGACTAATGTCCTGAACAACGGAGAATTCATACTGATCGCGCCGGGACTCAATCGGACGTATCTCCTGACTCAAGTTGAAAATCCCGCAAACCCCAACGCCATGCTGTCCGAAACCGACAAGGACGACATCGCCAACGATTACAGCGGACTGGTGAAGTAAGATGAAAGAACACGATAAGACAGAACTGGCCGGACCGGGGGCGTCGCCGGCCCACGGCGGATTCACAATGGTCGAAATGCTCGTGGTGATGTTCGTGATCACTATGCTGCTGACGATCGGAGTGCCGGCGATAATCAAGATTCGCACCCAATCGAAGATCAACGCCTGCCAGACGACGGTCAACATCATTCATGAAGCCGTCAAGATGTACCACGGGCAACACAAGCGGTATCCGGCCAAGGAGAGCATGCCCGCCGAACTCTACGGCCAGAGATTCGGCAGCGTCGAAGACGGCCCCAATGCCGGGCAAACCTCGGAAGTCAACGACTACTGTCCGGGATACGGCTACAGGCTCCAGCCCCGCGGACCGATTTACGGGCCCTGGAACGGAGTCGATAAGCTCAAGCGGAGCGGCGAATACGACGGAAATGCACGCGTATTCTTCCTGGACGCGTTCGGCCGGACGATATGGTATTGCCCGTTCAAGGTCTCCCAGGAGCCGGGCGAACAGGAGTATCACGATCCCGACTTCGACACAGCCTCGGTTGAACCGGGCTACTCGCTAAGCAACATAGCCGACTACGCCAAGAATGAATCGGGAAGATTCTACCGCCGGGACTACATACTAATGAGCCAATCCGCCGACGGGCGATGGGGCAAGCCCCGCGGTCCGGACCCAACCGACGATGCGAACGCCCCGCCGACGGACGACGTGACCAACTTCACCAACTAGCAGACAGCCGGAAGACACGCCAATGACACCGACAACGAAAACAACCCGAATCGTAAGCCCCGCGGGCTTCACCCTGGTCGAACTGCTGGCTGTGATGCTGATCCTCGCGGTCTTGATGACCCTGGTCGTCGGAGCCGCGCAGATCATCTTCCAGGACGTCTACAAGGATGAAACCAAGAACAGCATGAACATCATCATGTCCGCGATAAAGGAGTATCGGCGATCCACCGGCTCCCTGCCGCCTGAGGGCGACGCCGCCTGGGTCAACGCGTTGAGGAACAACGCCAAGTCCAGGGCTCTGATCACCAATCTCGACGAGAAATGCTGGAAGGCGTCGGACAATGACGAGTTCAAGGACGCCTGGGGAAATCCGATCAAGTACTCCCCTTCCGGCGGACTGGCCGGGGCGCCGGGCCTGACATCCGGCGGACCAGACGGAGAAATCTCAACCGAAGAAGACAATGTGCGATACGACAAATAACAGCCGCACGCATAGAGAAACGCAATGACGCAGAAAACAAAGATATCCCGTTGGAAACCGTCGCCGGGCCGAAACACGCGACAACAAGCCGGAGGCTTCACCCTGATCGAACTGGCCGTGGCGCTGACGGTCATCCTCCTCATAGTCAGCATGGTCGTCCCGACACTGACGAAGATGCTGTCGTCCAGGTCGGCGGAGGAGGCGTTCAATCTGGTGGCCGCACAGTTGACCGCCGCACGCGCCGAGGCGATATCCGCCGACACGTACGCCGGAATCCACGTCCAACTCGGAGCCGGCGAAGACATAAAGGATTCGGCCTACTCTATGGTGATCATGATCGAACCCGAAACGGAGATCCTGAAGGACAACCCCGTGTTCACCAGGCATCCTGATTTCCTCCCGCACGAACTGCCCGGCGGCACCGCCATGGGCGAACTGACCGACGACTTCGTCAGAGACAACACGACCTCCACTGGTTCGGGGCAATCGGCCCAGCAGGAAACCTCGGGAGAATACAAGAATATCGGAACCGAAGCCAATCTCCAGGATTTCTGCGCGTTTTCGATCGTCTTTTCGCCGGACGGTTCGGTGGCCACACAGGTCAAGGACGGCAAGGTCATGTTCAGTTCGAGCGACCCGATGTTCACGGGCAACACCAAGCTCTGGGAGCATTCATACGCCAACAACGAGCCGGGCATAATGGCCTTTACGATGTTCGACTACCGTAAGCTCGAGAAGCTCGAGTCGGCCGACCGGGTGACTTTCCTGAATGAAACCGGACAGTTCCTCCCGGTCAACATGCACACCGGACAACTGTTCGACAGACAATAGCAACACCCCTGGAGTTGAAGATGACAGAATCGACCCCGACATCCGCTCGAATCGCCGAGCCTCAGGTCCGCGCCGCCAAGGGCTTCACACTGCTGGAGCTTATGGTTTCGATAGCCATCATGTCGATCATCATGCTGGCGTTCGGAGGTCTGCTCACCCAGGCCAACGTAGTGGTCACCGAAGGCGAGAAGCGAATGCGCGCCGATGCGGCGGCCTCGGCGATATCGCGAATCATCAGAAACGACATACGCAAGATGACCAAGAACGGATTCCTCCGGCTCAGCGCGGACAAGATGTCGATGGTGACAGCCGGCAAGACCCAGAGTGCATTCACCGAGCAGGCCGGCGATGGGGCCATTATCGTGTACGGATGGCACGAGGACGCCAAAGTGCTCTACCGCAAGGTGCTCATACTGGCCAAGGACGCGCCGACTGATGTTGACAATCAAGTCGCCGACTGCCTGATCTGGAACGACTCGGGAAACAACAGAAGGACTCTGGATTTGGCGGAGCTTCAGATAATGGGCGCCGAATTGATGAAGGAGATAATTAACCAGGTTTCAGATGAATCGCCTGACATGGCGTATCCGCCGAGAACGCTCAGCCAGGTGACCAAGACAATGTGGATGGTCCTGGCCGGCGGATGCACCGGGCTGGAGATCTCGTCCCGGACCACCAAGGAGGCCAGGTGGGAGGAAGGCGGCGGAACGCACACGCGGCACAATCAGAGCAGTTGGCCCGGCGCCATAAAGTTCAAGTTTATCCTCTCGTCAGACTCTCTTGTAGGTTCGGCCCTCGCCAGAGGCGGCGAAACGGGAGACATCGCCTACGAAATCGTCTGCCCAATAGGACATTGATCAACGTCCAACGCACGATGTCCAACGCCCAATTTCCAAGTTAACGACATAGTCAAGAGCAAAGGCAAAGACACGCCGGCCAGATCAAGGCGCAAAAAAACAAGGCGTCGCCGACCGCCCCTCCCACGGCCGACAACACCTTCTCCTCCATCCTCATATTCCAGCATCGGCTCGACTCGGTCTGATCGGCTTCTATCCTCCGACAATCGCCTTGGCCCTCGCGGCAGTTTGATTTCGAACAGCTCTCTTCCTTTTTCTACGACGCCCGGGCTCCGGAACGTCGGGACGCTCGACTCGTATCGGGTGTTCGGCGACAACCTTGATCGCATCGCCGGCGTTGTCGGCGAACAGGTCGGCGCGAATCTCGTCGGCCAGACCCTCGGCTCGATTGAACACGCCGCCGGCGACCAGGACCTGCATATTGTCGCACGGCTCCACTTCCCGGATCAGTTCGATCAGCTTCCGAACCGCCGGCACGTCAACCGGCTGGACCCCGTAAACTGTAAGGATATCGGGCTGAACTGTGCCGACAAGCTGCAGAATCTCGTCGTTGGCTACGCCTGATCCGACAAACCACACGCCCCACCCCTCGGCCTCGAAAAGATCCGCGGTTATCTGGGCTCCGAGTTCGTCCACTTCGCCCTTGCCGCAGACCACGATCATTCGCTTTCCGCTCTTGGGCTTACGCGCCAGCATTCCCTGGAGCTGATCGGCTATAGTCCGATTGATCCGAGTGGCCATGTGCTCCACTATCCGCGACAGGTGATTGTCGCGATACAACCGTTCGGTCTGCTCCATCGCAGGCCAGACCACTGATTTCAAGAGCTTGCTCGCCGAAACGCCCCTGTCCTGTGCGGCGAATATCAACTCCCTTGCCGCACTTCGCTTGCCCGAAAAGATATGCTCAAGGTACTGTTTGAAGAGATCAGCAATTGTCATCGCAGGTTTCCTTTTACTATCGTACCAGATAAATCCTATTATGGCAGCTTAGCTACCTTGCGAACTTTACGTTACACTGATAAATCGGCATCAGATATGGGCGTTCTTAAAGGAAAATGTTAATTTAGGCAGTTTGTGCATTATGGATAACCATCAACATGGGTCACTTTCGGGCTGAAATACTGGCTCGCCGCCTTCACATACGCCTTCTAACTGCTTTTTTATACAGTTTTTAGTGACATAGTCAGCGTGGATTCCCTCCAGTAGTGCTGAAATGTGATCAAGCCGCACAACTGCTTAACGACCCATAGGTACGCCACGGAATCCAGCTTGCAACGCTTGTCGCGAATCTCAAACGGGAGTGCGGGCGACCCTTGTTTTCGATTACGGAGGTCCCTGGCCAGCTCTTTCAGTCTTGTTCATTCGCCAATTGATCGTTAAGCTGGCTCTATGCAGACAATAGGATTGGGATACGATTCACATCGATTCGCCGAGACAGGCGTGCTGAAACTGGGCGGCGTGGAGATCCCGCACAATTGCGGCCTGCTGGGGCACAGCGACGCCGACGTGCTGCTCCACGCGGTTACCGACGCCATACTCGGCGCCGCCGGGCACGATGACATCGGCGAGTTGTTCCCTGACACCGATCCGCAATACCGCGGCGCTGACAGCAGCGTGTTTCTCGCCGGGGCGCTGGAAATCGCGGCAGGTCAGGGGCTGGCGGTGGTCAACTGCGACGTGACGATCCTGGCCGAGAAGCCCAAACTCGCGGAGCACAAGCAGCGGATCAAGGAGCATCTGGCTATGCTGCTGTCCGTCCCCGCGGCGCGTGTGGCGATCAAGGCCAAGACAAACGAACAGATGGGATTCATCGGTCGAGGCGAGGGCATCGTCGCGCTGGCCGCGGTGATGCTGGGCGATGGGACAAACTGCTAGATGGGACTGTTCAATATGAAGCGACATACTGTCTCCATAGCTGTCGCGCTGTGCGTCGCGGCGTCTCTGACCGCCGCCGAGGCGCCCAAAGGGCGAATCTGGCTGGTCGTGACCAGGAAGATGTTCGTCGACGATCTGAAACCGCTGGCCGACAGGCGCCGCGCCAAAGGATTTGACGTCCGCATATCTCTGCTGCCGCCCGACAAGGCGGTCGCATCCCTGAAGCAGCGCCCGGCGTACATACTGCTGGTCGGCGACGATCAGCTCCAAGGCGAAACTGAGAAATGGCTCTTGCCGGCCCCCCGTAGGAAGCTGTATCGATGGCGCTCGGCCCAGCGCAAACAGTTCGCCGCCGGCGACCCGACCAGCGCGGGCGGACGGACCCAAACAATAGAATCACATCCGGCAAGTATGTATAATCTCTCCATTCGCCCCGCCGGGGCTTCATACCGCGGTTGAAAGTCGAGAAACACCGATGAGCATCACTCTGTACAACACGATGACCCGAAGCAAGGACCCGCTCGAGCCGCTGGAGGCTCCGAAGGTGAGCCTCTACACCTGCGGCCCGACGGTCTACAACTACGCGCACATAGGCAACCTGAGAACGTACGTTTTCGAGGATATCCTCAAACGTGCGCTGGACTACTGCGGATACGAAGTCAATCACGTGATGAACGTAACCGACGTGGGGCACCTTGTCTCCGACGCCGACGACGGCGAGGACAAGATGGCCCTCGGAGCCGAGCGCGAAGGCAAAACGGTATGGGAGATCGCCCAGTATTACTGGGATGCGTTCCGCAGGGACCTCGAGCGGCTCAACATCATAGAGCCGACAGTATGGTGCCGCGCGACCGATCACATCGCCGACCAGATCGAGCAGGTCAGAATACTCGAAGAGAAGGGTTTCACATATACGATCGAAGACGGTGTCTACTTCGACACGTCGAAACTGTCGGACTACGGCAAGCTTGCTCGCCTGGACATCTCGGGGCTGCGGGCCGGAGCCCGAATCGAGGTGACCGAAGGCAAGCGGAACTACACTGATTTCGCGCTGTGGAAGCTGTCGCCGAAAGACTCCACGCGACTGATGGAGTGGGAAAGCCCCTGGGGCATGGGCTTCCCCGGCTGGCATCTGGAATGCTCGACTATGGCGATGCGGTACCTCGGCGAGCACCTGGACATACACTGCGGCGGCATCGATCATATCGCGGTGCACCACACAAACGAGATTGCCCAGGCCGAGTCGGCCCTCGGGCACGAATGGACGAAATGCTGGATGCACGGCGAGTTCCTGACGATGGCGAAATCCGACGAGTCGTCCGGCGGCAAGATGTCCAAGTCAAGCGGCGAGTTCCTGACTATGGACGTCCTTGCCGACAAATACGGGTACGATCCGATCGCGTACAGATACTTCCTTCTGGGCGCCCACTATCGCCAGCAGTTGGCGTTCAGTTGGGAGGGAATGGACGCAGCCGCGAGCGCCATGGCGCGGCTGAAGCGGTTCGTGCTGGAAGCAAGAGCCCAATACGCCGGGACCGAAGAGCCCATCGCAGAGTGCATGGACGAATTCGAGGCCGCAGTCACCGACGATCTGAATATGCCGCGAGCACTGGCGGCGATGTGGAAGGCGACCAAGACCGCCGACGCCTCCAGCGGCGAAGTCTACGCCACACTGCTGCAGATGGACAGGATACTCGGCCTGGGCGTCGCCCAAATGGAGCCCGAGGAAACAGGCGCATCGGACGAGGACATCGACGCACTGCTCCAGGAGCGAACTAAAGCCAGAGCCGACAAGGACTACGCTCGAAGCGACGAGATCCGCGACCAACTCGCGGAGATGGGCATCGAGATAATGGACACACCCGATGGCGCAAAGTGGCGCCGGATATGACGGGATCGCAGCGATATCGAGTATTGGGCGTTGACCCGGGCCTGAACATCACCGGGTACGGTATTGTCGACTTCTCCTCCGGCTCTCACGGAGCTTCGATAGTCGAAGGCGGCGCGATCCGCACGGACTCGAAAGCCGACATCGCACGCCGCATCCAGCAGATCCACGCCGACATAACCGCTATCCTGACCGAATTCTCCCCGGATCTCGTGGCGATTGAAAACCTGTACGCCCACTACGCGCATCCCCGCACGTCGATACTCATGGCCCACGCCCGCGGCGTGATACTGCTGGCCGCTCAGCAGGCCGGCGTCGCGGTTCGCGGACTGGCAGCGACAAAGGTCAAGAAGAGCCTGACGGGGAACGGACACGCCTCGAAACTGCAGATCCAGAAGGCGATTCAGGCTGTCTGCAAACTCGACGCCCCGCCCGAGCCGCCTGATGTCGCCGACGCACTGGCGATAGCACTGTGCGCCGGCAGACAGTTGTAGACCTGGCGTGGGCGATCAGTTCCCCGCTGCGGCCTCAAGGCGTTTCTTTCGGGCCTCATAGAACGTTTCGGTCTTGGTTCTCATCTTGGCCCACATTCCCCGCAGAGCGGCAATCGCCTTTTGTCGCCTGGCCGGAGCATCCGACGCGTTGAATCCGGCGCTGACGCCGAGGATCTTAACTATCGCCGCGTTGGCGCGTCGCCGAACATTCAGGTCGTCATCCGCCAGCGCATCGAGAAGCTTGTCCATTTCCGTATACGCCCTCATTCGTCCCAGCGTGAGCGCGGCCGCGGCCCTGACCGCGGGCGATTCATCCTTTATCAGAACAGCGGACACCGCCGGAACATCGGTTTCATCTCCGGCGTTGCCGATAGCAACAGTCGCCGCCTGCCTGACCAGAGGCCTCCGATCCATCATCGCTTCTCGAACTGCAGGCGCGGCCTTTGGCCCGATTCGCCCCATCGCCCGAACCGCCATACAGGCCTTCTTATCATCTCGCACTCTCGTCTCGGCGACAAGCGCCTCTTGATCTCCGCTGTCGGCGATCGCCTCGACCTTTCGCTGCACGGCGAGATATCCTTCCGCCCCGCCGCTGAGTCCCGGCCTCATCCAGGTCCACAGAACAACCGCCGCCAAAACAGCGGTGACAGCGATCAGAATCCATAGTCGCCGATTCACGTATCCCATAATAACCCGCTGACCCGATCAGGGCAGCCAATACCTCGTCTCGTTCATAACTGTCGACGGGTCAACTTCATACGGCGCCATGGAATCGACCTTGCCGCCGGGGAACAGCACGTTCAAACGCCCGTTGTGGCGTGCGAAATCGTACTCCCGGTCATGATCGGCGTCGAACTGTTCGTTTCCGTCCCAGTTGTCGGTCGACCTGGCCAGGACCCATATGTAGTCCATCGCCATGATCTTGCCGAGCGCATCTGTCCCGACAGTGTGTGCGTTCATGGCGTAGTTGCTGCCGGTCCCGCTTCCGGTCTCCACGTATTCGACCTTGGTCTTCCAGGTCTTGGGGGGGGCGCCGTAGTGGTAGTTGAACTCGGTGTAGTTGATCAGAACTCTCTGCTCCTTCTTGTCCCATATGCACGGCTTTCCGGAAGTCTCTGACTTGCATTCGAGTTCGGAGCGTCCGTCGGGGGTCAGGGTCTCCTTGACCAGCACGTCCTGGTAGTCGTCGCCGCCGGCGCCCTGGTCTTCGTACCCCCAGTATATGACTCCGGACCCGTCGTCCTGGTACCCTTCGCCGCTGGCCCATACGTTCTTCATGTTCTCGCCGTACTTGGAGTACTGCGACTTGGACGCCTTGGCCATTATCCCGCTTTCGACAAACTCAATGACCCGCCCGGTGTAGTTGGGCGGATAGACGATGCTGGCGAACTCCTCCAGCGGCTTGTGAACTCCGCCGGCCTCGGGAATCCCGTCGGCCTCGGGGCATTCGAGCACCATCGATCCTTCTGCGCCGAGGTACTCCACCAGCACGGTGGGCCAACCGTAAGGTTCGAGCCTGCCGGCGGCCCGGGAGGCCAGACGCCCCTGGACAGCCTCGCCTATACGCCTCAGGTTGTTGGCGCACTGCACCGTTCGCGCGACCGACGCGGCGCCCTGAAAACCGGGAACCAGAAGCATTGCGATCAACGCGATCAATGTGACGACTACAAGCAGTTCGACAAGCGTGAATGCGGAATTGTTCGTGCTCATGACAAGATCGCCTCTCCAACTCTTTTGCGGACAAGCGTAGAATCCTGTTTCCAGTATTATATTACCAGCCAGGGAGTTGTCACCGAAGAATTTTCCTTCCGCCGGAGAATCGCCGCCATCATGGAAAACTCTTTTCACGCCGGACGGATCGGTGTACTGTATGAACTGCTCTGGCGGCCCGAGCGTGCGGGCTGCTTATGGAAAACCTCTATGATCGCTAGAATATCAGGCAGATTGCAGGAGATGCGCGGGCCGACGGCGCTGGTCGACACCGGCGCGGGGCTCTGGTATGAAGTCATGGTGCCGGCGACCGACGCCGAGAGACTCGCCGGACGAGTCGGCCAGGACGTCGTCCTCCACACGATACACCACGTCGAGGGCGACCCGACTCGCGGGGCGATGACGCCGCGGCTTATCGGATTCGACACCCCCGCCGATCGCGACTTCTTCAGATTGTTCACAACCGTCAAGGGCATCGGCGCTCGCAAGGCTCTTCGCGCACTGATGCGCCCGATGGGTGAAATCGCCGCGGCTATCCAGGCCAAAGACGCCAAGTTCCTGATCGCACTTCCGGAGATCGGCAAGCGAACCGCCGAGACGATAATCGCCGAACTTCACGGCAAGGTCGAGGATTTCGCCGGCGAACTGAGCACGGTCGACAGCGACGGGCCTGAGATTCCCGAGGCCGGTCACGAGGCGGTTTCAGTGCTGATCCAACTGGGGGAACGGCGGGCCGACGCACTGGCGCTGGTCGAACGAATCCTGGCGGTCGCCCCGGAACTGGCCTCGCCCGAAGACATCATCCAACAGGTCTACAAACTCAAGGCCGGAGGCGGATAAGACAAGATGGCCAGAGAGAAGATAATCTCCCAGGAACAGCTCGGCCCCGAGGACGAACAGTTCAACTCGGCGCTGCGTCCGGAATCGCTGGACGCCTGCATCGGCATGAGCGATCTGCTGGAGAAGCTCAGCATATCGATAACCGCCGCACGCCAGCGAAACGAACCGATGGAGCACGTTCTCCTGCACGGCCCTCCGGGACTCGGCAAGACCACCCTGGCTTACGTGATCGCAAACGAAATGCAGAGCACGATCCGCGTTTCATCGGGTCCGGCGCTTACCCGCCCGAGCGACCTGATCGGGATCCTGACGAATCTCGAATCGCGCGACGTGCTGTTCATCGACGAGATACACCGGCTGTCGCCGGCCGTCGAGGAGTACATCTACCCGGCGATGGAGGACTACAAGGTTGACTTCATAGTCGATTCAGGCATGCACTCGCGGACGATCAACCTGCCGCTCAAGCCGTTTACGCTGCTCGGGGCGACGACCCGCAGCGGAATGCTGAGCCCGCCGCTGCGAACGCGATTCGGCATAACGCACCACCTGGAGTTCTGGACGCCGGCGGATCTGATGAAGCGATGCCGCATGTCGGCCGACATGCTCAATCTGCGATACGAGGAAGACGCCCTGGCGATGCTGGCCGATCGGGCAAGGGGCACCCCGCGAATCGCAAACCGCCTGCTGCGGAGGTGCCGCGACTACGCGCAGGTCAAGGGCGACGGGCATCTGACCGTCGGCAGCGTCGAGGCGGCGCTGGAACTGGAGGGAATCGACCAACTCGGGCTCGATGAACTGGATCGAAGCTTCCTGCGCCGGATTATCGAAATCTACAAGGGCGGACCGGTTGGGATCGAGGCCGTCGCGGCGACGCTCGGGGAAGAGACCGACACGCTGGTCGACGTAGTCGAACCGTTCCTGCTGCAAAACGGCCTGCTGGCCCGCACTCGCCGCGGACGAATGGTGACCGCCAGGGCCTACCGGCACCTGAACGTCAGCGACACCCCTCCGCAGGAACAGGGCGAGCTGTTCGACGAGCAGTAGCCCCGGGCGACAGCTTGACGATGAGCGGATTCATGAGGGCGCGGAGACGACCGCGTCGGGATCGGCTCAGGACGGCGCGAGATTGTCTCGTCCAACAGACCTACAGATCCCAGGCCTTGGCGAATGCTTCAAAGCTGCGATCGTAGGTCTTCTCGGCCTCGGGAGGGAAACAGCAGCCGGGCAACTGCCTGCTCTTGAGGTGATATTGCAGGCAATCGCAGCACGCGCCCTGGCGCGGGCACGAGGTGTACGTGCAGGTGCAGAATTCGAGGTTGCGGTCCTTCTGTGAACAATCGGCCATTGTCGTTTCCTTGTGCTATTTCTCGATAAGCGTTCTGATCTTCCGGGCTCGCCTGGCGTCTCCTGTGCTGTTAAGCAGCGTCGCCAGGCGATCGCCGAGGATGTAGTATGAGTGCTGCCCGGCGAATATGCCAGACACTTTGGGCGGTTTTCTGGCGGCCTTGAACAGCCTGGTGTACATGAGCACGGCGGTTTTCGCGTGACCGGCGTCGATAAGCAGTCTCTCGGCTTTGCCGGACGCTTCGGTGACAATACTCGCCAGATCCACGTTCTCAGTCGCCGCGGTCTGGTAGAACTTGAGCGCGAGCGCCGGTTTGCTCCGTGAGGCGCAGTCGTCGCCGCAGGCGATCAGTATTCGGCCCCGCAGATCCCGCCTGGCCGAGTATGCGCCCAGCGCCTTCTGGTAGATTTTCATCCTGTCGGCCGGCCCGGGGATTGACGGGACGATCCGCATCACCATTTCGCAACTGTAGTCGGGATACTCCCTGGCGGTCCTGGTGATCAGCACGTCGAAGAACTCGCTGAGTTGCGCGACCTTGAGCATATCCCGCGACACGCGCAACTCCAGAATGAAATCCCACGCCGCTCGGTTCGCCAGGTTGCAGTTCAGCGCCGTCTGCAGGAGGCCCTCGACCAGCAGCATGTCAATCCTGATCTTCGCCTCCAGCGATTCGGCGTCGATCGGCGATTTTCCGAAGCGCTTCTTGTACATCTCCGCCAGGGCCTTGAGGTCCGCAAGATCGGCCGGCTGGCGGGCGTTAGCCACGTCGGCGGCCAGCATCGCCAGCGCCGTTGCAGTGTCAGCGTCCTCCCGCCTGACCGGAGACAGCAGCGCAGCGGCGCCTTCCAGCATCAGTTCGCAGTCGAGCAGCCTGGTCCCATCGACCGGATTCCGCACGTATCCCACGAAGTACTTCTGCTCGGCGTACCGTCCGGTAGTCGAATCCCAACTGGCCGACCGCCGACCGGGATTCCTCACAAAACACATCATCCAGGCGTGGTATATTCCGTCCCCGCTTCTTCCGGTGACGATCTGAGCCGGGATGCCGACGGACTTGCACACCTCACTGGAGTAGTACGCCTGCTCGATGCAGACCCCGCCGACCTTCCGCAGATTCGCAAGCGTAAACTCCAGCTTGGATATCTTCTTCGGATCGCCGCGTTCCAGATGCTCCTTATCGTACCTCAGATCGAAATACGATTTCGCGGGGTTGGGATATCGGTTGTACTTTCCGTAGGCCCACTTCCGCTCGGCGATGCTCAACTTCGAATCGGTGAGATATCGCGACAGTTCGAAAGGCATGCTCTTGAGATCGTATCTCATCCTCCGCGTCGTGTAGTACTTGAAGGCCTCGATCATCGAGGCGGGATTGGGCTGCTTGTGATAGCACTCCGCCGATCGGCTGGTGGCGAACGCCGTGGCCAGTTCGGCGTACGTCAACAGTTTCTTTTCGCCCACGCTTCTGAGTTCCGCGATCGCATCAAGCGACGCCTTGGGAGAGCTTGCATCCTGCATGCCTCGAAACAGCACTCGCGACAGCCTTCTGTTGGCGATCAGCCATTTGAAAAGCTCCTTGGCGTCCTTTGTCGCGGGTTTGGGCGCCGCGGTCTTGGCTTCGGTCTTGGCTTCGTCCTCTTCGAACTCGGGAGTTGCGGCTATCTTCCCGTACTCGCAGGCCCGCAACACGTATATCAGGTCCGTCATCACAGCCAGATCTTCGATCTTGCCGGCGGATAGACGCCCCAGTATCGCGCCCTTGACCCGTTCGGCCAGTTCGTCGAATTCGCCGCCGTCAGCGGCGCGCTCCAACGCCGACAGTGCTATCCGGCTCATCCAGACGTCACCGCCCCGAGCAGGACTCACTCCGAAAACACCAATCAAGGCACAAAGACAAAGCGCCGTCGCAATATTCTCATGCACATGTTTCATAGTACTCACCCTTCCCCAAGAGCTCCCATGCTGCATTATTGTCCTGCGGCGCTGCTGAATCAAGAAAAAGCACCGCCTCCGAAGACCCGGAGGAACAAGGGCGAATCGGCTATGCCGGGAGTTCAGGCCGCACTGTCGTCCCGGTGGTCCCGCTCCCCGGTCACAGAGCCCGCCATCAGGCCTATTGCGAAGATCACGCCCCCAGTCACGGGCCAGACGATCATCGCCCACAGGGGTCCCCATCGCCCGTCCGGAGCGGCGATCTCCCAGGCTCCCGCGGCAGGACAGAATCTCCACAGCACGTCGCTCCAGGCCAGTTGCGGAAAGAACTCCGCCGAAACGTACCACAGCCACGGAAGACCAAGCGCAGCAAGTACGGAAATGAACATCGCCCCGACGCCGGCGCGGCTGTTCGACGCCAGCAAAGCTCCGCAAGCCAGAACCACAGGCCAAAGACAGCATATGTACGCCGCGGCTCGAATTGCGTCGTAAGGCCGCGAACCGCTCAACCAGACCGCCGGAACATAGAACACCGCCGAAATAGCTGTCCAGAAGAGCATTTCAACAATCGCATCGGGCCAGGCGCGCCACCCGCGGCTCGTCCGCGATCGAAACAGGACTATCACCGGGTAGACAAGCAGATAGAACAGCGCCTGAGCGACTGCAAGCGTCTGCACGGCGGGGACGGATGCGGGCCAATACGGGTTGACCGAGCCCCTGATGCTCACCGGCCATAATCCGACCGCCAGCCCGACGAGCATGGCCGCCAGATACGCTATTCCAGCCGGGCGCCAGAGCGCATCCAAGGCGCCGGATCGCGATTCGGGATCGCCAGGATTAGTCTGTATCGATGTCATTGGGCGCCGCCTCCGGTGCTCTGTCGGACGCCGCCCCGCTCACTCGTCCGGCGGTCGAAATCCTGCAAACCACTTTACACGACAGTATCGCCCGGTCAAAGAACTAGTCGAGTTGCAGGTCCAGTCCCGGCGCCCCGGCCAGCGTGCCGTTGTGCCTGGCGATGTGGTTCCTGAGAACGTCCATCTTGTGGTCGACCGATACGTTGTAGTGGTAGCGGTCCTGCGGGAATCGACCGAATTTGAAGTAGGATTCTCCCGCCCAGAACGCCAGGTGCGGAGCTACGGTGCTCCGTCGTCCGGCGTAATTTCTGGCGTCGATTCGGAAACCCTGCGGAGCATCCTTGCGGGTATTGAGGGTCTTCAGCAAGGCAGTCAGTCTCAGAGCGTGTCCGACCAGGGCGTCGGTGTCCCATATTTCGCCCGGCGCGGGCGGGGCGGGGTCCATTTGGCTGTCGAGTTCGATAAGAACGTACTCGATGCCCCACGGCTTGGTGTTGATCGGAACGTCGGCGAGGTCTATGAAAGTCTCCTGCCGGGCTCTCGTCCCGTTGCGCCCGGGCAGGACGGCCGTCCAGCGGGGAACATCCTTGTCTCTGAGGCGAACGCCCTGCTCGTCAACGAAGAAGTATCGTTTGCCCCAGGAGACCATCGCCGCGGGTCTGCGGAACTCGCAGTCGACGCGGACAAAGGGCCTGCCCTTGGCGTCTCGTGCCTTTCGAACGGATCGAACCTTGCGGACCCACGGATTCAGGCTCGCCTGGGCGGCGATAGCCTTGGTCAAATCGGGCTCATCGTACCTCGCCGGGCCTTCGACGGCGAAGGATCCGGCGATCCTGTAGGCCAGCTCCGCCGGCATCCATGTCGGTCGCTGGGCCACCTGCAGCCGCACCGGCGCGTTGTTCATGGTGCTGCTGGTGGCCCGCACGTGCGCTTCGAGCCACTGCATGCCCCATCCGGCCGCGACAACAAGCGCAGTCAACAGGACAATGCGCAAGACCACCTGCAGCGCTCCGACCTTGCGTTCGAGACTCACGCCGTCCCACCAGCGTCTGACAAGCGAAGGCTTTCCGGCTTTTCGCGAAGTCCGTTTTCGAGTTGTTCCCGCCTTCCGTGACATATCAACCTTCCTTACATCATCTTGGCGCCGCCGGGCCTCCGACCCGAGCGGAACTACCTGTTGACGGCCATAGCGGCGATGCCGTCGACCAGTTGCTCGAAGCTGATCCCGGCGGCCGCCGCGGCCTTGGGAACCAGAGAATGACTCGTAAACCCGGGGATCGTATTGATCTCCAGGACATTGGGCGTATTGTCGCTGTCGAGTATGAAATCAACTCTCGATACGTCCCTGCAGCCCAATACTCGATGAGCGTTCAGGGCGTCGGTTCTCATGCGTTCGACGATCTTCTCGTCCAGGCCGTGCGAAAACACATACGACGTGTCCGCATCGTCGTCATACTTGGCCCGGTAGTCGTAGAAGTCTCCGTCGGGCAGTATCTCCATCACGGGAAGCGTCGAATTTCCGATCACTCCCACGGTGAATTCGCGCCCGGGCGCATACCGCTCAATCATCACCCTGCCGTATTTGTCGACAAGATACTCCAGCGCCTCGTCGCGCCGGGTGATGTCGGCGACGATCTTGATGTCGACGCTCGATCCGCCGTCCACAGGCTTGAGCACAACTGGAAGCGGCAGCTCCTCGAGCCAGCAGGCGATCTGCTTTGCAGAATGGTACTCCTCGACGATCATCCAGTCCGGCGTGGTCAGTCCGGCTCGTTTGAATATCTGCTTGGCCGCGGCTTTGTCCATGCCGAGACGACTGGCGCGTTCGTTTGAACCGGTGTACTTCAACCCGCGGGCTTCGCACAGCGCCTGGACTTGGCCCGACTCGCCGAAATCCCCGTGCAGGGCGATGAAGACCAGTTCGATTTCGCCGCGATCCAGCGCCGCGGTGTTCTGGGGCGAGATGTCGGCCCGGGTCACTTGGTGTCCGCGGGCGGCCAGACCCTCGGCGATCGCGGCGCCGCTGAGCAGTGATACGTCGCGCTCCGACGACGGGCCGCCCATCAGTACAGTGATGTCCAGGGCTCGGTCTGTTTTGGGTAATTCGATCACGACGCCTTCCTTGGCTGCGACAGATTCATCCATAGATCACCAGACTTCTATTTCCATCTCCAGGTAAACCTGCGAGTTCTTGTATACCGTTTCCCGAATCGTGTTGACGAGCTTCAGCACGTCGGAAGCCTTTGCTCCGTCGTCGACGAGTATGAAGTTGGCGTGCTTGTCTGAGACAAAGGCCCCGCCTACTCGCCGTCCCTTCAGTCCGGCCCGATCGATCAGCGCACCGGCCGACAGTCCGCGAGGGTTCTTGAAAATGCATCCCGCGTTGCGATGCGTCAGCGGCTGGGTGTTCTTCTTGTAAATCCAGATCTGCTTGACCTGTTTGAGTATTCTGTGCGGATCGTCCTCCGACAGCGCGAAAGTAGCCGACAGTATGAACGGGGCGTTTATGTTTGAACTCCTGTAGGCGAACGCCAGATCAGGTCGGTGCCGCGTGTAGACCTGTCCGTCGGGAGCCATTACGTCGACCGACTGTATAACGCTTCCGATATCGCCAAACGCCCCGCCGGCGTTCATCTTCACGCATCCGCCGACGGTTCCGGGAATACCGGTCAGGCATTCCATGCCCGCCAGCCCGTCTCTAACGCATTTCAGAACGAGCTTGCCCATGTCCGTGCCGGCGTTTGCACGCAGCGACCCGGACGCAACCGTCGTCTCGCGGAAATATTCGCCGCCGAGATGTATTACCGCTCCGCTTACGCCGGAGTCGTCGATCAGGACGTTGGCCCCGCTTCCGAGAACGTATATCGGGATCTCGTTCGCGCGGCACCTCTTGACCACCTCAGCAAGCTCTTCGACGGTGGTCGGCTCGATGTAGTAGGCGGCCGGACCACCGAGCTTCAACCACGTCCGCGGAGCGAGCGGGTAGTCTTCCTTAACGATCTTTTCTAAGCCAGTGAACAATTTCATCAGCAACTTCCCAGACGTTTCCAGCCCCCATGGTAACCATGAGGTCTCCTGTTTGAGCAATATCCTTAAGATGCTCGACAATTTCCCTGAACGATTTCAGATAGACAGCCTTGCCTCCGTGCAGGCGAATTTGTGCGACAAGGTCGTTCGATGAAATGTAATCCTTCTCGCGTTCGGAGTCTCTAACAAAATAAATATCGGGAACGACGACCGCGTCGGCCTCGCCGAAACTTCTCGCGAAATCCTTGAGTTGGAATCGCGTCCGGCTGTGCTGGTGCGGCTGGAACACGCATATCAGCCGCCGGGGCTTGTAGTAGTCCCGAATCGCCTTCAGCGTGACCTGTATTTCAGTAGGATGGTGCGCGTAATCGTCAACAACGGTGATTCCGCCTTCGACGGCTTTCAATGTCATGCGCCTGCGCGCTCCGGCGTACTTCTCAAGACAGCACACTATTTCCTCGGCGTCCAGTCCGGCGTGATGCAGCACCGCAATCGCGGCCAGTGCATTATAGGCGTTGTGCAGACCGGGAAGCGGAACTCTCAGCCGACAAAACTCCTGCTGCTTCATGATCACCGACATCGTCACCAGGCCGTCTTCAGTCTGCAGATCCGCTCCGCGCCAAGTGCAGCTTTCATCCAGGCCGAACGTCTCGACCTCGCAGGCGGCGTCGACCACCGTCTTCATAGCATCGCGATCGTCGCCGTTGACGACAACCAGACCGTCGGCGGGGACCTTGGCGACGAACTGCTTGAACGCCTCGATTATCTCGCCGATATCGCGATAGCAGTCGGGGTGATCTTCTTCGATGTTGAGAATCGCCGCATACTTCGGCTCGAGGTTCAGGAAGCTCCTGTCGAATTCGCAGGCCTCGGCGACAAAGTGCCTGCCCTTGCCGACGCCGCTGGGTCCGCCGAGCTGCTCCACCGTCGCTCCGACAACGAAGCTCGGATCGAGTCCGGCGGCCTTCAGGACGTATGCGACCATGCCGGTGGTGGTGCTCTTGCCGTGCGTTCCGGCGATGGCGATCCCGGCGCTGTGGGACATCATTCGCCCCAGCATCCGGCTGTATTTCACGACCTCGACGCCGCGCTCCCTGGCAGCCAGGAGTTCAGGATTTCCGTCCTTTATCGCCGCCGAATAGACGGCCAGATCACAGTGCTCGGGAATATTCTCGCCGCGCTGCCCGATACTCACCGCCATCCCGGCTTGGATCAGGCGAGCGGTGGCGGCGCTTTGGGCCATGTCCGACCCGCTCACGACGGCGCCTCTTCGCCAAAGCATCTCGGCGAGCGCGCGCATGCCGCACCCGCCAATTCCGATCATGTGAATGCGTAATGATTCAAACGGACCGGCGGCTTTCTCGCGCGGTCTGGTCTGCTTTCGTTGTCCAGTCTCCAGGCCTTCAGGCATGTTCGATTCGTCACCCTTCATTTCACGCGTCGCGCAACAATACAAACTCCCCGCAACGGCGGGGACTCAGCCATTAATGATTCTATATACTGTATCGCCCGGCAAGGGCAAAATCCTTTAATCGGGCTGGTTTCCGAAGTTAAATCCGCTCACTCGCCGCGGCGCATCCATGCCGCAACATCTCTTGCCGCGGAAGGGTGAGACATCGCACAAGCGGCGTTTCTCATGGTTTCCAGGCGGTCTGAATCGCCAAGAAGCGGAATAAGATTCTCGCGGAGCATCCTTGCGTTTTCGACTCCGTCGGCGGCGTCCTTGCATATGATCGCCGCCCCGCCGCTTTCCATCGGAAGCGCATTCAATCGCTGATGATCGTCGGCATGATACGGATAAGGCATTATTATCGCAGGCGTTGCGCTTACAGCCAGCTCGGCGGCGGTCGACGCCCCGCCTCGACACACCGCCAGGTCCGCCGCGGCGCAGGCCAGGTCCATCCTGTCGCAGTAGTTCAGAATGACCGACGGAATCGTTTTGCCGCCGTCGGCGTCGGCGACCTCGGTGATCTGCGACAGGCCGGTTACGTGAAGCATCTGCCAACTGTCGGCGAATCGGCCCAGATCGTCGCCCAGGATTGCTATCGCTTCATTTATGGTGGCCGCTCCCTGGCTCCCGCCGCTTACCAGCAGGGTCTTGCGTCCGGGATCCAGCGAGAAGTGCTCGATCGCCTCATCGCGACAGGCCCGATCGAATCCGTCGCGGATCGGACAGCCCACGGGGCGTACTTTTCCGATCGTCGCGGACGGGAACATCCCGGCAGTCGATTCGAACTGCGTGAACACTACATCTACGTATTTCGCCAGATACCGGTTGGCTTTTCCCGGCACCGCGTCGGGATTGAGCATAGCGGCGGGTATTCCGAACTTGGCGGCCTGCTTGACCAGAGGCGCCGCGGCGAATCCGCCGGTCCCCAGGACGGCGGTCGGCTCGAGATCCTCCAACATCGTCCCGGCGAGCTTGCCGGACTTCCGCCAGGCGGTCAGAAATCCGAAAACGGCTCCAAGCCGCCTGGGCAGCGGCTGGATCGGCTGGGGAACAACGGCGTAGTCCGTGTCGCCCAGCACGCGGCGATCAATAGGCCTGTCGCTGCACGCGAAAACTATCGCCGCGTCGGGCTCGGCGACCAGCAACTGCTCGACGACCGCCAGGGCGGGATATAGATGACCTCCGGTCCCTCCGCCGGCGAAAATATACGTGGGCCTGCTCACTTATTCTGCTCCGCTGTAGGTGCGGTTGTCACGTTACACGAGGTTAAGATCCGTCCGGTGAAATGTAAAGAAACCAACTGTCGCGTCAACCCGATGGAGGCGTTTCTTGCTCGGGTTCAGCGTGCGCCGACACTGAGACGATAAGCGACGCGGCCGCCGCGGTCACAAGCAGCGCAGTGCCGCCGACCGACACGAACGGGAAACTCATGCCGGTGGGAGGCGCCGCTACAGTGTCGACGGCTATGTGGAGCACCATCTGGATCGCTATCATCGCACCCAACGCCCCGGCCAGGATGAATCCGAATCTGTCGGAGGCGCCCGCGGCGGATCTGCGTGCGAACCAGATCCAAAGCATCACAAGTCCCATCAGGAGCATCGCACCTACGAAACCCCACTCCTCGCTGAAACTGGCGAAGATGAAGTCGGTGCTTCGTTCGGGCAGATACTGCTGCTTCACTATCCCGCGTCCGAGGCCCTTGCCGAACCAGCCTCCGGTCAGGATCGCCAGAAGACTCTGTCGCGGCTGGTACGCGCTGGGATTCGTCAGGCACCAGGGATCTATCATGGCTTTCATTCTCATCATTCGCTGCGGGTCGGTCACAACGAAGAACCAGAACCCGCTGACGCCGGCGGCGAGCAGGCCGGTCAGCGCGTACCATCGCACACCGGCTATGAACATCGTCACGAAAACCGCGACAGCCATTATCACACCGGTGCCGAGGTCCTGGGTGACAACCAGCGCCAGGCATCCGCCAGTGACTATGGCGGGAACGAGGAAGCCCCATCCGAATCTTCGCGCCTCGAATCGTCGCCGGGAATACCAAGCGGCCAGGAACACCAGCAGCGCGATCTTCAGGAGTTCCGAAGGTTGGAATATCCCGAAAGGAGCCGGGGCGATCTTCAGCCACCTCAATCTCCCGTTTCGCATGTGCCCAAGCGGAGTAACGTAAACCGCCAGGGCCAGCATCGCGGCGATCGCGAGCAGGACAATCGCCGTGACGGGGAGTTTCCGCGTGTCTCCGCACAGCCAGCGATATCTGAAACGCCATCCCAAACACATTATCACCGCGGCGGCGGCGGCGAACAGCGTGTGCCTCATATCGCTTCGCGCGTGCCAGGAGACGGTGCTCGGCAGCACGCCGGCCAGCGCCGAGTGCACCGCGACTATGCCGACAGCCAGCATCGCCAGCGTTACGACTATAAGACCGCTTCCCGACGGGTTGGCCGTCAGGGGCAGGGTTGTCAATTCGCCGTTGTTACGAGCCATCTGTCGCTCCCGCACCTCATCGGTCTAAGTTCTAAGTTTCAACGTCGCAAACGCAAGCGCCGCAAATATTATTCCCAACACCCAGAACCGTATCACTACTTTGGTCTCCGCCCAGCCGCCCAAATGAAAATGGTGATGCAGCGGCGCGCAGCGGAAGATCCGTTTGCCGGGAAGCCCGGGGCCCGGGCGGGTGAGCTTGAAGTAGCCGACCTGCATAATCACACTGGCGGCCTCCATCACAAACACCCCGCCGATAATCAGCAGCAGCAGTTCGTGGCGTATGACCACGGCGATGTACCCGATCAGGCCGCCCAGGGGGAGCGATCCGGTGTCGCCCATGAAGACCTGCGCCGGCGGAGCGTTGTACCAGAGAAAGCCCAGCGTGGCGCCGAACATCGCCGAACAGAGCACCGTCATCTCCGCCGAGGCGGGTATGAACGGAAGATCGAACACCCCCGCCCAACTCCGCACGCCGGCCAGCCACGAAAACACCAGCAGAACCAGCATTACGATGCATACGCAGCCGGAAGCCAGTCCGTCCATCCCGTCGCTGAGGTTCACCGCGTTGCTCGTGCCGACCATAGTCAGCATGGCGATGATTATGTACGCCACCAGCGGAAGCGCTATCGACGCGCTGCTGAACGGGAAGTGGAAATTACGCGCCTCGGGACTCTGGCGTCCGTAGGACCACATGTAGATCGACAGCAGGACCGCCAGGCCGATCTGGAACAGGATCTTCTCCCACGCCTTCAATCCGTCGCGCGAGCCCCTGCCGGCGGAATAGCGAAGCTTGATCCAGTCGTCAACGCCTCCCAGCAGCCCCAGCCACACCAGCGCGAACAGGGCCATTCTTATGTACATGTTGCCAAGATTGGCGAACACGAGCACCGAGACGATGATCGCCGAAACGATCAGTATGCCGCCCATAGTAGGCGTGTTGGACTTGTGCCTGGTGAGGTTGTTGAGGTCAGCGTGATCGAACTGAGCGTTGTCGCCCAGCCGCTGTTTGATGAGAAAACGGATAACGCTCGGAGCCCAGACCAGGACCAGCAGAAAACTCAGCACGCCGGCTCCGGTAATGCGCAGGATCAGACCCTGGTACTGGCCGACGAAATATTTGATCGTGAGCAGAGCCCCCGCCGCCAGAACGGCGCGGAGCACAAGAGTTCTATAAAGCCTCTGAATCAACGCGGTTTATTCCTTCCCTGCATCATTGAAGCCTTCAGTTATGGCCTCGACCAGGCGCTCCATGCCCATTGACCGCGAACCCTTGACCAAAACGGCGTCTCCGGGTTTAAGCAGATCGACTATCTCGGCCGAAAGCTCCTCCACCGAGTCGAAGCTGAGCGTCTCAACATTCGCATCTTGTGCGCCTACTGCAATATATCGACCCAAAGCCCCGACGCCTATGAGCAAATCCACGTTGCTTTCACCAAGCCTCATCCCAGCCTGGCGATGAAACTCCTCGGCCGCATCGCCGAGTTCGAGCATGTCGCCGGCGATCATCACGCGCCGATGCCCTTCTGCGCTGCTGAGCACTTCGCCGGCGGCCGCCAGACTCGACGGATTAGCGTTGTACGCGTCGTTGATTATCGAGATCGGACCTGCCTGGACCCACTCCTGACGCATCGGCGCCCCGGCGAAGTCGCCCAGACAGGCCCCGGAATCCGCGGGATCGACGCCCATCCGCTGGGCGACGGCTATGGCGGCCATCGCGTTCAGGGCATTGTGCGAACCGGTTACCGACAGTTCGACCCTGAGGCGTCCGTTTATTTCGAATTCGCATCCCCGCCCCACCACGCGGTAGTCGCTGAGGCGGAGCTGGCATTGCTCGGATCGTCCGAACCTTATCATCCGCCCGTGAAAAGCTCTCGAAGCGTGATTGAGCTCGTCGCTGTCGCCCCAGACAACCGCCAGGGCGTCATTGGCCAGCAATCCCAGCATCGAGGCCTTCTCAGCGGCGACATTCTCCAGCGAACCGAGCCTCTCAAGATGCGTCGGCCCTATCGAAGTGATCACGCCGATATTCGGGCTGCTCATCGCCGTCAGATGCCGGATTTCGCCGGGCGCGTTGGTTCCGATCTCGCAGACTACGTAATCGTCGTTTCTATTGACGCCCAGAAGCGTCAGCGGGACGCCGATTTCATTGTTGAAGCTCTTGGGGCTCCCCGACCCGGTGAAACGTCGACTGAGGATATGATCGATCATGCGTTTGGTCGTAGTTTTTCCGTTCGATCCGGTCACCCCGATCACTGTTGTCACCGCGGCTTTCTTGCGGTGCTCGACCGCCAGGAGGCCGAGGGCCTTGACGGTGTCGTCGACCTTGATCATCCCGGCTCCGAATCTCCGATCGCTTTCATCAGCAAGCCCGACCTGGCATCCGTCGATGTCGACCAGCGAGCCGATACACCCGGCGTTCGCCGCTGATGCGAGGAAATCGTGGCCGTCGAAGTTTTCGCCGCGAATCGCAACGAAAAGATCTCCCGGCCGGGCCGTCCGCGAATCGATCGACACGCCCTCGATCATCACGTCAACGCCCTCGCTGCACCAGCTTCCGTGAACGCAGCGTCTGATTTCATTCATGCTCATAGGAATCATGTGCTCTCCTCCAGGGTCCCGAGTATCTCCGAGGCGACCTGCACGTCGCTGAAATCCGTTCGCCGCCCGGCGATCTCCTGGTAAGTCTCGTGTCCTTTGCCCGCTATCAGCACAATGTCGCCTGACTCGGCGATTCCGATCGCCGCCTGAATCGCCTCTCGACGATCAACGCGGACTTCGCAACGATTCAGATCGCCCGGCCCGATTCCTTTCAGGATTTCATCGATGATCGCCTGGGGATCTTCGCTTCTCGGATTGTCGCTCGTGACGACTGTCAGATCGGCCAGTTCGCACGCGACTGAACCCATCCTCGGGCGCTTCGTGCGATCGCGATCGCCACCGCAACCGAAAACGACGATTAACCGTGCGCGTTTTATCTCGTTCAGCGCCGACAGCACGTTTTTCAGTGCGTCGTCAGTGTGCGCGTAGTCCACAAAAATCCTGAAATCGCGGCGTGATTCGACCGGCTCCAGGCGTCCTGGAACGACTGGAGTGGACTCCAGCGCCGCGGCGATAGCGGGCAGTTCGACTCCCAGGACCCGGCACGCGGCGATCGCCGAAAGATTGTTCATGACGTTATGCCTGCCGATCATAGGGCTGCTGATCTCGATCTGACCAACACCTGTCGACACCCTGAATCGCGCGCCCGAATCGTCGAGGCTGAGGATCTCTCCGGCGCAGTCGCAGTCGGCGCTCAAACCGTAGAACACCACTTCCGAACCGCCCTGGCGCGCGGCGAGGGCCATCTCGTCGGCGCAGCAGTCTTCCCGATTGATCACGGCGACTCCATCCGCTCCGAGCGATTCGAACAGTCGTCGCTTGGCGGCGACGTAATGCTCAATCGTCTTGTGATAGTCCAGATGATCGCCGCTGATGTTCGTGAAAACCCCAACGCGAAACGCCACGCCGGCAGTTCGGTCCTGGTCCAACGCGTGGCTGGAGACTTCCATCACCAGATTGGTTCGACCCGAATCAACCATTTCCCTCATAGTCGAAGCGAGCGTAACCGGATCGGGCGTTGTGGCGCCGGACTCCAGCGATTGTCGCCCCGTCCGGTATCCCACCGTTCCCAGCAATGCTGTGGGATGTCCGGCAGCGGTGAGGATGTTGTAGATCAAATACGTCGCGGTCGTTTTGCCATTAGTACCGGTAACACCAATATTTATGAGCCTATTTGCGGGTTTTCCCGCCATCGTCTGGGCCAGCAGCCCCAGGGCCGCGTGGGTGTCTTCGACAACAGCATACGCCGCGCCTTGCGGAACATTGGCCGGATCTTCGCATACAATCGCCGAGCATCCGGCCTCAACCGCCGCGGCGATGAAGTCGTGCCCGTCGCTTTGCCAGCCTTTCACGGCGACAAAACACGCCCCCGGCCCGGCTCGCCTCGAGTCGTAGACCACCGCGTCGACTTGGACCCGGCCTGTCGGGCCGGTTGCGTCCAGACCTGCTGATGTCAGCAATTCGTCGAACTGCATGGCGCGTGTGTCTCTGTTTCGATTATACAGGTCGCCCGGGATCACCGTGCAACGAGCACGGCGAGAGCCCGGGCCGACGCTGGGTTTCGTCCCTGCAGGGTCTCAATGCCTCAATGCTGAGCAACAGTTGAAGCGATTCGGACACCCTTGTCAGGGGGAACTTTCAAATACGTTAATGATTTCTCGAGCACCTGTTTTACGTACGGCGCCGCGACAGTGCCTCCGTAATACGCCTTGGATCTGTCCGGCCGGTAAACCGAAATCACGCACAGCAATCTGGGTTTCTCAACCGGTGCCCCGCCTACAAAACTGCCTGTGTAGGCTCCGTCGAGGTAACCCATACCGCCGGGTCCTGCTATCTGGGCGGTTCCGGTCTTTCCGAAACTCGACCACTTGTCCATCCTGCATCGCTTGCCGGTGCCGCGTTCGACAACCTCCTGCATCACCAGGCGGCACTTCCGCGCGATCTGGGGGGTGAAGACCGGACGGACTACTTTGCGTCCTTCAACGTGCAGCACCTTGCCCTTGGGATTGACAATGCGCTCGACCAGCCTGGGCTTGAGCAGCAGACCGTCGTTGGCGACCGCTCCGAACGCCATGGCCAGTTGGAGCGAAGTAACCGCCATCTCCTGGCCGAACGGCACGCGCGGCGTGCTGTATGTGTCCCACCGCCGCAGGGGGCGGATCAGGCCCGGGTCCTCGCCCGGCAGGCGGATTCCCGTTCGGCTCCCGAATCCGAATTTCGTAACCCACGTATGGAGTTTCTTGTTGCCCAGCATTCCGCCGAGCTTGGCCATCAGCGTGTTGATCGACAGCACGATGCCGTCAGTGACGCTCTTGATTCCGTAGCTCTTTCCGTGATCGGTGATCCTTCCGCCGCGAGGAGGTCTGTAGCAGCCGTTTTCGCAGAATATCATAGTGTCCCAAGTCGCGACCCCTTCGCTGACGGCCGCCGCGGCGAACAGCGGCTTGACGACACTGCCCGGTTCGAAAGGCATTATTATCGCGCGGTTGGTCGCCAGTGCGCCCGGTCGATTCGACTCGTTGGGATCGAAATTGGGAACCGACGACATCGCCACAACGCGCCCTGACTGCGGTTCGATAACCACGCCGGCGGCCCATGTCTTCGGACCTCCGTATTTGGCGACTGACTCATTCAGCGCCTCGTGCAGATATTCCTGGATGACCGCATCGAGACAGAGGAACACATGGTTCCCGTCCCGTGGAGGAATGCTGGTTCCCGGTTTCAGACCCACCGCCCGCCCCACCGCGTCGGCCATCAGCTCGCGTCGTCCGTCGAACGCCTTGAGGCAGTCGTTCAACGCCAGTTCAACGCCGCCGCCGGGCTTTCCGTCCCTCATCCTGAACCCGATTACGCTGCCGGCCAGAGGCCCGCACGGATATCCGCGCTTCCACTGGTACTCAATGCCGACGGCGGGATTGCCCAGCGCGACGATGGCGGATCGCTGACCCGGGGTGATCTCCCGATTCGGATTGTCCTTTATCGGCGCGTACCGCTTGTCGCGACGCTCGAACAGAGTGTGCTGGATCTTGACCGGATCAACGCCAAGCACGTCGCCGACCTCGATCGCGACCTCGGGTATGTTGTAGTCCTTGAGAAGCGACGGATCGACAAAGCACGTCGGGGCCTGCCTGCTGGTGGCCAGGAGGACCGGGCGGCTATGGGCCACGCCGTATATATTGCCTATCCTGGCGGGGATCCTTATTATGCGGCGCTGCTGGCGATCGGCCATCTTGACGGCCTTTTCGCCGTACATCATCCGCATCGTCCAAAGGCGCACGCCAAGAGCCAGCAGAATCACAATCATCCCGCCGAAGACGACGTTCTGGCGCCATTTTGAACCTGTCTGAACTTCCTGCATCAGTTAGCGACCCCGCGATTTCCAGGCGCCGAGCCCCGCCCTGTCGGACCGGCCAGCCGCACGGGATTGTGATCCGCCTCGATATCCAGTTTCCTGGCCCGCTGCGAGACCTGTTTGGGCGTGGTCAGGAAGCCCAACTCGCTTTCCAACTGCATCGCGGTGCGTCTAAGCGGAAGGCGCCCCTTTTCCAGTTGCAGCAACTCATGCCTGGCGATCGATTCGCGCTTGCGCAAGTGAACAAGCCCTACTCCAATAACAGCCATGCACGCTATAACGAAACACAGTCGCATATGAGGGCCCTTTCGTCCGGTTACTTGTTAATCGGGGATCACGATCTTCACGCCCACGCCGAGCGAATCGGGGCTCGGCAGCACCGAGCGATTGGCGTTGTAGATCTTCATGACGGCCTTACGGTTCGGCGTGCGATAGAACTTTCGCGCAATCGCGGTCAGGTTGTCTCCGCGGCGCGTAACATACGTCCGGGAATTGCCGCCGGCGGCGGGTACGCCGCGTGATCTGGCGAACTCGTTGATCGTCATCTCCCTGCGGTCGGTTCTTCGCGGGCTGGGAGCAGGAGGAACGGTCGGCCCGACAACTCGTCTCGGAGTTCGGGTCGCGGGCCTTGCCGTCTCCCGCACCGGCGTCGTCGGTCGCGGCCGGACCCTGCGCTGCTGGACGCCCGGGGCGGGCGCCGGGCTCTGAGCTGCAGCCCGACGCCGCGCCACCAAAGGCGATTCCCGATGTCTTGGCCGCACCGGAGCCGACGGCATTACCGGCGCGTCGATGTAGAAGTCTCCCGCGATGCGATCGGGCTGCTCGGCGGGCTCCTGGTGCGTCGGACCGAGTTCAGACAGAACGACCCCGAACAGAACGATGAACATCAGCCCCACAATCAAACCTATCCGTGTTTCTCGTGTCATAATCCAAGGCTCCATCCCGACCCGTTGTTATCCGTTTCGCCGCGTTGAGCATTTGCGGTTATTCAACTCGTTCGACGCATCTGAGCTTCGCCGACCGGCTGCGGTTATTGACCGCCTGCTCGGCCAGTGATGCGGTAATCGGCTTTTTAGTTATTACTTTCGCCCGCCCGGTCTGCGACCATCGCTTGAAGGCGCGCTTTACTTTGCGATCCTCCAGCGAATGGAAGCTGATAATGCAGGCCCGCCCGCCTGGGGCCAGCACGTCAGGCAACGCTTCCAGCAGCTTATCGAGCGCTCCAAGTTCGTCATTGACGGCGATTCGCAAGGCCTGAAAAGTCCTCGTTGCCGGATCTACTCCCCGGCGCCCGGGCCGCGAGTCGCGCCGCATGGCGCGGCGAACGATGTCGGCGAGGGCTTTTGTGCCCAGGATCGGACCGGCGACTCTGGCACGCACTATCTCGCGGGCGATGCGTCGACTGCAGCGCTCCTGCCCATATTCAAATATCAAGTCGGCCAACCGCTTTTCGTCGATCTCGTTGACCAGGTCCGCGGCGGTCGGCCCGCTGGTGCGATCCATTCGCATGTCCAGCGGTCCGTCGGCCGAGAAGCTAAAACCCCTTTCGGGGTCGTCCAACTGCGTCGACGCTACGCCAAGGTCGGCTAAAACGGCGTCCGCCCGACCCGCGGCGACTTCATCGAGCACGTCTTGCACATTCGAAAAATTAGCCTGAAACAGCCTGACCCGCTGATCGAACGGTTCGAGGCGCCGCTTGGCGAGGCGAAGGTTGTCCGGATCGGCGTCCATGCCTGTCAACAGACAACCTTCGCCCCGATCGGCCCGCAGCAGTGCCTCCGCGTGCCCACCAAGCCCAACGGTGCAATCTACGACTAAATCCGCTCGTCCGCCGACGGGAAGCAGGAGATCAACTACTTCACGCAGCAGGACGGGCACGTGACCTTCTTGGTGATCCGTCACCAGGCCGCCTCAAACAACCCTTTTCATGCGACGGCCTCGATGCTCTCCAGAGCCGAGACCGCCGATTCGGAAAGACCAACCCGGAGACGTCCATCAACCATCGCCGTTAACCGCGTCAGCCGTCTGTCCAATTCCAGCAGGCGCTGCCGGGAATCGTCGGTCAGATTCTCCGGACAAGACAACTCTTGACGCAACTGCGAGAGGCTCGCTGCGGGACTTCCATGCCCCGATCGGCCGCTCTCGGCATTATGGCTAATGAACATCCTGAGATTCCTTTCTCTCACCGGGTCGGATCCTTTAGGCGTGCGCTTACAGCCCCGGACTTCCATGTCCCACGCGCCGCCGGTTCGTGACGCCCGTCTATCTTCTATTTGCAGTTCGAAAACCGTCTTCGAACGAGCGATGCTATTGGTCTTCAAGCTCTTCAGCCGCCATGTCGAACAGGCTGCGAGGCAGCGTCGCCTCGATTTCGTACTGGGCCTCCCACTTGGCGCGGGGCCAGATCTCAATGTGATTGCCGTTGCAGGACAGCTTAATCTCCTCGGGAACCACAGCGTATTTCATGGAACTCTCGGGCACGACGATCCGTCCCTGCCCGTCAGGCTTGACGCGCTGTGCGATCACCTGCCAGCGGTCCAGGCCCGCCTGCTGATCGGGAGTCATAGCCGAACGCTTCATTCTCGACGCCAGTTTGCGAAAGTACACATCGGGAAACATCCACAGATACGTCTCGCGATCGTCCTGCGGGTCAGGATCGGGGACAAGCACAAAGTTCTCGCCGTCTGAGGCGGATATCTGTTCGCGTATGCCGGACGCAACGGCCATACGCCGCTTGCCGTCCAGTCTTGCGTTGAAATTCCCAATCAGTGCTTTCACGTGGTACTGTCCACTACCCGCATGGTATTCTCAGGTCTTGATAGGGATACTATGCCAATAACAGGTACACGGCAACCAAAAAAACGAAAATCCGATTCGATATTTTTCGTCGCCTTTTCCATTATCTGATCTCTGATCAAGTTCAATACAACCTCTGGTCATCGGTCAACTCACGACGCCCAACATCTGGGGTCCGATCCTCTTGAGCGACCGGATCGTGGTTCGACAGTTTTTTTCGGTTTTGATTACGTCCACATATTCTGTCTCGGCTGGACTGGCGTGTGTCCGGCAAACTCGCGAGACTCACGCCTCCTGTTGAGGCAATCCAACCGCCCGGGCCGATTCCCGCACCGGGGGTTATTTCGGTTTATCGGCGCACTTGTGAATTTTTCATGAACAAAAAAGAAAAGATATGCGGAAAAGCCCATTTACCGCGGAAAAACAAGGATGAAATGGATACAACATCGAAAGGAATTCTGAAACAACCCCGCCGACTACGGTGTCCGCCGTCAGCCGTTCGCCGTTCGCCGTTTTTCATCATTCAGCACTCATCATTCATCACTGCCGCCCATCACTGCCGTCAAACCTCCCAGTCGGCGTCGATCGGTTCGGTGATGTGCGAGGCGGCTTGCGACACCACGTCGAGGTAGACCGCCTCCACCGCCTCGATCATCGACGTGACCGGATACTGTGCTTCAACTCGTTTCCGGCCGCATTCTCCAAGCAGTTTGCGGAGTTCGGCGTCCTGCCCCAATCTTTCGATGCGTTCGGCCAGGCCGAAAACATCTCGCGGAGGGGCAAGGAGTCCGGTCACGCCGTCTATGACTATGTCCCTGAGCCCCGGGGCTTTCGTTGCCACGACCGGCAGGCTGGCGGCCATCGCTTCAGTCGGGCTCATCGGGTGCCCTTCGGAGTGACTGGCGGTGGTGAAGATATCAACGGCGCTGAGGACGGGTCGAACGTCTTCCACGAATCCTAGCAGTCGACAGCGAGCCCCTCCCTCGCCATGCCTTATGAAGTTCTCGACAATATCCCGTTCGGCCCCTTCGCCGGCTATGACTATGTCCATCGCACTGCCGCGTGCGGCCAGGTGGCTGAACGCCGACAGGAGCGTCTCTATTCCCTTATCCCTGTCAAGGCGCCCCACGTAGGCGACGACCGGTTGCGAATCGCTGACGCCCCACTCCCGGCGAAGGCGTTTTCTCGCGTCGAGGTCCGGCTTGAACGCTTCGACGTCGATCCCGCTTGGAATGACGTGGTATTTCTCTTCGGGCAGTCCGCTTCGTCCCTCGTGATACTCCCTGACTGACGGCGAGACGCATATTATCCTCCCGCAATACCCGCTGAGGAATCGTGCGTACGCCAACTGCCAGGGCCTGAATCGCCCTTCGGCGTCGTGCACGGTGTGAACGAGACTCGGCACCGAGGCGAGCCTGGCTGCAGGTCTGCCGGCCAGATCGGCTCGAAAACCGTGAGTGTGCACCAGATCGGGCCGGCGGTCTCGAATGTGCCCGGCGAGTCTGAGCAGACGCGCCAGGCCCAGCACGCCTTTAATGTCGAGCACTTTCACTTCGTCCGACTCGTCCTGGAGCGATTCGGCGAGTTGCCCGCCCTGCAGTGCGATGACCGAAACGTCAAATTTCCCGCGGTCCATACGTGAAACTATCTCGCAGACCCGGCGTCCGGGTCCGGAAGTGTTGAGATCGTTTACTATCTGGCATACGCGTATTTTTGACATCTTCACGACCTGTCGTCGCCGCCAATGGCGCCGTTGGCGTCCATATCCAGCGGCATAATATACCGCTATCTCATCGCGGCCGCCACCATATCGTCAACGCTGGAGACCGCCGCGGCGCAAACACGGTCCGCTGCGCCGTAAAACACCGTAAGCGTCCCGTCATCATCCGCGATAAGACCGTTTGTAAAAACGCAACTGCTGAACACGCCTTGCAGTTCATACCGAGTCTCGGGCTCGAACACCGGATCGGTCGAATGCGACAGCACTTTGTGGGGACTTTCCAGATCGCTGAGCATCGCCCCGAGGCAGTAGCGTCCGTCCTGATCGGCTCCGTGGAATATCTCCAGCCAGCCTTGCGGCGTCTCGATCGGGACACCGCCGCAACCCACCCTCTCGGACGCCCAGGAGCCGGGAATCGGAGCCAGCGTCATCTCGTGGGAACCCCAGGCCAGCAGATCCGGAGACGCGGCGGTCCATATGCTGGGATTATTGAACTCGCTGCCGTAGGGGCGATGTCGGCAGAAGTACTTCCCGCCGATCTTCCGCGGAAAAATGACAACATCCTTCTGGTACGGAGGGAAAACCAGGCCGCGTTTGT
>Ga0180435_10000448_pt1 | contig 42901 bp, 44 predicted proteins | sample SS_ome_3_FD_132467 | JGI IMG/M metagenome (GOLD analysis project Ga0180435, IMG submission 132467) | Hypersaline lake sediment archaeal communities from the Salton Sea, California, USA - SS_3_S_1 metaG | ecosystem: Environmental > Aquatic > Non-marine Saline and Alkaline > Hypersaline >... | reverse complement strand
CCACGTGGCGTCGACATGTACTTTCGGCTGGTGACCCTTGAAATAGTAGATTCGTGAAGGTCAACCGCCTCGGCGATGTCGGCAAGGATCAGTGGTTTCATGGCTTCGGCACCGTATTCAAGGAAGCCGCGCTGTACTTCGACAATTTTGCTGGCGACCCGCAGCAGCGTATCGTGACGTGTTTGCAGGCTTTTCAAAAACCAGCGTGCCTCCTGCAGGTTGTCACGGATATAGGCTTTGTCGTTGCTGCTGGCGACCTGTTTGGCAAGATTTTCATACACCGGATTGATGCGGATCTGCGGCGTCGCCTCACTGTTCAACTCGACCAGCCAGCGCCCTTCGAATTTTCTCACGACCACATCAGGCACGATGTAGTCTGCGCTCTCTTCCGCGATTGCGGTGCCCGGGCGTGGATTCAAAGTACGGATCAAGGTCATGGCTGCCGCGAGTTCACTCTCTGACAGGCGAGATTTACGTTTTAGAGTTGTGAAATCTTTGCTGCCCAGCAGATCCAGATATTCGGTGATCAGACATTTGGCCTCGGTCAGCCAGGGGGTCTCCGCGGGAAGCTGGGCGAGCTGCAACAGCAGGCACTCCTGGAGGTCTCTGGCACCAACGCCAACTGGGTCGAAATCCTGTATACGCATCAGAACAGCGCAGACATCGTCGTGTTCAATGTCTTCCTGATCGTTTTCGCGCTGCGTGTTCAACGCCTCGCAAAGGTCTTCGGTAGTGGCGGTCAACATGCCATTGGCATCAATGGAATCGATGATGGCCAGGGCGATGGTTTGATCTGAAGCTGCCATGGGTGTGAGGTTCAGCTGCCAGAGCAAATGGTCGGTGAGCGTTTGATCAGCGCTGCGATTGGCCATCGGGTCATAGTCGCTGTCACTCGCCGGCAGGCTGCTGCCGGTTGGATAGGTATCTTCCCAGCTGGAATCTACGGGCATTTCCTCGCCGATGGGCGCGTCGAATTCCTGGTTAACATCAGCGACGTCACTTTCAGCACCCACCGTGTTGTCCATCGCATTGTCCGCAGCAAGCTGCGACTCAAGTTCTGCAGACTCAAGGGTTGATTCAAGGGTCTGGTCATTGTCGTTGGTTTCGCTGCCGTCCGGGGCATCGTCAGCCAGTTCCAACATTGGATTTTCTTCCAGCGTATTCTGGATTTCCTGCTGCAGATCCAACGCAGACAGCTGCAACAGGCGTATGGCCTGTTGCAGCTGTGGTGTCATGGTGAGCTGTTGGCCCAGCTTCAGGGAAAGTGTCTGTTTCATCCAATCCTGCGGAACAAGTAACTTATATTGCTAAGTCAGAGCTTTTCAGTGTAGCCCAAGGCAAATATTAAAAACCGTGCCAATTTAACACGGAGCTGATAGGGATGGCTCTTTTTTTGATGACAAGCTGCTGTAAAAAAGGCGCTTTCAGCGCTGTGGCATTAGCGACTAGATAGTAAAGCCTTCACCCAGATAGACTTCGCGCACCGTTTGATTGGCAAGAATGGTGGCTGCGTCACCATTCGCAATGATACGGCCCTGGTGGACGATGTAAGCCCGATCGCAGATATCCAGAGTTTCTTTGACGTTATGATCGGTAATCAGCACGCCGATACCCCTTTGACGCAGATGTCTGATTTCCTGTTTGATATCGCTGACGGAAATCGGATCGACACCGGCGAAGGGTTCATCCAGCAGCATAAAGCGTGGTTCGCTGGCCAGGGCCCGGGCGATTTCCAGGCGGCGGCGTTCACCGCCGGACAGACTTTGACCCAGAGAGGTGGCAACACCCTGCAGATTAAATTCATCCATCAACTGCTCAAGCAGGTTATTGCGCTCGGTGCGATTCAGATCTTTACGCAGTTCTAAGATTGCACGGATGTTTTCCGTTGTGGTGAGTGTACGAAAAACGCTGGCTTCCTGCGGTAGATAGCCTATTCCTGCTCTGGCGCGTTCGTGCACGGGTGCGTTGGTTAACTCGGTTTCATTCAGATATATGCCACCACTGTCTGCTTTTATCAGCCCGACCACCATATAAAAACAGGTGGTTTTGCCCGCACCATTAGGGCCGAGCAGGCCCACGATTTCGCCACTGGCGACGTGGATGGAAACATCTTCCACAGCAATTTTTGTGCGGTATTCCTTGCGCAGTGCGTCTGCACGTAAAGTGGCGGGAGGCGGCTTATGGCTCAAGCTTTTGATGTCAACGGCAGTGAAGTTATTGTTCGGTGGTGCGGGTGGCAGGTTGCACTGTCATTTTCACACGCCCGGATTTCTCTCCGGTACTTGCGTCAACTTTGCCTTTAACGATGTCGTACCTGATGGATTCACCCTGTAGCTCGTTGCCCTGTTGTGCAAGCGTAGCTTTGCCATTGAGATAAACGCGCTCCTGGGCGGTGTGGTAGATGATGCTGTCTGCGTGAGCATTTACCTCACCTTTATCATCTTCCAGTTGTTGCCGGTAGCGGGCTGGAGAGCCGACTGTGGTGATCTGCTGAACCTGGTCACCGCTGATTTTGACCACCATTTTGTCACCTTTAACACGCAAAGTGCCCTGCACGACTTCAACCGAACCAATGTAGGTGATGGTTTCGTTGGCCTGATCAATTTGCGCATCGTCACCTTCGATGTGTATGGGCTGATCCGCGTCTGATGCCAGAGCCCAGACCATCGGAGTCGCAAGCAGACCGGCGCAGAGCATCACACATGGGCGCAGCCAGCGGGCTGCGCTGGGTTTAACTGGCCGATTTTTTGAACTGTTCTGGTAAAACAATGGTGTGTACTCGTTGCGTCTCGTTCGACATTAAGTTCAGCAAACCTGTATCCAGGTAAGCCTGCATGCCGCCTGCGCGAGTGCGGCCTACCTGGGTGTCGATCATAACACTTTGGTCGGTTTCAGCGTATTGCCGGTCGGGGTAGAAGTACATGGCTTCGCTGCGCATGGTGATAAAGCCGCGGTCAGGGTTGTTCTGCTCCAGCACAACATCTTCACGCAGGTAGACCATTTCCTCTTTTTTTCCATCCTCGCTCGGCGCGCCTCGAATATAGCCGTGATTAGATCGAATATCCCACGGCGGCTGTTCCGAATTGTGCACTTTCAACGATGGACTGACCATGCTCGTCAAGCCGTTGTCCTGGAACTGACGGATAGCGCTGGCAGTGAGTTCATACTGCAGGCTGCCGTCGTTGCGCAACTGGGTGAAGGTGACGCCGTGGCCGTAGATATCGGGTTCACTCTCGATCAGTGTGTCCGTTGGGCTGGGATTGTCAGACGGATCCTGGCTGCTTTGACCCAACAGTTGCCATAACAAGCCCCCAACGACCAGTACACCGAAGGTGATGCCTGTCCAGCGCCACATACTAAAAAGGCCAGGTGCCTTGCGCGCGCAGTAACAGTTCAGCAATCTCAACCGCGACACCATTGCCACCGCTGCGCTGGGTTATCCAGTGCGCCTGACTGCAGGCCACGGGATGGCCATTGGGCACGCTGATTGCGAAGCAAACACTGGGATGCTTGAACACACCAATATCCTGAATGTCGTCTCCCACCGCCGCGTTGTCCGCATCAGGAAAACCCTGAGCAATGAGTGTGTCGACGGCGTCGGCTTTTGAATCAGCGCCCTGGATCAGGTACCTGATATCCAGTTCCCTGGCGCGGCGCGCAACGGTTGGCGAGCGGCGTCCGGTAATGATGCCAACCACGATATTGTGCTGCTGGAGAAGTTTGATGCTGGCGCCATCCTGGACATGAAAGGTTTTGTATTCGTGCCCATCATCACTGTAAGTGAGCTGGCCGTTGGTGAGCACGCCATCAACATCGAAAATAACACCTCGCACGTTGCTGGCAATTTGGGTTAACGCGGGATTGAGGTCCATGGACTAGGCCTGCTGTACAAGTAGTAGGTTGTAGCCGATCCAGCCTGCGAGCATCACCATACCTTCAAAGCGCGTAATCACAGGACGCGAGTTGATACCGTAGGCAAACAACGCCAGCATCACGGTCAGCGCAAGCATCATGCCGCCGTCCCGCCACAACGATTCGGGTTCGATCACCGCGCCGCTGACCAGGCCGGGCACTGCGAGCACCGCCAGAATGTTGAGAATGTTTGAACCGACGACGTTGCCAATGGCAATGTCCGAGTGACCTTTGACGGCGGATCCGATGGTCGCTGCAAGTTCAGGCAGGCTGGTACCCACAGCAACAATGGTTAAACCGATGATCATGTCGCTGACACCTAAAAGCTTTGCAATGGTGGTGGCGGAGTGCACCAGCACCTGAGCGGACACCAGCAGCACCAGCAGGCCGACCACTAACCAGGCAATCGCCTGCAGGTTGGTCATGTCCGGTAATTCGTCGAGCTCTTCAGCGATTGAGGGGGAAATTTCCTGATCCGGATTGTTTTGATTGGCAACCAGCCGCCAGAGGATAGCGCTCAAAGCCAGCAGCAGCATAGCCCCGTCGAAGAATGACAGTTCTCGATCAAACAACAGAACCATGGCCAGCAGGGTGGCGCCCAGCAACCACGGCAATTCAGTTTGTCGGACCTGTTTGGAAAATGGCAGCGGGGCTATCATCGCGGTAATACCAAGTACCAGGCCAATGTTGGCGATGTTAGAACCTATCGCATTGCCCACCGCAAGCAGCGGATTGCCATCAAGAGCGGCGAATATGGCAACCAGGATCTCAGGTGCCGAAGTACCTACGGAAACCACTGTTAAACCGATGAGCATCTTGGACACACCCAGATTGCGGGCGCAGGCGGCCGCACCGGTCAGAAATCGATCGGCGCTCCAGACGAGGGCAATAAAGCCCAGGATCAGTAGTAGAAGGGGAACCCACATAGGTTTTTGATGGTCTGATTACAACAGTAAATGATCAAGTTACCGCACTTTAGTCGTATCGCGGCCTGGTTCCAACACCTGTTGCGTATGCTGCTCTGTTTCTACCTCGCTGAATACTCAACATTTGGTCTGACCAAATTGTCTATATTTGGTAGAAACGGGCTTAAGGGTTCGTTCAGTTGCGGTGTTATAATCTGGCGCCGCCCAGTTGGCCCCGGAACTTGAGGCACTTGTTTGTAGCCGCCTGTTAGCGGTGGGGTCATGACAATAAAGTGATTGAATGAATGATGGACAACCTGATCGAAATCAAAAATCTGACGTTTTTTCGCGGCGAGCGTGCGATTTTCGACAACATGTCCCTGGATGTGCCGCGGGGCAAAGTGACTGCGATAATGGGTCCAAGCGGCACAGGCAAAACCACGTTGCTACGCATCATTGGTGGTCAGCTGAAACCTGATGATGGCGTGGTGCTGGTTAATGGCAAAGATCTGTGTCAGATGAGCCGCGATGAACTGCTGGCGTTTCGCCGTAACCTGGGCATGTTGTTTCAGAGCTCAGCTTTGTTCACAGACTTGTCAGTTTTCGAAAATGTGGCATTTCCAATGCGCGTTCACACAAACCTGTCTGAAGAACTGATTCGCGACCTGGTGCTGATGAAACTTAACGCGGTAGGTTTGCGCGGCGCGCGAGATCTTGCGCCATCGGAATTATCCGGTGGTATGTCCAGACGTGTGGCTCTGGCGCGCGCTATCGCTCTGGACCCGGACCTGATGATGTATGACGAACCGTTTACCGGCCAGGATCCGATCGCCATGGGGATGCTGGTCGATTTGATTCGTCAGCTTAACGGTGCGTTGGGTATCACCAGTTTGCTGGTTTCACACGACATACACGAAACCGTCAGCATCGCTGACCAGATCTACATTATTGCGGAAGGAAAAGTCATTGGCGCGGGTTCGCCGGAAGAGTTGCGGGCAGGTTCCGCGCCGATGGTCAAACAGTTCATGCATGGGGACAGAGAAGGCCCGGTTCCTTTTCATTACCCGGCTGATGAGCTTGCTTTTGATCTGTTGGGTGAAGGTTAAGCTGTGATTGATCTGCTTCGCGCCTTAGGCGTGCGCTTTCTGGATTTTCTCAGCGCCCTGGGGCGCGCCAGTATTTTGTGGTATCGCGCCATGGCGGGGTTGCCGCGCTGGGGTGATGTGGCGCTGGTGGTAAAACAAGTCTACAACGTCGGCTTCATGTCGCTGATTATAATTGTGCTGTCAGCCTTTTCTATCGGCGCGGTTCTGTCACTGCAGTTTTACACCCAGCTCGCTCGCTTTGGTGCGCAGGATGCAACGGGTGTTGGCCTGGCGCTGGTGCTGCTTCGTGAGCTTGGTCCGGTGGTTACCGCGCTGCTTTTTGCAGGTCGCGCAGGTTCAGCGTTGACCGCAGAAATAGGTCTGATGAAAACCACCGAGCAGCTGTCCATTATGGAAATGATGGGCGTGGACCCACTTCGACGTATTGTTGCGCCGCGCATCTGGGCTGGATTAATCAGCCTGCCGCTGCTGACGGCAATATTCAGCATGGTTGCCGTTTATGGTGGGGTTGTTGTGGCTGTTAACTGGCTGGGTGCAGATCCGGGCGGTTTCTGGTCGGGGATGCAGGATGGCGTTGAGCTATGGGAAGACCTGGGTAAAGGCATGGTCAAGAGTGTGGTGTTTGCCCTGCTGGTGACCTGGGTAGCGGTGTTTCAGGGTTATGATGCGCCGCCCACTGCTGAAGGTATGTCGATGGCCACCACCCAAACAGTTGTTATTTCGTCGGTACTGGTGCTGGCGACAGATTTTCTTTTAACCCTGGTATTTTACGGAGACTTTTAATGCGCATGAGAACCATTGAAATCAGCGTCGGTGGCTTTGTGCTGGCTGGGGTTATCGGACTTGTTTTTTTGGCGGTCCAGGTCAGCGGCGTTGGTGAACTGGGTGAGCGAAACAGTTACATGATACAAGCGCGCTTTGATGACGTGGCAGGCCTGCGGGAACGGGCAAGGGTCAGTATGGCTGGTGTGACCGTTGGTCGCGTCAAAGGCATAGACGTGGACATGCAATGGGGAGATGCCATTGTCACGCTGGAAATTATGGGTGAACCAGGCAACCTCACGATAGATACCGGTGCGAAAATTTTAACAGACGGCGTTGTTGGCGCCCGTTACGTTGGCTTGTTGCCAGGATCTGACGAGGAAACCCTTGGCCCGGGTGATGAAATTGTAGAAACCCAGGGTGCGCTGGTACTGGAAAACCTGATCGGCGAATTTTTGACTAATATTGGGAAATAAACATGTATAAACAGGCTTTTCTCTTAACTCTGTTGTTAGTGCTGTGGGGACCAATCGCAACTCAAAAGGTGGCAGCACAACAGGTTGAATCGGCACAGCCGGTGTCGATGTCTGCGGCAGCTGACGCTGGGATGCTTGCAATTACTCAGGCGCTTGCTTCGGAAACAGCGGAGCAGGCTGTGGAGCTTGCCACTCGTGAAGTACTGGATTTTGTTGAGCGGGGTCGCGATTACGCGGAGCAGGATTCTGAACGGTTTTATACCGAGGGCGAAGCACTGTTGCGCCCGATGATCGACTTCGAACGTTTTTCACGGAACGTCATGGGCCCCTATGCACGTAAAGCAAGCCCCGAACAACTGGAAAGGTTTTCGGAAACTTTCAAGTGGAGCCTGGTTCGCACGTATGCGCTGGCTATGCTTGAGTTCGGTGATGGCGAGGCTGTCGTGCTACCGCCGCGTAAACCCAGCAGTAACCCCGACCTTGCAAACGTCACTCAGGAAATCACCTACGAAGGCAAAACCTACGTGGTTGTCTACCGTATGCGCAGAGGCAAACAGGATCGTCTCTGGACAGTACAGAATCTGGTTGTTGAAGGGGTGAACATCGGCCTCAATTACAAATCGCAATTCACCTCTGCGATGAAGGACCCTCAATATAATGGCGACCTCGATGCTGTTATCGCATCCTGGAGTGATTTTATTGAGGCGGAACAAGCTGATGACAGCGCGTAGCTTAAATATAGTGGTAGTGTAAGTATGGCGGTTGATTTATCCCCGGAGTTTCAGTTATCAGGTGATGAGGTTGACCTGAACGATGCTGAGCGCGTGAAAACACTAGGGCTGGAAATCATCAATAGTCACGACGGTCCGTTCAAGGTGGATTTTGGCGGTCTGGAGCAGGCGAACAGCATTGTTGTTGCGCTTATGATTTGCTGGTATCGGCATGCTACGCTTGCCGGCAAGACAATCGAGTTTTCCCGCCTGTCCAAAGACCTGCACAATATCATCGCGTTTTCCGGGTTAACCCGGGTCCTTGAAACCAGTTAAGAATTATCACCATGCAAGAAGAAATCAGAGCGTTGCTCGCTGGCGCTTTCAGCGACGCCGAAATAGACCTAAGTCTGGACGGCAATCGGGCCCTGATAGAAATTGTCAGCAGCCACTTTGATGATATGAGCCGTGTACAGAGACAACAGGCTGTTTACGCAGTCATTGCCGACTATATAGCTGATGGCCGTCTGCACGCCGTCACCATCAAAGCGCAAAGTCCCAAGCCTTAATAAATACGGATCCAAAATGGATAAACTCAGTATAACGGGTGGGCGCGCGCTCCACGGACGTCTGCGTGTGTCAGGTGCGAAAAACTCTACGTTACCCATTCTGGCCGGTACGCTGTTGACCGATGAGCCGGTGCTGGTGCGAAATGCACCTCATCTGCACGATGTCACAACCATGATTGAGCTGCTCGGCACATTGGGTGCTCAGGTTGTCATTGATGAGAAGTTGAACGTGGAGGTTTGCGCTAACAATTTAACGCAGCTTTGCGCACCCTACGAGCTGGTCAAGACAATGCGTGCCTCATTTCTTGTTCTGGGTCCGCTCGTGGCGAAGCATGGCCAGGCTCAGGTTTCGCTGCCCGGTGGCTGTGCGATTGGCTCGAGGCCGGTGGACCAGCACTTAAAAGGCCTGGAGGTTTTAGGGGCGAAGGTTTCGGTATCTGATGGCTACGTTTACGCTGAAGCGCCGGAGGGTCTTGTCGGCGCCGATGTGTATATGGACCTGGTTACGGTGGGCGGTACCGAGAACCTTATGATGGCCGCTTGTCTGGCTCGAGGAACAACGCGGCTGCAAAATGCAGCCCGAGAGCCGGAAATTGTTGATCTCGGCAACTTTCTCAACACGCTCGGAGCTCGAGTTAAAGGCCATGGTACTTCAACCATTGAAATACAGGGTGTTGAAAAAATGCACGGCGGTGAACATCGGGTCATGGCGGACCGAGTAGAGGCGGGGACCTATCTGATTGCGGCTGCGGCAACACGTGGTTCCATAAAGCTGGTTGATGTTGAGCCTGATACCCTGGGCGCGGTTCTGGAGAAACTGCAGCAGGCAGGTGCAATCCTGACCGTAGGTGACGATTGGATCGAACTGGATATGCAAGGCAAGCGACCTCTAGCGGTAGACATTGAAACCACCCCTTATCCGGGGTTTCCGACAGATATGCAGGCACAGTTCATGGCACTGAATGCCATCGCTGTAGGGACTTCGGCTATCCGCGAAAATATTTTTGAAAATCGTTTTATGCATGTGCAGGAAATGAATCGACTGGGCGCTGACATTGAACTGCACGGGCATTCGATGGCTGTGGTACATGGCACTGATCAGTTGCGTGCTGCGCCGGTGATGGCGACGGATTTGCGCGCATCTTCCAGCCTGGTGATTGCCGCGCTGGTCGCGCAAGGCACAACGGTTATCGATCGGATATATCATATCGATCGCGGCTACGAGACCATTGAAGAAAAACTGCAGCAACTCGGTGGCAGTGTTCAGCGGGTCAGCTAAAACAGATTTGAGGCCGTTATGGGATTAATCATCGCGCTCAATAAAGGGCGTATTTTCAAAGAATGCCTGCCACTGTTGGCGGCGTGTGATATTGCGCCGGACGAAGATCCGGACGCATCACGTAAACTGATTTTCGAAACCAGTACGGGTGGGCATCAGATTATTGTTGCGCGCAGTGCAGACGTGCCCACCTATGTTGAACACGGGGTTGCGGATATTGGGATCACCGGCAAAGACACCATCTTAGAGTACGGTGGTGCGATGGGTTTCTATGAAATGCTCGACCTGGGCATCGGTAAATGCCGCATGATGACCGCTGGCCCTGTAGGTGTACCTGAACCTGCAGGCGTACTCCGGGTTGCTACAAAGTTCATCAACATCACCAAAGATTATTACCGCCAGCAAGGACGCCAGGTGTCGCTGATCAAATTGTCCGGGGCGATGGAGATCGCGCCGTTGCTCAATCTGTCAGACACCATTGTGGATATAGTCGACACCGGTAACACCCTGGTTGCCAATGGCCTTGAAGCGCGCGCAACCATTTGTGATATCAGCACCCGCCTGATTGTTAATCGCGCTTCCATGAAGACAAAATTTGACGAGGTGAATGAACTGATCAGGCAACTTGAAGCTGTAGTTGCGTCATGAATATTGCGCGCCTCGATACAACAGATGCGAGTTTCCCTGCACAACTGGACCTTCTGTTGCAGTGGGATATGAGCAGCGACGATGGTGTTGAGCAAACGGTGAAAGACATCCTGCAGGCCATTCGGGTTGAGGGTGATAAGGCGCTGCTCGCACTGAGCAATAAATTCGATCAGCTGGCATTTTCAAATGCTGAGCAACTGCGGGTAACTCAGGATGAGCTGCAGGCTGCCAGATCAAGGGTGGCTCCCGCGGATCTGCTGGCGCTGCAACAAGCGGCACAACGCATCGCCAGTTATCATCAACACCAGGTTGAACATTCATGGTCCTACGTTGATGATCTCGGCAACCGCCTTGGTCAGAAAATCACGCCTCTGGAACGGGTTGGAGTGTATGTCCCGGGTGGAAAGGCAAGTTATCCGTCCAGTGTTCTGATGACACTGATCCCGGCGAAGGTTGCCGGCGTGGGCGAACTGATTGTCACCGTACCGACACCTCAAGGAGAACGAAATGACCTGGTGCTGGCCGCACTGGCCGAAGCCGGCGCAGATCAGGTTTATACCGTAGGTGGCGCTCAAGCGATTGGTGCGCTTGCCTTTGGCACCGAAATGGTACCGAAGGTAGACAAGATTGTTGGTCCGGGTAATGCCTATGTTGCAGCGGCTAAACGTCAGGTATTCGGTCACGTGGGCATAGATGTAATTGCCGGGCCAAGCGAGGTGCTGGTCATTGCTGATGGAACAACAGACCCGCAGTGGGCTGCTCTGGATCTGTTTTCCCAGGCTGAACACGATGCTGCCGCGCAGAGTATTCTGCTGTCGCCGAACAGCGACTACATAGATGCGGTCGCCGCGGCGATGACGTCACTATTGCCGAAGATGCGTCGCCACAAAATCATTGCGGCCAGCTTGAAGCAGCGCGGTGCCCTGATAAAAACCGTAGATATGGATGAAGCCATAGCACTGGCCAATCGCATTGCGCCAGAGCACCTTGAACTGCTGGTGGCTGAGCCTGAACCTCTGGTTGAGCGGCTGACCCATGCCGGTGCTATTTTCTGCGGCGCATATACTGCGGAAACTTTTGGCGATTATGTGGCGGGGCCGTCACATGTGCTGCCTACCTTTGGTACGGCACGGTTTGCTTCGCCGCTGGGTGTATACGATTTTGTCAAACGCAGCTCTGTCATCCACATGTCTGCTGAGGGTGCGGCTCAGCTTGCTGACATTGCGGTCCCGCTGGCTACCGGTGAAGGCCTGCAGGCGCATGCTCTGGCGGCTGCAGCACGCGCGGGAAACAGCTGGTTGGACACCAACGATAGTCCGTCTGACTAACTCGGGTCAGGGAGCTCGCCGGCGACCGCGGTAGCGAGGAACCGCTGTTGCTCACGCATCACTTCAATATTCAGTTGACTGCCGGGTTTTGCGTTGGCGATCACATCTGTCACGCGATACAGGTTGTTTGCCGGAACCTGGTTAATAGACAGCACGTGGTCACCGGGTCGCAGTCCAGCGGTAAACGCTGGCCCGCCCGGATTGACGCCAATGACCAGCAGGCCTGACGGTCCGCCGGGCATCGGTTGAGGGCGCAGATTCACACCCAGCCAGCCGCGGATGACGCGTCCGGATTGAACAATCTGCTCCATTACCGATAGTGCAATATTCGCCGGAATTGCAAAGCCGATACCTTCTGAGCCACCCGACTGCGAGTAGATCATTGTATTGATGCCTAACAGTCGACCTTCATGATCAACCAGCGCACCGCCAGAGTTACCCGGGCTGATCGCAGCATCTGTCTGAATAAAGTCATCGTAAGGGCTGTTGGTGATCAAGGTGCGCGAAAAAGCGCTGATGATGCCTTGCGAGACACTGTGGCCCAGGCCGAATGGATTACCGATGGCCAGGGCAACGTCGCCGACCCGCGGCTGCTCATCACCCAGTTCCGCGATAACAGGCAAGCCGGTGGCGGCGACTTTGATGACGGCGAGATCTGTGTGACTGTCGGTGCCAATGACCTCGGCGGTTGTGGTCTGATTGTTGGCAAACATGACGATGATTTCATCGGCGCCTTCCACGACATGCTGGTTGGTCAGAACATAACCATCAGCCCGCACGATGACGCCTGAACCCAGTGAATTCTGCAGCTGCTGTTGTCCCGGGAAAGCCTCACACAAAGCACGGTAAGCGGGTATCCGACAGAGCGGGCTGCGTTGGGTAATTTTGGTTGAAAAAATGTTCACCACTGCCGGTGCCGCCCGGGAGACTGCGTTGGCGTAGCCGGGGCGGTCGTTGTCAGCGGTACTGTTAAGGATGATTATGGCCAGACCGACCAGCGCGCCAATGACGGCAGGTACAAAAATGAATCGCGTTAACTGGGTCATGGTCTGTCTATTTGTTGTCCTGTGTAAATGTTCCGCACCGTGAGACCTGTGTTGCGTCTGCTGTTGCCTGTCGTTAACCTGCGCCGCGCGCTGCGAAAGCGTTTTAACGTTGGGTTTAGGTATGGACACATATTCGCCGCTGTCAAAATATGAAAAAGCTATAGCGAACGGGGAGTTTCAAGAAGACGCCGCCCAAGCGCAAGTTGTGCGGCTGCTTGATGAACTTTTTCATCGCCTGATGGCTAGTCCGCCGTCCACCCGTTCTGGTTGGCTGTCCCGCTGGCGTAAGAAAACTGCTCAGCCCCAGCAGGGCTTGTATATATGGGGTGGTGTCGGACGGGGGAAAACCATGCTGATGGACCTGTTCTACGACTGCCTGCCTGCAGAGCGTCGCATGCGCATGCACTTTCATCGCTTTATGCGGCGGGTTCATCAGGGGCTGGTGCAATGGACCGGTAGCTCTGACCCGTTGCGCAAGGTTGCCGCGGATATTGCTGCACAAGGCGATGTGCTCTGTTTCGATGAGTTTTTTGTCTCGGATATCGGCGACGCCATGATTCTCGCGGAGGTGCTGGATGCGTTACTTGAACAGGGCGTCACGCTGGTAGCGACGTCAAATGTTGAACCCAGCCACCTGTATGAAAATGGTCTGCAGCGCCGACGTTTTCTACCGGCTATTGACCTGCTCTACGCTCACACCCGGGTTGAACATATGTCTGACGGCATTGATTTCCGCCTGCGGGCGCTCGAGCAGGCGGAAATTTACCACTATCCCCTCGATGCGGCGGCTGAGCGCGGGCTGGCGCAAAGCTTTGCTGCGCTTGCTCCTGACACCGCACACGCAGACGTAGATCTGCAGATTGAAGGACGGGTGCTGAAAGCGCGTTTTGTTGCAGATGACGTGGTCTGGTTTGATTTTTCCGCCCTCTGCGAAGGCCCGCGCAGCCAGAATGACTACATTGAGCTGGCGATGATTTACCATGCAGTCCTGCTCAGCAATGTACCCCAGCTGGCGGTGCACCAGGAAAATGCTGCGCGCAGGTTCATCAGTCTGGTGGACGAGTTCTATGATCACGGCGTGAAACTGATTATCAGTGCCGCGGTGCCCATTACCGAGCTGTATCAGGGTGAGCGGCTGCGTTTTGAATTCGAACGCACCCAGAGCCGCCTGTTGGAAATGCAGTCTCATGACTACCTGGCGGGTTCTCACCGTGCTGGCGTTGCCTCAGCAGGGTAGCAAAAGGCGGTTGTAAACCCGTAGAGGCTCCACTATGATTCGCGTCCCAAAATTAGGGCCCCTGCACGCGCAGTGTTGATTGACGCGCCAGATAAAAAGCAGGCGAATAAAGCAGCTCAGTAGCGCGAAGAAAGCGGACAGGTAAAAGAGGCTAGAAATGACAACGGTAAGCATGCGTGAGCAGGATGTGCAGCGCTCATGGTGGGTAATTGACGCAGAGAACAAGACCTTGGGTCGCCTCGCAACCGAGGTTGCGCGTCGTTTGCGTGGTAAGCACAAGCCTGAGTATACCCCTCACGTTGACACGGGCGATTTCATCATCGTCATCAATGCAGACAAAGTGCATGTCACAGGGAACAAAGAACAGGCCAAGGTATATTGGCGGCACAGTGGATATCCCGGCGGTATCCGCGGTACAACGGTTGCCGATATGCGCGCCACCCACCCGGAGCGGATCATTGAGAAAGCGGTGAAAGGCATGTTGCCTCGCAATCCTCTGGGCCGCGCGATGTACAGAAAATTGAAAGTATATGCTGGCGCTGAGCACCCTCATGCAGCTCAACAGCCCGCAGTTCTTGAGCTTAATTAGTTGGAGCGCAGTTGATGGCTAACACAAACTACGGTACAGGTCGTCGCAAGACTGCGGCTGCTCGCGTATTCATCGGGTCCGGCACCGGCAACATTACGGTTAATGCCAAATCACTGGATGAATTTTTTGGTCGTGAAACTTCGCGCATGGTGGTTCGCCAACCGCTTGAAGTGGCCTCACTCACAGATAAGCTGGATCTGAAAATCACCGTAAGTGGTGGTGGCAGTTCCGGCCAGGCTGGCGCAATCCGTCATGGCATTGCCCGTGCACTTGTTGATTATGATGAAACCCTGCGTCCATCAATGCGTGCTGCTGGCTTTCTGACCCGCGACGCAAGAGAAGTAGAGCGTAAGAAAGTCGGTCTGCGTAAAGCGCGCAAGCGCCCTCAGTTCTCGAAGCGCTAAACCGTTGGTACAGCGCCTTTTCAAGGCGCTTTTTCGGAAATTTGACGCAGAGAAAACACGCGGATCTACGAGGCGTGTGATACACTACCGAGGTTTGCAACCGGTTGTGATAATCACATCAATCCTCGGTCCGAGCCAGGCAAAAAAAGGCCCAGCCAGGGTAAAGATGCGCAAAAAACACCGGATCCAAAGACCTTTATCGTTAATACTTTTTTGGAGCACAAGCCTTGAGCAGTGACGATGTCAGTCATGATAGCTCTGCCACGTTGGCAGGGTCAGACGAACAGAGCAAGGTCAATTCAAGTCGGCGCTATTTCCTCATAGGAGCCACCTCTGCCGTAGCTGGTGTAGGTGTTGTTGGAGCTGCAGTCCCCTTTCTGAGTTATTGGAGTCCGAGCGCAAAAGCGCGGGCGATGGGCGCGCCGGTTAAAATTGATTTCAGTAAGTTGAAGCCTGGTGAGTTGATGAGCCCGATTGTGGCTTGGCGCGGCAAGCCTATTTTTGTGGTCTATCGGACGCCGGACTCGATTTCCGCGTTAGAAAATCAAAGCCAGGATCTTGCCGATCCAGATTCCGAGAATCCAGAGCAGCAGCCGGATTTTGCAAAAAACCCAACCCGTTCAATGCGTCCCGAGATTGGTATCTACGTGGGGATCTGTACGCACCTGGGCTGTTCACCCAAATATGTTGAGTCGGAAGTGTTTGCGGAGAGTGATAGCCAGGGCGGGTTTTTCTGTCCCTGTCATGGTTCCACCTTTGATCTTGCGGGTCGTGTTGCTACTGGTGTACCAGCGCCGGATAACCTGCCTGTCCCTCCTTACCGATTTGAGAGTGATACCAGCGTTGTGATTGGCGAAGAGGGTGCTGCGTAATGGCTGAATCAAAAAACCAAAATAACTGGTTCACCAGTTCCATGGAATGGATCGACGCACGTTTCCCAGCAACGGAAACTTTCGAATACCACATGTCGCGCTACTACGCGCCGAAAAACTTCAACGTCTTTTATGTTTTCGGTGTGTTATCGATTGTCATGCTGGTCAATCAGATTGTCACCGGCATCTGGCTGACCATGAACTACGTACCCTCCGGCACCGGTGCATTTGCATCGGTGGAGTACATCATGCGTGATGTCGAATACGGATGGTTGATGCGTTATCTGCATTCCACAGGTGCCTCATTCTTTTTTATTGTGGTCTACCTGCACATGTATCGGGCGCTGATGTATGGCTCCTATCGCGGACCACGAGAATTGTTGTGGCTGATCGGCATGGCGATTTTTATTGCACTGATGGCTGAAGGTTTCTTCGGTTATCTGCTGCCCTGGGGCAATATGTCTTACTGGGGTGCGCAGGTGATTGTCTCCCTGGTAGGTGCAATTCCTTATATCGGCCCGGATCTGATGGAGTGGGTGCGCGGTGACTTCCTGATGTCAGAAGCTACCTTGAACCGCTTTTTTGCGCTGCACGTGATTGCTTTGCCGCTTGTGCTGGTGATTCTGGTATTTGTCCATCTGGTAGCGCTTCACCACGTGGGTTCAAACAACCCTGATGGTATTGAAATCAAGAAAAAGAAGGATGAGAAAGGCATTCCCCTGGATGGGATCGCATTCCACCCCTACTACACCGTGCATGATATTCACGCCATAGTGATTTTCTTCATCTTCTTCCTGGGATTTGTTTTTTTTGCGCCGGAGGGCTGGGGTTATTTCCTTGAGAAACCCAACTTTGAGATGGCGGATCCGCTGAAAACGCCGGAACACATTGCACCGGTCTGGTACTACACACCATTTTACTCAATGCTCCGGGCGGCAACCTACCCGTTGTTTGGTTTGCCGGCCAAGTTCTGGGGCTTTGTCGTCATGGCGGGTGCCATCATTATTCCAGCGGTACTGCCCTGGTTGGATCGTAGCCCGGTTAAATCTATCCGTTACAAAGGGCGCTGGTCGAAGTTTATGCTGGGTCTGCTGGTCGTCAGTTTCTTTGTGCTGGGATACCTCGGCACAAAAGGGCCAACCGAAGGCCGCACCATTGCTGCACAGGTTTTCACCATTACGTACTTCATGTACTTCATGTTGATGCCCTGGTACACAAAGGTTGAGAAGACCAAGCCGGAACCGGATAGGGTGACGCAATGATGAGAAAATTAAGTCTGGTATTGCTGCTTTGTCTGCCGAGTGTGGCATGGAGCGCAGCTGAGATAAATTGGGACATGCAACCCTTTGATCCTGATCTGGAGAATAAGCCCTCCCTGCAGAATGGTATGCGCCTGTATATGAACTATTGCATCGGCTGCCACAGCCTGAAATTCCAGCGCTATGAAAGAACAGTGGATTTCCTGGGTATACCCCATGATCTGGCGCTGGAAAAACTTGTCTTTACGGATCAGAAGATAGGTGAGTTGATAACCACCGCAATGGATCCAGAAAAAGCCAAGGCCTGGTTCGGTGCCGCTCCACCTGATCTAACCATGGTTGCTAAGGTGCGTGGCCCCGAATGGTTGTACAACTACCTGAACACTTTTTATCAGGACGACAGCCGCCCGATGGGTGCAAACAACAAGGTGTTCCCAAACGTGGGCATGCCCAATGTACTGGCAGATCTTCAAGGTGTGGTCACCGAAGGCTGTGTACAGGTTCCCAAGATTGCTGCTAACGGCGGTGAAATGAGAGACCCGCTGGTGCCGGGCAAAGCCATCACTGAAGAAAAGTGTGGTGAGCTTGTGCACGAAGCAGGCAGTGGTCTGTATACGCCTGAGGAATTTGATGCCGCGATCTATGACCTGAGCAATTTTCTCTATTACGTTGGTGAGCCTACGCGATTGGAAAGACACCGGCTGGGTATTTATGTGTTGCTGTTCCTGGTGATTCTGGGCTGCTTTACCTACCTGCTCAATCGTGAATATTGGAAAGACATACACTGATCAACTCTACAGGTGATGTGAACAGCGCATCACCAGTCTATGGGCGCCAGCTTAAACAGCTGGCGCTTCCTTATGTATAAAACCCGCCGAGGCGAAAATCCCTAATGAGCATTGTTACCAAACGATCGTCTATGACTCTTTTTTCTGATGCACGAGATCAATATTCGCATCGAGTGCGAATGGTGCTGGCTGAAAAAGGCGTGACCTGCGATATCGTTGATATCGACCCAGCCAAGAAGCCGGAAGATCTGGCTGAGATCAATCCGTACAACTCTCTGCCCACGCTTCTGGACAGGGATCTGGTGTTGTATGAAGCTAACGTGATTATGGAATATCTGGATGAGCGTTTTCCTCATCCTCCTCTGCTACCGGTTTATCCTGTGCAGCGTGCGCTGTCGCGTCTGTGGATCACTCGCGTAGAAAAAGAATGGAGTACTAAACTGGATCTGCTGATGGCAGGCAAAGGTCGCGAAACACTTTTATCAAAAGCGCGCAAAGAACTGCGCGAGAGCATTATCGCAATAGCACCTATTTTCGGTGAAAAGCCTTATTTCATGAATGAAGAATTTTCCCTTGTCGATTGCTGTGTTGCACCCATACTCTGGCGCCTCAAAGAAGTTGACATCACCCTGCCTGAGAAATCCACGCGACCGCTGCACAAATATATGCAGACAATGTTTGAAAGGGACGCATTCCGAGCAAGCCTGACCGAAGCTGAAATCGAGATGCAGGAGTGAAAGCTCAGCGCCCTTATTTATTGCGGGCACTATACGAGTGGATTATCGACAGTGATGAGATCCCTTATCTGCTTGTGGACGCTACCGTTGCCGGTGTCAGCGTACCGGAAGCTCATGTTCAGGATGGTCAGATTGTTCTTAACATGAGTCCCAACGCGGTGCGCGATCTGGTTATGGATGATGCGTTTGTGATGTGTAGTGGTCGTTTCAGTGGCCAGCCTTTTGAACTGTATCTGCCCATGAGTTCAATTCGGGCGATCTACGCTAAAGACACCCGCGAAGGTATGGTCTTTCCGGAAGAGGAAGCGCTGATGGTAGACTCGATAGAGGCAGAGCAGGATCGCAAGAACTCTGATGTCTCACCGGATAACAAGCCGGGTTTGCGGCTAGTCTAAGTACTCAAATACTTTAACAATCTTCTGTACTCCGTAGACGTTCGCCGTCACGGTCACCACAGCATCAGCCTGCGCTCTTGTCACCAGCCCCATCAGGTAGACAACGCCGTTTTCAGTAACGACTTTAACCTTCAATCCTTTTGCTTCCTTCGAGGCAAGCAGGCGCGACTTCACCTTGCCCGTGAGCCAGGTATCGTTTGACCGTGCGACAAGCGAAATGGGGCCACCGATACTCAATTCATTATGAACCTTACGTACGCGGTTGACTGCCTGAGCCACCGTTGCAGCCTGTTCCTTGAGTTCGGCCGTCGCTACCTGGCCTGCCAGTAACACAAGGCCATTGTAAGAGACCACCACAATATGTGAGCCTTTGAAATCGGGGTTGGATTTGAAAATCTCATTTTTGATGAGTGGCTCTAAGACCGCATCGTCAATAAATGTGCCGGTTGTGCGTTTGCTCGGATCATTCACGCAGCCCATGAGGGTGAAGAGGGTAACCAGCAACAGGGTTGTTTGAACAGTTTTAGCCATGATCACAGTGCGTCAGTTAGAAAGGGTTAGTGTGGCGGTCTGAGCTGCCCTGCGTCAATGCATCGTCGGTGTATAGTTGATTCGTTATTGCTGAAACGCCTGTCTGATCCAGCACAGGTCTGGCTGTTCCAGGTTGCCGCTGAGCGCAATGACGTCAAACCGCGCAGGGAGCAGAACAAATTTCCGGTGTGTTTTCAGAAAATGCTGGGCGGTTCGGATGAGTTTTTTCTGTTTGCCTGGGTCAACGCTTGCGGCGGCTCCGCCAAACTGCTGGGTGTTGCGGTAGCGGACCTCAAGAAATACAAGGGTTTGGGTTAATGCGGTTCGATCGGTCATGATCAAATCGATTTCACCCAGTCTACAGCTGTAATTTCGCTCAACCAGGGTCAGCCCGGCCTGAAGAAGGTGGTCCAACGCAACCTGTTCGCCGCGAGGGCCTTTGTCTTTTCGTTGCACGCTGCAGCGGGAGTGGTCAGCGGCTGATTCTTTCTCCAGTGGCGCTGATCCTGTTCAGCATGAGGTCACGGCGGAACCTGCCGCCGGGTTCCAACCACAGATTGCCGCTCGCGCCGGGTAATGCTATCTGGCTCTGCAGGTCGAGAAGCGGTAGCCAGGTTGCAACTCTGAACGCATCAAAACCCAGGGCGTAAAGTTCTGCCAACGGATTGCTTTGCAGAGCATACGCTTCCACCAGATGCCTCTGAGCCTCACTGGGCTGGGTAAACATCGGCATTTCGGTCAGCTCAAAACCTTCCAGAACGCTGTATTTATTGCCCCTGGCGGTCTGAGAAGTTGCAAATACAGGCAGGTCATCTGCAAAGTGAAAGCGTAATGCGGGCACCAGAGCCTGGGCTTCAACCTGGTTGGTAAAGGCAACAATCGCGTCCAGATCTCCCCGGGCCCTTGGCAGGAACTCGAGCGGTTTGCCAAGTACATTGGCTATGCTGGTGCGACGGGATTCGCTGGCGGCAACCTGCATGGCTTCGCCGACGGAACTGGTGAGGTTCTGAATGTCCGTGAAAGAGGCCTGACTCATCTCATGTGGCCAGCTTTCAATGTAGGCGTTAAGCGCACGTCGCGCCCAGCGATCATTGCTGTGAATGACCAGGGTGTTTTCGAATCCTGACAACAGAATGTGATTAACCAGGGTTGCCGCTTCGTCTTCGATGGCTATGCCAAGCTGAAACAGTGGTGTTGTGGGATCTGACAGCTGCATAGGAGTGCCTGGTGGCGTCAGGTAATTCAGCACAAGTCGTGGAGTCCGGGAGGTTGCGGTTGCGTTGGCAAATTCTGCGACCTCGTCGCGCAGCAGTGGGCCGACCAATACATCCGCGCCCCCTGCCAGGGCATCTTCATACAGCTGTGCGGCGGACTTTGCGCCGGTATCGTAAAAACGAACAGTTGGTTTGCTGCGGCCTGTATCACCCAGATATGCAGCGATTAATCCATCCCTCACCGCCTGCCCAGCGCTGCCGAATTGCCCGGAGAGAGGCAGCAGAAAAGCGATTTTCGGCAGCTGATAATTGCTCAGTTGTGCCAGCGCCTGGGGTGGCTGCAGGTTTGCCGGGTGGCTTGGATAACGGCTCTGCCACGCTTGCCAGGCCTGCATCTGCCCCGTTATTGAGCCGGCATCTCGAATGTTCTGTTGCAGCAACCACCAGCCGTGGTGATAGCGATGCGTGAAGACTCCCGGTGCGCTCTGGGCACGACTGAGCATCTGCCAGATTCGATCGTGAATATCAGCAGGTAGCTCTGCAGCATCGAGACCCAACGCAATTGAAGCCTGGATATAGCCGTCAGCTGCACAGCGGAAGTTGCTCAGATTTTCGCAGACTTCGGCAAGAATCAGCTGATCCTGGGGCTGCCAGTTCGACAGGCCGCTCAGGGCAGCTTCTGCAGCCTGTAGTTCGCCGAGGTTCAGCCAGGCTTCTGCGCGTAGACGCCGGACCTGATCGGCGTCCTGGTTGTCCAGCAGACTGAGATTCACGGGCGTTAACGCATCTATGACACGGCTGTAAGTTTCCTGATAGGCAAAAGCTTCAGCGGCCTGGATGCGATACACGGCGGCTTGAGCCGGATTTTTACTGGCTATTGCCCGGGCGATCAGGCTCGAAGCGTTGCGATCGGCCAAATTACCCGCCGGTTGGCTCGGGTTTGTGGTGCTTTGGCACCCAGAGATTGTCAGAATGAGGATGAAAACGGCGATTAAACGGATATACATGACTGCGCTACCTGAAGCTGGCGTCCTTTACGTTGTGGCTACACCCATTGGACATCTTGGAGATCTCACCCGTCGAGCAGAAAAAGTGCTCAAATCCGTGCAGATCGTGGCCGCAGAGGATACCAGACGCACGCGCGGGCTGTTAGATCACATCGGCCATCATGTACCCGAACTGGTGAGCCTGCACGAGCATAATGAACAGCAGATGTTGCCGAAGCTGGTGTCGCGCCTGCAGACCGGTGCGGACATAGCCATTGTGTCCGATGCGGGCACACCTCTGGTTAATGACCCCGGCTACCTTCTGGTTGGCGCCGCCCATGCAGCGGGAATTAAAATTGTGCCTGTTCCTGGTGCGTGTTCTATCACTACCGCTTTGTCAGTCTGTCCGCTACCTTGTCAGCCATTTTTGTATGTCGGATTTTTGCCTGCCAAATCAAGTAACCGGCAGCGGGTGTTGCAAGGCTACCTTGCTCAGTCGCATGCCCTGGTGTTTCTTGAAGCGCCGCACCGGATACTTGCTTGCTTGGCAGATATTGCGCTGCTTTGTAATCGTCGGGTGATGATTGGCCGCGAGCTGACAAAACAGTATGAGACCATTTTGGTTGGTAGCCCCGCTGAAGTTACTCAGGCTTTAGGCGAGCAGCCAAAAGGCGAGTTTACCTGCGTTATAGAAGCGGTTGCTGAAGTCGAACAGAATCACGATCACGTTAAGGTGTTAACCGCTCTGTTAACCGAACTGCCCGCGGCTAAGGCGGCAAAAGTTGCGGCGAGTATCTGTGGCGTGCGCAAGGGTGAAATGTACGATCTTGCGCTTACGCTGGGGCCAAAATCATCTGGTGAGTGAAGGTGGCTGCTGGGCGATCGGTATGTGCTTGTGTCGCGCAGAGCTAAGCATTAAGGTGCGCGCGAGAGTTGGCCGAACAGTCGCCGATCAGGGGTTAAAGCCTGGTGGGAGGAAAGTCCGGGCTCCACAGGACAAGGTGCCAGGTAACGCCTGGGGGGCGCAAGCCTACGGATAGTGCAGCAGAGAGTAGACCGCCTCACCAGGTAACAGCTGTTGCCGGATGAGGTAAGGGTGAAAGGGTGCGGTAAGAGCGCACCGCGCGAGTGGTAACACATCGTGGCAAGGTAAACCCCACCTGGAGCAAGGCCAAATAGGAATCCGTTGATGTGGTCCGCATTGGATTCGGGTAGGCCGCTGGAGGCTGCCGGTGACGGTAGCCCTAGATGAATGACTGTTGATAACAGAACCCGGCTTATAGGCCGACTCTCAGTTATTAAAATCCAAGTTTTTATTCCTATAAACTCATATACTTAATGTAGATTCTAGATAGCTGCGCTAGGTGCCAGTACCGATTGTAAAAGCTGGCTTCAGAAGGCTAAAAATAGCCAAAAATCCTTTATTTTTCCGACAGTTACGCTAAATCCACGGCTTGACTCTCCATCGCGCGCGCCTATAGTGTCGCTGGATGGGTAAAAGTGGAGAAAAGTGGGTTTCGCCCACCTGAAAATTCAGTGTTTCGCGGTATTAACAATGCAACGCTCGATAGCAAGGGCCGGATGGCGCTTCCGTCAAGGAATCGCGAAACCGTTGCGCTCGTCTGTGACGGCAAAGTTGTGGTTACCATCGATATGCGTGAATCCTGTCTCCTCCTGTATCCCTTGCCTGAATGGGAAATTGTGCAGCGAAAGCTTGAAGATCTGTCCAACATCAATCCGCAGGCGCGACTGTTACAGCGTTTACTGATTGGTCACGCGACAGACCTGGAACTTGATGCCAATGGCCGAATACTGCTGCCTGCCCTGCTGCGGGATTATGCGGGTTTAAGCAAAAAGTTAGTACTGGTTGGTCAGGGCAATAAGATCGAAATATGGTCTGAAGACCAATGGAAGGAAAGTATGCAGGGCTGGTTGGCTAAGGGTGCCACGGACCTGATTAAAGACGGAGATGCATTCACCGGGTTGTCGGTTTAGTGGCGGCGGACATTCCTGATGTTGCTGGTGCGGCGTCAGATCACATACCTGTATTGCTGGACGAAGTTCTGAAGACGTTGATTTCATCTGAAGCCGATTTGCACGGCGCAAAATTTGTTGATGCAACCTTCGGTAGAGGCGGACACAGTCGCGCGCTGCTGGCGCGTTTACCAGGAGATGCTCAACTGCTGGTCATTGATCGGGACCCTGATGCTATTGCTGTTGCACATCAGTTAGAGCGTGAAGATTCGCGTGTATCTGTTTGTCATGCCCGCTTTTCGGAACTGGCGGTGATGCTTGCGCAGCGGGACTTTAGCGGTGTGCAGGGCATCTTGCTGGATCTGGGTGTGTCCTCACCACAGCTTGATGAGGGTGCTCGGGGGTTCAGTTTTCGCCACGATGGCCCGCTGGATATGCGTATGGATTCGAGCTCCGGTGAAACCGCAGCGCAGTGGCTCAACCGCGCTGAAGAGCGTGAAATTGTTGAGGTGTTAAGGAACTATGGTGAAGAACGGTTTGCCGGTCGAATTGCGCGGGCAATTATCCGGGCGCGACCGTTGACAACCACGCAGGCGCTGGCGGATACGGTTGCTCAAGCCGTGCCGCAACGTGGCCCCGTGAAGAAGCATCCCGCAACGCAGACGTTCCAGGCCGTGCGTATTCATGTTAACCAGGAATTTGCCGAGCTGGAGGCTGGCTTAGCGGCTGCGTTTGAGCTGCTGGCTGAAGGCGGGCGTCTTGCGGTGATCAGTTTTCATTCCCTTGAAGATCGTGTGGTGAAACACACCTTCAGAACCTGGACGCGCCCGCCCGCTATGCCGCGTCGCATACCTCTGCGTCATACGCAGATGACCACCGCTGCTGCAGATATCGCCGGTCCAGTCCGCGCCGGCGCGCTTGAACTGAAACGCAACCCGCGTGCGCGCAGTGCCACCCTGCGGGTCATTGAAAAGAAGGCGCAGCATGGCTAAGAGTCGCGCCAGGTCTAATCAACAGCCCCTGAATCTGGTCGCTCTTGCATGGTGCGCGCTGTTTGCCGTGCTGCTCGGGGTGATTGTTTACAGCGGTCTACGTACTGTTGCGGTAGCTCATGAAATGCGGGGTCTCTACGGCAGTCTTACCCAGGTGCAGCGGGAACAGGACAGGTTGCTGGAAGAGCACAGCCGGCTGATGTTGGAGCGTGGCACTCTCGGTAGCATGCAGAACATTGAGGTTGTTGCACAAACGCAGCTGGGTATGGAGTTTCCCGAGCAGCTGGGCGAGATTCTCGAATGACAGCATGGCGTCACTACACATTGCTCGTGCTGTTTCTTGCTGCGGTTGTCGGGCTCTGCGTCCGCGTTGTCTATCTGGGTGTCAGCGATCGTGATTTTCTGCAGGAACAGGGTGATGCCCGTTCTATCAGAACGGAAACCATACCCGCGATGCGTGGTGTGATCTACGATCGGCAAGGTGAACCGCTGGCGGTCAGCACGCCGGTATTTGCAGTCTGGAGCGATCCCAGCAAAGCACAATTAGACGCTGATGCGCTGGCAGAACTTGCAGGCCTGATTGACGTTCCGGCAACGCGCCTGACAGAACGCATGCACACGCACCGTGACAAAGAATTTGTTTACCTGAAACGACGGGTGTCCTGGGCGGTTGCTGAACAGGTGCGTAAGGCGCGCCTCAGCCATGTTTACCTGCAACCGGAATACAGGCGCTATTATCCCGCAGCGGAAACCACCGCACACATCGTTGGTGTTACCAACATTGATGATGAGGGTATTGAAGGCAGCGAATACGCGTTTCAGGAGGTGCTGAAGGGCGAGCATGGCAGCAAGGTGGTGTTGCGCGACCGACAGGGCACAAACATCAGGGACTTGTCCTATAACGGTGCGCCGGAATATGGCCAGGATCTGAATTTAAGCATTGATCTGCGTCTGCAGTTTCTTGCCTATCGAGAGCTGAAGTCAGCCGTAACCAGCCATCAGGCAAAATCTGGTTCCCTTGTCATGCTGGATGTTGCAAGTGGTGAAATTCTCGCCATTGTTAACCAGCCCTCTTATAACCCTAACGATATTCGTGAGCAGCTCTCCGGGATGCGCAACCGGGCGATTACAGATGCTTACGAACCCGGATCCACAATGAAGCCGTTCACGGCCCTGGCTGCGCTGGAAACAGGTCGCTACAGCGGTCGTACTGAGATTGAAACGGCGCCTGGCTATTTCCATATCGGCAAGAAAATGGTCCAGGATGTCGTCAACCTTGGTAACGTGACGCTTGCCCGATCACTGCAGAAATCCAGTCAGGTGGCGTTTGCCAAAATAGCTTTAGACCTGGAAGAGCAGGCCGTGTTTGATGTCATTCGTCGGGCAGGCATAGGCGATTTTCTGGGCACAGGTTTGCCAGGTGAAACCATGGGTTATCTGGCCAGTGCGCAGCTGCGCTATCCGGTAGTCAGGGCCAGCCTGGCCTACGGCTACGGGCTGTCTGTGACCCCGCTGCAGCTGGCGCACGCTTATCTTACGCTGGCAACCCTCGGTGAAAAGCTGCCTCTTTCTGTAATCGCACAAACTGATCGGGCCAGATCCTCTGGTCGCGAACGGGTCTTTGATCGGCGGATAGCAGGCGAAGTGCTGGCAATGATGGAAGGCGTCACAATGGATGGTGGTACCGCTACCGCAGCGGCGGTCAGTGGCTATCGTGTCGCAGGCAAAACGGGCACCGCACGGATTGTAGGTCCCCAGGGCTACAATGATGAACGCCACGTGGCATGGTTTGCGGGGGTTGTACCCGTGAGCGAACCCAAGCTGGTGATGGTGGTTGTGGTCAATGAACCGAAAGCCGGGTTATCCGGCGGCGGCGCGGTTGCTGCGCCGGTTTTTGCCCGGGTAGCCTCCAGATCATTGCGTTTACTTGGTGTTCTTCCTGATCAGCAGATGGTTGCGCGTGACCCTGGTCGCGTTAAGGCGGCCGGATGAATCTGCAGGCGCTGCTTGATGACGAAACCCTGCCAGCACTGGAGTTAACCGGGTTGGCAGAGCACACGCAACAGGTGCAGCCTGGCTATGGCTATATTGCGGTGGCTAATGATGCAGATGATCTGCTTCAGTATTGCCGTGATGCACTTGCACGCGGGGCGCAGGCTCTGTTGATAGATTCTGCCGCAGCGAGTCAGGCCAGGCTCAGTCAGGCTGAGCCGGACTCGTGCGTTTGTGAGGTTGTTGATCTGGCGCAGCGGCGGGGTGAACTCGCCGCCCGATTTTACGGTAATCCCAGCGCACAGATGACCTGCATCGGCGTAACCGGCACAAATGGAAAAACCTCTGTGGCCTACCATATTGCCGATCTTGCGAGTCGCCTGGGTGCGCCCATGGGGTACTGCGGTACCTTAGGCTGGGGGCCTTTAGAGTCGCTGACTGATGAGGGTATGACAACCGGCAATGCGGTTGCGTTGCAGCGTCAGCTGGCGGAAATGCATCAGGCAGGCCTCGAGGGGGTATCCATGGAGGTCAGCTCCCATGCACTGCAGCAGAACCGCGCATCAGCAATTCAATTCGATCTTGCCCTGTTTACCAATTTGAGTCGGGACCACCTTGACTACCATGGCAGCATGGCGGCTTATGGCGAGGCCAAGGCGAGGTTGTTTACCCAGTGGCCTTTGCGCGCGGCAATCATTAACGTCGACGATGAGTTTGGTCAGACGCTTACCCAGCGTTGTTCCTGCCCGGTGGTGCGAGTTGGCCAGGCTGGAGACTGGCGCTGGCGTTATCAGCGGCATGTAAAAGGATTGCGGGTGAACTGGCAGACTCCCCAGGGTGACTGTGAGGCGGTGCTGCCCGTGCTTGCAGACTTTGCGGTAGCCAACGTGACCCTGGCGATGGCAGCGCTTGCTACACTCGGGTATCCACTGTCAGGAATCGTTAGGGCAGCAGCTGATATGGCGGGGGTGCCAGGTCGTATGGAAGTCATTTCCGGGCGGTTGGATCAGCCCACGGTGGTCGTTGATTATGCGCACACGCCAGATGCACTGGTGAAGGTTCTGCAGGCATTGAGAGAGACCTGCGAAGCTCAACTGTACTGTGTTGTTGGGTGTGGTGGGGACCGGGATAGCGGTAAGCGCCCGATAATGGGTGCGGCAGCTGCAGATGCTGCTGATCACAGCTGGTTCACAGCAGACAATCCCCGCAGTGAAGACCCTGTGCAGATTATTGCTGATATGGTCGCCGGAGTTTCCGCGGCGCGGCGCGGCAGCATTGTGTGTGAACCAGACCGGCGCAGTGCTATTTATGCAGCTGTTGCGATGGCGGGCGCAGGTGACACTGTGCTTATTGCCGGTAAAGGTCATGAGTGCGAACAGGAAATTGCAGGCGTTAAACATGCTTTTGATGATCGGCTTGTGGCGTCGGAAGCGCTGTCTGAAACTGCGGGCAAAAGCTGATGCTGTTGTGGCTTACAGACTATCTTTCCGAGTTCATTCGCGCGTTCTCGGTATTCCAGTATCTGACCTTTCGTACCATGGTCAGCGTGATGACGGCGCTCTTTACTTCGTTGCTGATTGGACCGTATGTGATCGCTAAGCTGGCAGACCTGCAGATGGGTCAGACTGTGCGCGATGACGGACCGCAGTCACACCTCAGTAAGGCCGGTACACCAACAATGGGCGGTGCGCTGATTCTGATTGTAATTCTGGTAACAACGCTGCTCTGGGGAGATCTGACCTCGCGGCACATCTGGGTCGTGCTTTCTGTAACGGCCGCTTTTGGTGTCATTGGGTGGGCAGACGATTATCTGAAAATTGCGCGCAAGAACAGTGCGGGCCTGGTGGCGCGATGGAAATACTTCTGGCAATCCCTGGTGGGCCTGTCAGCTGCGGTCTTCCTTTTCACTGCTGCAGAGTTGCCCGCTGAGACGGCATTAATTGTGCCCTTTTTCAAAGAAGTGGCGATACCGCTGGGCACCGGCTTTATATTTTTGAGTTATCTGATGATAGTCGGTATGAGTAACGCCGTGAATCTCACAGATGGCCTGGACGGCCTGGCCATTTTACCTACAGTCATGGTCGGTGCTGCGTTGGGCTTGATTGCCTATGTAGCGGGCAATACCGAGTTTTCCGCTTATCTGCAGATCCCCTATATTCCAGGCGCTGGGGAGCTGGCGGTTTTTTGTGGCGCTCTGATTGGTGCAGGGCTTGGTTTCTTATGGTTTAACACCTATCCCGCGCAGATCTTCATGGGTGATGTGGGCGCGCTCGCCCTGGGTGCCGCGCTTGGCGTCGTCGCGATAATCGTCAGACACGAAATAGTCCTGTTGATCATGGGTGGCCTGTTTGTACTCGAAACAGCCAGCGTCATTATTCAGGTGACATCTTTCCGCTTGACGGGTAAGCGTATTTTTCGCATGGCGCCCATTCATCACCATTTTGAACTTAAAGGCTGGCCCGAACCCAAGGTTATCGTCAGGTTCTGGATTGTCACATTGGTGCTTGTCACCATTGGCCTGTCAACGTTGAAGCTAAGATGAACAGCAGGTCGCCATTAGATTTACAACAGTTGTCATCTGTTGCCGTGCTTGGCTATGGCGTTACGGGTGAGTCTGTAGTGCAGTTTCTGCTGGATCGGAATATACGTGTTGCGGTTTATGACACCCGTGCGCCCCGAAAAATTGATAACTGTCCGGTCGAGATTCAGTGGCAGACGTCACATTGGCCCACTGCAGCCGGGCAGGGTGAGACGGTGGATTGTGCAATTGTCAGTCCGGGTCTGGATATGGATGCGTGTCTGTTACAAAGTGCCCGCGCAGCGGGCGTGACGTTGTACAGCGATATTGATCTGTTCTTCGCGGCGGTGGATGCACCGGTTATCGGCGTCACTGGCACTAACGGTAAGAGCACAGTGACGTCGCTGGTAGGTCACCTGATTAATGCTGTTGGGCATTCCTGTGGTGTAGGCGGCAATCTCGGTGTGGCTGCTCTGGGTATTATTGATCCTGAGCATGAATGTTATGTGCTGGAGTTGTCCAGTTTTCAACTCGAACGTAGCCTGTTGCATCCTTATGCCGCTTCAACCGTATTGAACCTCAGCGAAGATCATCTGGATAAACATGTCGACATGCAGGCGTATGCCGCGAGCAAACATCGCATCTATGCGAATTCTGCAACCTGCATTTATAATCGCGCAGATCCACTTACGCTGCCTCATGCTGGAGCTGGAGTGGTGAGTTTTGGTTTGGATGAACCACCTGGTCCAGATGACTGGGGCATTCGGATTTCAGCTGAACAGCGCTTTATTGCGAAAGGCGAAATGCTTATCTGCCCGGTTTCGCAGCTGCCTCTGGCGGGTGAACATAATGAGCAGAATGTACTGGCGGCATGTGCCCTGACCCGGGATTGGGTGGATTTAGGCAGGCTGACTCAGGCGTTGGCGTCATTTCGGGGTCTGGCACATCGTTTTGAGCAGATTGCTGAGATTGGCGGAGTCAACTATATCAATGACTCCAAAGCAACAAATCTGGGCGCTACCATGGCCGCGTTGGTGGGCATGTCAGCCGGTAAGCAGGTGGTGTTGATTGCAGGTGGCGATGCCAAAGGGGTTGATCTTGCGCCGCTGTCAGCATTGTTGGAGTCCAGAGTTAATCATCTCGTAGCTCTGGGTCAGGACGGTCCGCAGTTACTTCGACTGGCCGAGTCTGTTGGTGTACCAGGCACTCTGGTTGCGACCATGGAAGAGGCGGTTGAAGAGTCCCACAGAGTGGCGCGACAGGGCGACACAGTTTTACTGTCACCTGCGTGCGCGAGTCTGGATATGTTCATCAGTTATGTTGATCGCGGTGAGCAGTTCGTGCGCGCTGTGCGCAAGCTTGATTCGGTGGCGGCATCCTGATGGCCATGCTGCAACCGGAAATTCGTCTGGCGCCAGTAGTGATTCCCTGGGTTGCCCTGCTTGTTGTCGGTACCATCATGGTAGGTTCAGCGGCCGTTGCGCTGGGTGGCGGGCATCTCAGCAAGCATATGATTTTTCTGGCGGTTGCGGCTGTCAGCTCTGTGGTGGTTTTTGCCATACCACCTTCTCTCTGGAACAAACTCTATCTGTTAGGTTGGGTGGCTTCGGTTGTTATTGCCGTCCTTGTGCTGGTGCCTGGTATCGGCACTGAAGTGAATGGTGCTCAGCGCTGGATCCGGCTGGGCGGCTTTTCTATACAAGCGTCAGAAGTTGCTAAATTCGGCCTTTGTGTCTACATGGCGGGTTACCTCAGTCGACACCATCAAAAGCTCAGCGAAGATCCACGTGTATTGTTTGTGCCGTTGCTGATGGTTGGTGTGGTCTGTGCTTTGCTGGTAGTCGAACCGGATCTCGGTTCCGCGGTGGTGATTGTTGGTGCAAGTGTTGCTGTGCTGTTCCTGGCCGGTGCCAAGTTGCGTTATTTTCTTCTGATTCTGCTGGCTGGTGCTGGGCTTCTTGCACTGCTGGTCTGGGATGAACCGTATCGTATGGAGCGTCTTGTGGCCTTCCTCGATCCCTGGTCGGTGGCGTTCGGTAGTGGTTATCAACTAACCCAGGCGCTGATTGGCTTTGGTCGCGGTGAGTTGTTCGGTTTGGGGCTGGGGGAAGGTGTGCAGAAACTGTACTACCTGCCGGAAGCACATAACGATTTCATTTTCAGTGTGGTTGCTGAAGAGCTTGGCGCGGTGGGCGCAATCCTGCTCGCGCTGCTGTTGACCTATCTGGTGTTTCAGTTACTCAAGGTTTCTCGCGCAAATATTGCTCGAAGGGCGGTTTTTGCGGGCATGGCGGGCTACTTTACAGCATTCATTATCGGCATTCAGTTTCTAGTTAACCTTGGCGTCAATACAGGCGTGCTGCCGACCAAAGGATTAACGCTGCCCTTTGTCAGCTATGGCGGTAACAGTCTTATTGTGTGTTGCGCACTGCTGGCTCTGGTGTTGCGCTGCTCGTTAGATAAGGAGCCGCAACGTGGCTGAGCCAGAGGTTTACCAGGTTCCTGAAATGGGGCGCATTCGCTGCATCCATTTTGTTGGCATTGGCGGGGCTGGCATGTGTGGTATTGCGGAAGTCATGCTGAACCAGGGTTATCGGGTAACCGGCTCAGATGTTAAAGCGTCGGAAAACACCGCCCGTTTGGAAAGCAAGGGTGCCACAGTGCACATCGGCCACAGTGCGCACTGGGTAGCCGATGTTGATGTAGTTGTTGTGTCGAGTGCCGTTGGTGAAGATAACCCGGAAGTGCAAGCTGCGCACCTGGCGCGTACCCCGGTGGTGCCAAGGGCGGAAATGCTGGGTGAGCTGATGCGCTATCGTCACGGTATCGCTGTAGCCGGAACACATGGCAAGACCACTACAACAAGTTTGTTAACAGAGATTTTTCGCTGTGCCGGATTGTCACCCACATTTGTGATTGGTGGCTTGCTGAACAGCGCCGGTACAAACGCTGAGCTTGGTTTAGGCCGATATTTAATTGCTGAAGCGGATGAGTCGGACGGTTCATTCCTGCGTTTGCAGCCCATGTCAGCAGTCATTACCAACATTGATCGCGATCATATGGCGACTTACGGCAACGATTTTAATGTGCTGAAAGAGACCTTCATTGAGTTTGTCCATCGTCTGCCGTTTTACGGGGCCGTGGCGGTTTGTGTTGACGATGCTGAAGTGCTGGATATCCTGCCGGCGCTGTCTCGACCGGTATTGACTTATGGTTTGTCGGATGAGGCTCAGTTTCGCGCGCATGATATTCAGCCCAACGGTAAGACGTGGCAGTTTCAGGTGGATCGAGGCAGTTTTGGTGCGCCGCTGCAGATCAGTCTGTCGATCCCAGGTGCTCATAACGTGCTCAACGCCCTTGCCGCAATTGCGATTGCAACTGAAGAAGGCATAGACGATGCGCATATCGTTGAAGGACTGCGTGGTTTTGCCGGCGTCGATAGACGTTTCCAGGTCACAGAAAATGTGCGCATCGCCGATAGATGTCTGTCGATGGTTGATGACTATGGCCATCATCCGACCGAGGTTGCCGCGGTGATAGCAACAGCGCGCAAAGTCTGGCCGGATGCCACGATTGCAATGGTCTACCAGCCGCACCGATACACGCGCACCCGCGATCTGTTTGATGATTTTGTCCGTGTCCTGTCAGAGCTCGATGCGGTAATGCTTGCTGAGGTTTACGCAGCCGGTGAGGCGCCCATTGCCGGTGCTGACAGTAAATCGTTATGCCAGGCCATTCGTCAGCGTGGTGGTGTCAGCCCGGTTTATGCACAAGACCCTGAGGAAGCTCTGCAGCTGTTACCTGCGTTTTGTGCGCAGGCGGATGTCCTGATAGTGCAAGGTGCTGGCAACGTGAATCTGATCTCCAATCATCTGAGACAAGCTCATGTTTAGCCGCTTTTTGCTTATCGTGGTTGGGTTGTCCATTTGTGTAGTCGCTGTGGGTCTCTGGCATGCCCTGGACAAGCCGGTGCGGGGTTTTGTGATTGAAGGTGACCTTTCCGGGATGGAGCGGGATGAGTTGCAGGCGACGCTCAGTGACACCGAATTGCGGGGCATTCTCTCAACCCGGCTGGATGCGATCATTTCCCGTGTCCAGGATCTGCATTGGGCTAAGGATATCAGCGTGCGTCGAGCCTGGCCTGATCGTTTCCTGGTGACGCTGCACAAAGCGGCACCGGTCGCGCGCTGGGGAGATAAGCAGTATGTGTCTGCGTACGGCGATCTCCTTGAATTGCCAGACGTGTATCCAGGATTGCCACACTTCATGGTCGAAGTCAGTAACCCGCAGGAGGCGATGCAGACATATCGCCTGTTGGATCAGATTGCAGCCCGGGAGTCTCTTGCGATCAGCCGTCTTACCCAGAATAGCCAGGGCGAATGGAGTGTAGAGCTTTCCAAAGGGCCGCGCGTGCTGCTTGGCGCTGAGCAGATAAACGAACGCATGCACCGGTTCCTGCTGGTCTATCGCAGGGTGCTCAGTGCTGGCGATAAAGCTGCGGAATATGTTGATGCGCGTTATGCCAACGGCGTGGCAGTCAGGTATGTCCCGGAACAACAAACAAATAATGAATCTCTTTTAGTTGCAGGCGCTGACGCTGCAGTTTATGTCGAAGGAAGAAATGATGGCCGCTGATGCGCAGCTACAGAGAATTGTCGGGTTGGATATAGGCACCAATAAAGTTGCCGCCATAGTCGCTGAAGTTAACCGGGACGGTGAGCTGGAAATTATCGGCATCGGTACTCACAACTCGCGCGGTTTAAAGAAAGGTGTGGTGGTGAATATTGAATCCACCGTGCAGTCGATCCAGCGTGCAATCGAAGAGGCAGAACTCATGGCGGGCTGCACCATCGAAAGTGTCTATGCCGGGATAGCCGGCAGTCATATACGGTCTTTGAATTCTCATGGCATTGTTGCGATCCGCGATCGGGAAGTGTATGCCCAGGACGTAGAGCGGGTTATCGATGCCGCACAGGCAATGGCGATTCCTGCGGATCAGAAAATACTGCATGTATTGCCGCAGGAATATGTCATAGACACTCAGGAAGGTGTAAAAGAACCGTTAGGCATGTCTGGTGTACGCCTGGAAGCAAAAGTTCATATGGTCACCTGTGCGGTGAATGCGGCACAGAACATCGAAAAATGTATTGAGCGCTGTGGCTTGATTGTGAATGACATCATTCTCGAGCAGCTTGCATCCAGCTATTCAATTCTGACTGATGATGAGCGTGAGCTGGGTGTCTGCCTGGTAGACATCGGTGGCGGTACCACAGATATCGCAGTGTTCACTGGCGGCGCAATTCGTCATACCGCTGTCATTCCGATAGCTGGTGATCAGGTTACGAACGATATTGCCATGGCTTTACGTACGCCTACGCAGAACGCCGAAGACATCAAAATCAAGTATGCCTGCGCGTTAACCCAGCTCGCTCGTGCGGACGAAGTCATAAACGTTCCCGGGGTTGGTGACAAACCCTCCCGGGAGCTGTCAAGACAGGCGCTCGCTGAGGTGGTTGAGCCGCGCTACGACGAGTTGTTTACGTTGATTCAGGCTGAGCTGAGGCGAAGCGGTTTTGAAGATTTGATTGCTGCGGGCATTGTCCTCACAGGTGGTGCTGCAAAAATGGAAGGTGTGATTGAGCTTGCGGAAGAAATTTTCCACATGCCGGTCAGTCTGGGGTCGCCACGTAACGTGGCTGGATTAAAGGACATCGTACGCAACCCTGTTTATGCCACAGGCGTAGGCTTGTTGCAGTACGGTCTGGAACGAGAAAAAGAAATGCCGGCCCGCGGCAGTGCCCGTAAAGGCAGTCTGTTAGGGCGGTTCAAGACTTGGTTAAGAGAAAACTTCTAGCTGGAGATAAGGCAATGTTTGAATTAGTAGATAGCGCACCCCAAAGTGCGGTGATTAAAGTGATTGGTGTTGGCGGCGGCGGCGGTAACGCTGTGCAGCATATGGTCAGCAGGTGTGTGGACGGTGTAGATTTTATTGCCGCCAATACAGATGCGCAGGCTCTGAAAAATCTGGATGCGCATACCACGCTGCAGATCGGTAGCGGCATAACAAAAGGGTTGGGTGCTGGTGCCAATCCCGATATCGGCCGGGCCGCTGCAATAGAAGATCGTGAGCGGATCAGTGAAGTGCTTTCCGGTGCAGATATGGTTTTTATAACTGCAGGCATGGGCGGCGGCACAGGTACCGGTGCGGCACCAATAGTGGCTGAAATTGCGCGTGAGATGGATATTCTGACTGTTGCAGTAGTGACCCGGCCTTTCAATTTTGAAAAGCGGGTTGACGTTGCGGATAATGGTATTCGCGAATTGTCGCAGCACGTAGACTCGTTGATTACCATCCCCAATGAAAAACTGTTAGCAGTTCTCGGCGAGCGAACCAGCATGCTGGATGCGTTCAGTGCTGCGAATGACGTTCTGTTGGGTGCTGTTCAAGGCATTGCGGATCTGATTATCCGTCCCGGCATGATCAACGTGGATTTTGCGGACGTACGCACAGTGATGTCTGAAATGGGTATGGCCATGATGGGTACCGGTCGAGCATCAGGCGATAATCGTGCGCGAGATGCGGCTGAAGCAGCGATTCGATCGCCTTTGCTTGAGGATGTGGATCTGCATGGCGCACGCGGAATTCTGGTTAACGTGACTGCAGGTCCGGATCTGAATATCGGTGAGTTCACAGAAGTGGGCAGTATTGTCGAGGACTTTGCATCCTCTGGTGCAACTGTTGTGGTCGGTACGGTGATTGATCCGAGCATGGGCGAGGAACTGAAGGTGACTGTTGTGGCGACCGGCCTGGGCGAGGCTGATGCGCCCAGTGTAGTCATCGATAACACAGTTGCGCCGGTTGCTCTGGATGGAGAGTTGAATTACGAAGACTTCGAGCGACCTGCGTATTCTCGTCATCAAGCGGCAACAGCTCGCGACCAGCGGCCTGAAACCCAGGATAGCCAGAGTATGGATTACCTGGATATCCCCGCGTTTCTGCGCCGCCAGGCTGACTGAGCGCGGGCCTCGAATCTCCAGCTGAAAGTGTGCGACGGTGTTATAACAACATCGTCGCACAACTTTTCAGGATCGGCGTTCACGTGGCGTTCAGCATCTTGCCTTAAGATGTATACAGTGTCCGATGATACAAACTGAAACAAAAAGTGAGGAGTGGAGCGTAGAGTGCCCCCCCATTGGTTGATACCATGCGCGCCGTTATGTCTGTGACAAATTCATTACAACAGCGCACGCTGAACAATACGATCCGCGCCACAGGTGTCGGCCTGCATACCGGTGAAAAGGTTTATGTAACTCTCAAACCTGCCCCTGTTGACACGGGTATTGTGTTCATCCGCAGCGATCTCGACAGCCCGGTAGAGCTCCGAGCGCATGCATTGAACGTTGGCGCCACAACTATGGCCACTTCTCTCACAGATGGTATACACGAAATCTCGACAATCGAGCACCTGATGTCTGCATTTGCCGGTCTGGGTATCGATAACGCTTATGTTGAGGTCAGTGCTCCGGAATTACCCATCATGGACGGGAGCGCAGCTCCGTTTGTGTTTCTGCTGCAGTCAGCAGGTATTGTCGAGCAGTCCGCGGCAAAGAAATTTGTGCGTATTCTCAAGTCTGTGCGGGTTGAACAGGGTGACGTTTATGCTGAACTGAGCCCATACGATGGGTTCCAGTTGAATTACACACTGAAATATGACCATCCCGTGTTCAAGAAACACGAACACACCGTGTGCGTTGATTTTTCCAGCACCGCTTACGTGAAAGAAGTCAGTCGGGCCCGAACATTTGGTTTCCTGGCGGATTATGAGAAGTTACGCGCCATGAATCTGGCCAAAGGCGGCAGCCTTGATAATGCCGTAGTGGTCGATGACTATCGGATTTTGAATGAAGAAGGTCTGCGCCTGGAAGATGAGTTTGTAAAACACAAAATACTCGATGCGATTGGTGATCTGTACCTGCTCGGTCACAGCCTGATTGGCCGCTTTGATGGCCACAAATCAGGTCATGGCCCTAACAATGTTTTGTTACGCAAGTTACTTGAGACTGAGGGTGCGTACGACATTGTTACTTTTGATGATTTCGCGCAAGCACCAATTGCTTATGTAAAGCCATTGCTGGCCAGCGCCTAGGTACGCAACTGCTGAGCCAGCTTTGTCTGTGCAATAGAGCCCTGTATGCGGCTCTGTTCGCATTAAGTTCACGTTGAACAGGGGATAATCAGCCGCTGGAGTTGGCCACTGTGACTTTTAACGCAGTGACCTGTTTAAAACTGGCGAGATTCTGGATCTGCGGAAGCAGATCAGGCTTCAGAAAACGCAGGCGGGTGGCGGCGGCGGCACTACGACATAAAACGTAGGCTGTTGGACCACGAATCTCGGTGACAGTCACCTCATGTTTCAGAGGTGCATCGATAAAAGCCCTGAATTCTGATGTCCATTGTTTCTGGTTCGAAGATGTCTTCAGCAGGCGTTGTAACGGAGTAAATCGGCTGTGGCTTTCATTAAGCAGATCATCTATTTTGTGTGTAGACACAGCGATGAATTTTCCTGTTCGCTTGGACACGCCGAACAGTATCGCATGATAAAAACAATAATCTACCGGCTTGCGCCTGTAGAACTGTACCGCCAGACAAAGCAAATGTTTTCATGAAAATTATTGTGCTCCGTGACAAGGGGTCACATCTCTCAGTTCGAGTCAGTCGACGCCGTCTGGCAGCGCTTGCAACGGCCATGGTGACCGTGTGTCTGGCCGCCGTCATCTGGGTCAGTCTGAATATCCAGCCCAACGAAGTAGACTCGCAGGTTGTCGCGCAGTGGCGCGCAAAGTTAGACAGTCAGCGGGATGCGATGCAGGCCATAGAGCAGAAAAGTCTCGCGCAGAGTGCCGCTGTGGGCCGTCAGCTGGCGCAGATGCAGGCGCGGCTGTTGCGTATGGAGGCTATAGGCGCACACATGGCTGAAGCTGCGGAATTACAGGACGGCGAATTTGATTTCAGTGCGCTGCCCGCACAGGGTGGTCCTGTCGAAGGTGGTCAAACGGCTTTGCAGTTTGATGATCTGGCAGTCGAGCTTGATCGTCTGTCTTCAGCGATCAAGCGTCGCGAGTTTGAACTTGATGTACTTGATGATGTACTGGTTCATGAAGAAATTCAGACCACTTCGGTTGTCCGAGGGCGGCCGGTGAAATGGGGATGGCTGTCCTCTCACTTCGGGCAACGCGTGGATCCCATTACGGGCAAAACTGCCTGGCATTCGGGCGTCGATTTTGCAGGCAAAGACGGGTCTGATGTGATTGCAGTTGCCAGCGGCGTGGTGACCTTTGCGGGCAAACGATCAGGTTACGGTAAGCTGGTAGAAATCAGCCACGCCAACGGCTACGTTACGCGTTATGCACACCACAAAGAACTCACCGTGGAAACCGGTGAAGTGGTCAAGAAAGGCGAATCAATCGGTAAAATGGGCAGTAGTGGTCGCTCCACTGGCCCTCACGTGCACTTTGAAGTGCTGAAAAACGGTCGCACTGTTGATCCTGCCAGTTATGTCACCCGGCGTTCCTAATAAGCGCTAAATCCCTTTTCCCCTTAAGCACCAGTGTCGGTACAATGCCGCCACTCGAAAATCGGTCAACCTGTTGCTATGGCTAACATTTTCACATCCATGTTTGGATCCAAGAATAATCGCGAACTCAAGCGCATGGGCAAAATTGTTGCTCGTATCAATGCGCTTGAAGATGACTTCGACAGCGCCACTGATCTGGTGGCGAAAAGCGGGGAGTTTAAACAGCGGCTTGCTGGTGGCGAAAGCCTCGACGCGCTGTTGCCCGAAGCGTTTGCTGCGGTAAGAGAGGCCGCTAAGCGAACCAAGGATATGCGCCATTTTGACGTGCAGATGATCGGCGGCATTACCCTGCATGAAGGGCGTATCGCTGAGATGCGCACCGGCGAAGGTAAAACCCTGATGGCAACCCTGCCGGCTTATCTGAATGCTCTGACCGGCAAAGGTGTGCATGTCATTACTGTGAACGACTACCTGGCCCGACGCGATGCAACCTGGATGGGTGATATTTATGCGGAACTGGGCATGTCTGTCGGTGTGGTGCAATCCGGCCAGGATCCCATAGAAAAACGAGCCGCTTACGCGGCCGACATTACCTATGGCACCAACAACGAGTTTGGTTTCGATTATCTGCGCGATAACATGGCCTTTACTCTGGACGACCGTTTTCAGCGCGGTTTGAATTTTGCAATCATTGATGAAGTTGACTCCATCCTCATTGATGAAGCGCGCACCCCGCTGATCATTTCCGGTGCTGCGGAAGAAAATACCAAGCTTTATGTAACGATAAACAAGCTGGCTCCGAAGCTGACCCAGCAGGAATTTATTGATCAGGTGCGTGTGTTCGGCGAAGAAGAAGCAGAGCCCACCGGCGATTTTATGGTCGATGAAAAGAATCGTCAGGTAGAACTGACGGAACTGGGTCACCAGAAAGTTGAAGAGGAATTGATCCGTCTGCAATTGCTGGAAGACGGCGGCAGTCTGTATTCAGCCAGTAACCTGAACCTGTTGCACCATGTGCATGCGGCACTGAAAGCCCACTTTCTGTTTAAGCGCGACGTAGATTATATGGTTGCCAACAATGAAATTATCATTGTTGATGAACATACCGGTCGTGCCATGCCGGGTCGGCGCTGGTCAGAAGGCATTCATCAGGCCATTGAAGCCAAAGAAGGTCTGGCGATTCAGAATGAGAGCCAGACGCTGGCGTCCACCACCTTCCAGAATTATTTTCGCCTGTACAACAAATTGTCAGGCATGACCGGTACAGCTGATACCGAAGCCTTCGAATTCCATCAGATTTATGGCTTGGATGTTGTTGTCATCCCGACCCACAAGCCGATGATTCGAGACGATCAGAACGACCTCATTTTCCTGACAATGGCAGATAAATTTGACGCCATTGTTGAAGACATCAATGAACGCATAGAAAAAGGTCAGCCCGTGCTGGTCGGTACTGCGTCGATTGAGTCATCGGAGATTATTTCCAGCGAGTTAGACAAGCGCGGGATAAAACACAGTGTGCTCAATGCCAAGCAGCATGAACGCGAAGCGGACATCATCGCCGATGCAGGGCGGCCTGGTGTCGTCACGATCGCAACCAACATGGCCGGTCGTGGTACGGATATTGTGCTCGGTGGAAGCCTGGAAGCAGAGCTTGAACGCAACGGGGAGATCAGTGAAGCGCAAAAGGCGGAGCTGACAGCGCAGTGGCAGCAACGCCATGATCAGGTGATTGAGGCTGGCGGTCTGCACATTATCGGCACAGAGCGGCACGAGTCACGTCGTATCGACAACCAGCTTCGCGGGCGCTCAGGTCGGCAGGGAGATCCGGGCTCCAGCCGCTTCTACCTCTCGATGGAAGACAATCTGATGCGGATATTCGCCTCAGAGCGCGTTCGCGGCATGATGAAGTCGTTGGGTATGGAAAATGGCGAGGCCATCGAGCACAGGATTGTTAACCGCTCCATAGAAAATGCACAACGCAAGGTTGAAGGGCATAATTTTGATATCCGCAAAAACCTCCTTGAATATGACGACGTTTCCAATGATCAGCGGCAGATAATCTATCAGCAGCGTCGTGATCTCATGGCTGCGGATGACATCTCTGACACAATCGAAGGTCTGCGCGAAGAAGTTGTTTATGATGTCTTTGCTCAATATGTGCCGCCCCAGAGTCTTGAGGAGCAGTGGGATATACAAGGTCTGACCGAGGCGTTACAGACGGAATTCGGTTCCGCTCAACCCATCCAGCAATGGCTGGATGAGGATGACAATCTTGATGAAGAAAAACTCCGCGAACGGATCATTGAACAGATTGAGGCGGAATACAAAGCCAAAGAAACGCAGTGGCAGGCAGTAGACGTCGACATGCGCCTGGTTGAAAAACAGGTGATGTTGCAGATTCTGGATCAACGCTGGAAAGAACACCTGGCTACAATGGACTATCTTCGTCAGGGTATTCACTTGCGTGCCTACGCGCAGAAGCAGCCAAAGCAGGAGTACAAACGCGAGTCGTTTGAGTTATTCCAGGAGCTGCTGTTCAATATCAAACTTGATGTTGTGCGCATGCTCTCGCGGATCCAGATAGAACGACCTGAAGAAGTCGAAGCACAGGAGCGCAAGCGCCGTGCTGAAGCTGCTGAGAGAATGAATTTTACGCATGACGATTCTTCCGCTTTAGGTGGCGCGAACCCACCCGCCGGTGGTGCACCCTCTGGTGACAGCGAATCCCAGGAACGCGTGGGAACTTTTGTCCGCGATGAACGCAAAGTTGGGCGTAATGAACCCTGTCCTTGTGGTTCAGGTAAAAAGTATAAGCAGTGCCACGGTAAAGTAGCTTAGTTCGGAGCCGCAGAGTATGGCTGTAAATTTGAGTGCGCCGAAGGAACTGCTTGTTGTGCCAGGTGTGCGGGTCGGCACTGCCTGCGCCGGTGTAAAACAAACCCAGCGTGATGACGTCGCCGTATTTGAACTGGCAGACGGCAGCGAAACGGGTGGGGTGTTTACCCAATCACATTTTTCCGCAGCGCCGGTGCTTCTGGCGCGTCAGCGCCAGCGGCGAGTGCGTGCCTGGGTGGTTAACAGTGGCAACGCGAACGCCGCAACGGGTGAACTCGGCCTGGTCGATGCAGAAGAGGTCTGTGCCCATGCCGCGCGCCAGCTGCAGATACCCGCGGATGAGATACAACCTTTTTCTACCGGGGTAATCGGTGAGCGGCTGCCAGTGGGTAAGTTGAAAACTGCGCTAGACACCGCATCGGCGCAACTGAGCGAGCACGGTTGGCTGGCTGCGGCCCAGGCCATTATGACCACCGATACCTGTGCCAAAGGACTGTCTCGGCAGCTTGATATTGACGGTCATCAGGTCACAGTCACCGGCATTGCCAAGGGTTCCGGGATGATTAAACCGAACATGGCAACCATGCTGGCTTACCTGGCTTGTGATGCAGGCGTGGCTGGCGGGTTAGCGCAGAAACTGGTCAATACTGCAGTTGAGAAAAGTTTTAATCGTGTGACGGTAGATGGGGATACATCTACTAACGACAGCTTTGTACTGGCGTGCACAGGCAAAAGCAGCCTGCCGACAATTACGTCCGAAAATGAACCTGCCTATCAGGCGCTATCTGAGGTGATTAACGAGGTTGCCACCTACCTTGCGCAAGCTCTGGTGCGTGATGGTGAAGGCGCCACCAAATTCATAACGGTGCACGTTAAAGGTGGACGATCCTCCACTGATTGCCTGAATGTTGCTTATACAGTTGCAGAATCGCCACTGGTCAAAACCGCCATGTTCGCCGGAGACGCCAACTGGGGGCGTTTCTGTATGGCCATTGGTCGCTCACCGGTAGAAGGCTTGATGCCGGAAAAGGTGCAGTTATGGCTTGATGACGTTCAGGTTGCCAAAGATGGATTGATGGCGCAGAGCTACTCAGAAAGCCTTGGCGCCGCGGTTTTAGCTCAGGATGAATTTGTTGTGACTATTGATCTTGGGTTGGGTGAGGTTCAGGAAACAGTATGGACAACCGATCTGTCTTACGAATATGTGCGTATCAACGCTGAATATCGAACCTAAGGTTCCAGGTCTTCGCTGTTGATAT
>Ga0180435_10000446_pt1 | contig 43046 bp, 34 predicted proteins | sample SS_ome_3_FD_132467 | JGI IMG/M metagenome (GOLD analysis project Ga0180435, IMG submission 132467) | Hypersaline lake sediment archaeal communities from the Salton Sea, California, USA - SS_3_S_1 metaG | ecosystem: Environmental > Aquatic > Non-marine Saline and Alkaline > Hypersaline >... | reverse complement strand
CCGTCGAACTGGGACGCGCCACCATGAAGATCCGCGACATCATGAACCTTAGTCCGGGATCCGTGGTGGAGCTCGGCAAGTCGCCGGCCGAACCCGTGGACATACTCGTCAACGGCGTGCTGCTGGCCCGGGGCGAGGTGGTGGTCGCGGACGAGCAGTTCGCGGTGCGGATCAACAAGCTGCTGAGCCGCGGCGAACGCATCCGGAAGCTCATCTGAGATGACCGCAGTGCCGACCATACTGGCGACGGCCGCGCCGACCGGCGATCCAGCCTGGTGGAAGCTGATCGGCGCGTGCCTGCTCGTCTTCGCCCTGCTGATCGTCTTCCTCAAGTTCCTGGGCCGTCTGCAGCGCGGCGGCGACGGCGGCGCGGCCTCCCTGCTGCGCGTGCACGCCCTGGGGCCGCGACGCGGCGTCGAGGTGCTGCGCTGCGGCGAGACGGTCTACACCCTCTACCGCCACGACCAGTCCATGGTGCTGCTCTCCAAGGAACCCTACGACCCGCAGCTGCACGAAACGGCCGATCCGGCCCCGACCTTCGCCGGCTGGTTGTCGCGGCTGCGCGGCCGGGACGACGCCCCGCGCGGCTGATCTGTCGCGTTCCTGTCCAGACTTGGCCGGAAGTCGGCCGCGTCGGACACGCCACCGCCCCCATATCCCTCGCCGACAGCGACTTGCGTCGCTCCAGCCTGGCACGGCCATTGCGTAGATGTAGCGATTGCCGTCGTCACGGGAGGAATACGCCTTGAAACGCCGCCTCGCCCACAACATCTGGATCCTGCTCCTGGCCGCGGTGGCGCTGGCGGCGCCCGCGTGCGCCCAGGACGCGGCACCGGCCGGCGGCATCAATCTGTCGCTGGGGGACATGGACGGCGGCGCGCGTCTGGACGTGGCGGTCGAGATCGTCCTGTTGATGACGTTGCTCTCCCTGGCGCCGGCCCTGCTGATCCTGCTGACCAGCTTCACCCGCATCATCATCGTGCTCGGCTTCCTGCGACAGGCCATGGGCACGCACCAGATGCCGTCGAACCAGATCATGATCGGCCTGGCCCTCTTCCTGACCTTCGTGGTGATGGGGCCGGTCTTCCAGCAGATCAACACCGAGGCCCTGCAGCCCTACCTGGCCGAGGAGCTGACGCAGGAGGAGGCCCTGTCCCGTGCCAAGGCCCCTCTGCAGACGTTCATGCTCGGACAGGTGCGCGAGAAGGATGTCGCGCTCTTCCTGGAACTGACCAACCGGGAGGCGCCCGAGTCGCCAGAGGACCTGCCCATGCTCATCGTGATCCCGAGCTTCGTGCTGGGCGAGCTGAAGATGGCCTTCCAGATCGGTTTCGTGCTGTTCCTGCCGTTTTTGATCATCGACATGGTCGTCGCCTCGGTCCTGATGTCCATGGGCATGATGATGCTGCCGCCCGTGCTCATCAGCCTGCCCTTCAAGGTGCTGCTCTTCGTACTCGTGGACGGCTGGTACCTGATCGTCCGCTCTTTGGTGATGGCCTTCCAGAACGCGTGAGCGAAAGGACGTCATGAATCCCGAATCCGTGGTCGAACTGGGGCAGCTGGCCCTGCGCACGACGCTCATGGTGGCCGGCCCCATGCTGGCCGCCGGCATGCTGGTCGGCCTGACCATCAGCATCTTCCAGGCGGCGACGCACATCAACGAGATGACCATGACCTTCGTGCCCAAGATCATCGCCGTCTTCGTGGTGCTGATCCTCGCCCTGCCCTGGATCATCCACCAGATGACGTCCTTCACCCTGGGCATCTTCGAGCGCATCGGCGCCATGTAGGAGCAGACCGTGCAGATGTCGCTGGATCTGACCTGGCTGATCGTGGGATTGATCCTGACGTTGCGCCTCTCCATCCTGACCGCCGTCCTGCCCCTGCTCTCGGGCCTGTCGGTGCCGCCGGTCTGGCGCCTGTCGCTGGCGGCCTGCCTGGCCGCCGCCACGGCCCCGGCGGTGGCCGCCGAACTGCCCCCCGAGGCCTTCGACCTCACCTGGCACGGCCTGGCCGCCGAGGGGCTGCGCTCCCTCGCCCTGGGTGCGCTGATGACCTTCGTCATCGGCATCCCCTTCGCGGCCGTGCGCTTCGCGGGCACGGTGATCGGCGTCCAGATCGGCTTCGGAATGGTCAACACGCTCGATCCCCAGAGCGGCGGCCAACTCTCGGTGCTGGCCAACCTGTACTACCTGCTGGCCGTCCTGCTCTTCTTCGCCATGGACGGCCACCACACCCTGATCGGCGCCATGGTCCATTCCTGCCGGATCGTGCCGCCGTTCGCGCCCCTGGACGCCGGCGCGGGCGCCTGGCTGACCGCCACGGGCTTCGCCGACTTCTTCTCCATCGGCCTGAGGGTGGCGGCCCCGGTCATCCTGGTGCTGCTGCTGGTGAGCGTCGCCATGGGCTTCGTCGTCAAGACGGTGCCCCAAATCAACATCCTGGTGGTCGGCTTTCCCATCAAGATCGCGGTGGGCCTGGCGGCCCTGGGCGTCTCCCTGACCTTCTTCAACCAGGTCTTCCGCTCGATCGTCGGCGGCATGGAACGGGAATTCGTGTCCCTGCTGGGGGCGCTTCAGGGCTGAACTGCAACCCATGCGAACCGCCGGCCGGGCCGGCGCCGCGGGAAGGGAGGTGAGGAGCCATGGCGGACGCCCCGGGAGGCGAACGGACAGAGCAAGCGACACCCAGACGGCGCGAGAAGGCGCTGGAGAAGGGACAGGTCGCGCTGAGCCAGGAGGTGAACAGCGCGCTGGTCCTGCTCGTCGGCTTCTCGGTCCTCTTCGTGGCCGGGCGCCACATGCAGCAGGTCCTCGGCGAGAACACCCGCTATCTCTTCGGCCAGCCCCACATCTTCCTGCTCGAGAACCCCTACGCCCTGGTGGAAATGGCCTCGGCCAACCTGGGCGTCATCCTGACGGCGCTGGCGCCCCTGATGATCGGCATCATCGTGATCGCGTTCCTGGCCAACGTGCTGCAGGTGGGCTGGAACGTCAACACCAGCGCCATGGCCTTCCGCTGGGACAACATCAATCCCGTCAACGGCGTCAAGAACATCTTCAGCAAGCGCGCGGGCTTCGACCTGGCCAAGAACGTCGTCAAGATCGTGCTGATCGGCCTGCTCTCCTGGTACACGGTCGCCACGCTGGGCGCCGAGATGCCCGGAGCCGCGGAACTGCCCGTGACGGGCATCCTGGCCCTCGGCCTGAAGACCGTGGCCAAGCTCGCCTACCGGCTGGTGGCCTTCCTGGCCGTCCTGGCCCTGCTCGACTGGGTCTTCCAGAAATGGCAGCACGAGCAGCAGCTCAAGATGACCCTGCAGGAGGTCCGGGAGGAGCAGAAGGACATCGAGGGCGATCCCCAGATCAAGGCGCGCATGCGCGCCATCCAGTACGAGATGATGCGCCGGCGGATGCTCGCCGACGTGCCGCGGGCCGACGTGGTGGTCACCAACCCGACCCACTTCGCGGTGGCCCTGAAGTACACGACCGGCGAACCGGCGCCGCGGGTGGTCGCCAAGGGACAGGACAGCCTCGCCGAGACCATCAAGCGCATCGCGCGGGACAACCGGGTGCCCGTCATGGAGAACAAGCCGTTGGCACGGGCTCTGCATAAGGCCGTGGACGTGGGGGCTTTCATCCCGGACGCGCTGTACAAGGCCGTGGCCGAGGTGCTGGCCTACGTCTATCGCCTGAAACGGTCGTGATAGGAGGTGAGCGGTTTGGAGGACGCCAAGGGCATCGACAGGGACCTCATTTTGGCCAACAGCAACGTGCTGAGCGCCCTGGCCGTCGTTTCGGTCATCGGACTGATGATCATGCCCGTGAATCCCGCCGTCCTGGACCTGCTGATCACCTTCAACATCGCCTCGGCGGTCGTCATCCTGCTCGTGGCGCTGTATCTGAAGGAACCGCTTCACTTTTCGAGCTTTCCCTCGCTCCTGCTGATGGTCACCCTCTACCGGCTGGCGCTGAACGTGGCGTCGACCCGCCTGATCCTCGGCAAGGCCGCCGCCGGCAAGGTCATCGCCAGTTTCGGCGATTTCGTGATTGGCGGGAATTATGTCATCGGTGTCATAGTCTTTGCCATCCTCGTGATCGTCCAGTTCGTGGTCATCACCAAGGGATCGGGCCGCATCGCTGAGGTGGCCGCCCGCTTCACGCTGGACGCCATGCCCGGCAAGCAGATGGCCATCGACGCCGACATGAACGCCGGTCTGATCTCCGAGGCCCAGGCGCGGGAGCGGCGCTCCAAGGTGGCGTCCGAGGCCGAGTTCTTCGGCGCCATGGACGGTGCCAGCAAGTTCGTCCGGGGCGACGCCATCGCCGGCATCGTCATCACCCTGATCAACATCATCGGCGGCTTCGTGATCGGCATGCTGCAGATGGGCATGAGCGCCGGCGACTCCATGCGCCAGTTCATGCTGCTGACCGTGGGCGACGGACTCGTGACCCAGATCCCGGCCCTGCTCATCTCCACGGCGGCGGGCATGGTTGTGACGCGGTCCAGCGGCAAGCTGAACCTCGGCCAGGCGCTGACGATGCAGATCTTCAAGCAGCCCAAGGCCGTGTATCTGGCCGCGGGCACCCTGGCCGTCTTCGGCCTGATCCCGGGCCTGCCGACGGTTCCCTTCCTCGGCCTGGCGGCCTTCTTCGCGCTGGGCGGGCGTTTCGTCTCGGAGAGGGTCCGGAACGCGCAACGGAAGCAGGAGGAGGCGATCGCGGCGGAGGCGGCCGATCAGGCCGAGGCGGACCAGGAGAGCCGGGGCGTCATGGACCTCTACGTGACCGACGCCCTCGAGCTCGAGCTCGGGTACGGACTCCTGCCGCTGGTCGACGAGTCGCGCGGAGGCGATCTCCTGCTCCGGATCACGAACATCCGCAAGCAGATCAGTTCCGAGCTGGGCATGGTCATACAGCCCGTGCGCGTGCGGGACAACCTGCAGCTGGGCGCCAACGACTACGTGCTGAAGCTCAAGGGAGTGGAGATCTCCCGCGCCGATCTGCGGCCCGACCGCCTCCTGGCCATGAGCACCGGCGGCGCCTCCGGCGACAAGCTCGACGGCGTCGAGACCGTCGAACCGGCCTTCAACCTGCCCGCGACCTGGATCGATCCCGGCCGCAAGTCGGCCGCCGAGATGGAGGGCTACACGGTCGTCGAGCCCACGGCCGTGCTCGCGACCCACCTGTCCGAGACCGTGCGCTACCACGCCGACGAGCTCCTGTCGCGTCAGGACGTCAAGGACATGTGCGAGACCGTCCGCGAGTTCGCTCCCGCCCTGATCGAGGATCTCATTCCCGACAAGGTGCCGGTGAACACCCTGCACAACGTCCTGCGGGGGCTTCTGCACGAGCGCGTGCCCATCAAGGACATCGTCACGATCCTGGAGACCCTCGCCAACCACGTGCATGCCGGCGTGGGCCCGGACCTGCTGATCGAGAAGGTCCGCGAGGCGCTCAGACGCACCATCAGCAGCCTGTACGTGGAGCCGGACGGGAACATCTACGCGGTGACGCTCCACCCCGAGACGGAATACCAGCTCGGACAGGCCGCGCAGGATTCGGACAAGGTGGGCGCCGTGGTGCTGGATCCGCTGGTGGCCCAGGCCTTCCTGGAGCGGCTCGAGCGCACCCTCCAGACGGTCTACGGGCGGGGCAAGCCGCCCGTGCTCCTGGTGCCGACGCCCATGAGGCTCTTCGTGAAGAGACTGATCGAACCCACGTTCCCGAGCCTGCCCGTCATGGGCTACACGGAAGTCAACGCCAACACGAACGTGCAGTCGGCGGGAACCGTCACCACGCAGGGAGTGAGAGATGCGCAGCAAGCGACAGCCTGACACGCCCACCCACAAGGTCACGGGACACACGCTCCGGGAAGCCCTGCAGAGCGTGCGGCGGCAGTACGGGGAACAGGCCCGCATCGTCGACACGCGGACGGTGAGCCGCCGTGACACCGACGGCCTCGGACATGCGAAGCTGATCGAGGTCTCGGTGGCGCCGCCGGCGACGGCACCGGCGTCTGCCGGAACGCCCGCGCGTCCGGTCGCGAACGGCCGCAACGATTACGCACGGGCGATCAGCGCCGAGGTGGAGCGCATCGAGGACCTGGTGGCGGGTCTTCGACGTGGACTCGCTGCCGACGGCGACGAGGGCGACCGGGGCGTCGCCGACTATCCGCTCGGCAACGGGCTGCTGACCGTCGGCGCCTCGCGTCCGGCCGTGCGGCATCTAAGACGCCTCTTCATGGCCGAGACCGGCGGGGTCGAGGACGCGACCGTCGCACGCGACCACCTGGCGGGCCTGATCCGCACCAGCGGCGGCGGCTGGCGCGACCTGGCCGGCTGCCACCTCTTCCTCGGAGGGCCCGGCGCCGGCAAGACAGATCTGGTCCTGGGCGTGGCCGCGCGACTGCGGCGGATGAAGCGTCGCGTTCTGGTTCTGACATACGCGCCGCGGCACGGGGGAGAGGTCCATCGCCTGCAGGAGGAAGCCTCCTCCCGCGGCTACGACGCGGCCATCCTGCGCGACGCCGAGCAGCTATCCGACGGCCTGGAGCGTTTCGGGACCTACGACGCGGTCCTGATCGACACGCCGGCCCTGGGAAGCGCCACCTTCACGGACGACGCGTCGCAGCACACGCTCGCCGGACTCGAGGAGGTGCACCGGCACCTGCTGCTCCCCGTGGATGCCGATCTCGCCGAACGGGAACGGACCTGGCAGGCGGCGCGTGCGTGGAACTGCGACTGGCTGGCGCTGTCCCGCCTCGACCTGACGGCGCGCGTGGGCAAGCTGATCGATATCCTGCTCGCGGCACCCCTGCCGTTGTCCCTGGTGAACGCGGGCGCCTGGCCCGGCCCCGGCACCGAGATCGCCACGTCCGGGCGCATCCTGGAACGGATCCTGTCTAAGGTCGGCGAAGACGTCGTCGCGGCGAAGGCCGGATGAGCGTCGTGAGGAGTGAGGCATGACGAAACTCGTCAACACCATGGCCCTGGCGGCGGCGTTCGCGGCCGTGAGCTTCGCGTTGACGCGCGACTACGGGATCCTGGCCACGCTGAAACGGGCGGCCATCGCCTACTTCGCCTTCTACGGCGTGGGGGCCGTCTTGGTCATGATCTTCCGGGCCGGCATCCAGGACGACTGGATTCGTGAGGAATGGCGGTCCCGCAGGGCGAAGATCGAAGCGGAGAAGGCGCGCCTGGCCGCGGCCGACGCGGAACGCGTTGAGGAGATGAAGCGCCGCAGCGAGGAGCGCAAGAAACAGCTGATCGGGGAGCAGAGTTGATCTCCCGGCGGATGTCGGGCACGGAAACTGCAGACCGCTGGAAACCCTTAATGCGAGACAACGAGGCCGTACATGCTTAAGACCGACAGTATCGCTCATCTCGAACTCTGGGAACGAATCGAGGCCGGGGAGGACGCCTCGGCGCGCCAGGAGCTGGTCGAGCTCTATGCGCGCGTGGTCAAGTACGTGGCGGGGCGCATGGCCATCGGGCTGCCCCATTACGTGGACCACAAGGACCTGGTGTCTGCCGGCCTGCTGGGGCTCATCCAGGCCGTGGACAACTACGACTACCGGCGCGGCAACAAGTTCGAGACCTACGCGATCCCGCGCATCCGGGGCGCCATCCTGGACGAGCTGCGGACACAGGACTGGTTCCCGCGTTCGCTGCGCCGCAAGGCCCGCCAGCTCGAATCCGCCTACACGCGCCTCGAGGCCGATCTCGGCCGCCCCGCCACGGACGAAGAGCTGGCGCGGGAGCTGGGCGTCTCACGCAACGAGCTGGCCACCATGATGGACGAGGTCGCCGTGGCGACCATCGTCTCCCTGGACGCCGACGGCTCGGACGACGACGACAGCTCGACGCTGGGCGACTACTTGCCGGACACACGCACGCCGGACGCCGAGACCTGCGTCTCGGAGGAGGAGATGCGGCGACTGATCGCCGCCAGCCTCGGCGAACTCGCGGACAAGGAACAACTGGTCCTGGTCCTCTACTACTACGAGGAACTCACCCTCAAGGAGATCGGCGAGATCCTGGACGTCACGGAATCCCGCGTCTGCCAGATCCACACCAAGGCGATCATGCGCCTGCGCGGCAAGATCCAGCGCAGCGAGGGGCGGAAGTCGATCGGGCGGTTGAGCCGGGAGATCCGGGAGCGTCGCGAGGACGGCGGCGAGACCGTGCCGTCCAAGCGGGATCTCTACGAGAAGATCAACATCATGGCGGGACTGGCCCTGCCGCCGATGATCAAGCTGGCGAGCGTGATGATGGACCTGGACGTGCCGCTCCGGTCCTAGTCGCGACGCGGCGCTGCATGGGAGACTGGACATGACGAGCGACGGCTTCTCGGTCAAGACCACCATCAGCCAGCTCGCGAACGTGGCCCGCACGCAGATCAAGGGCCAGACCACGCAGCCCGCGACGCCGGCCGTGGAGAAGCTCCTGAAACAGGACAAGCGCGTCGACAGGGTCAAGCAGTCGGAGGAAGTCCAGAAGCAGAAGATCGACCCGGATCGCAAGCGCGACCGGGATGGCAAGCCCGCAACGGACACGTCGGACGATCCGCCCGAGGACGCCGTCGAGGCGCGGGAGGACGGAAACGAGCCCGATGCGCCGGAGCGCCGGGGATCGGTCCTGGATACGAAGGCCTGAAGGCCGGTCGGAACACGAGGTGCCCCAGATGGAACTCGACAGTCTCAATCAGCTCGCGAACGGCAACACGACCCTGGCCTGGATCGGCGCGGTGGCCCTGGCCGCGGGCGGGACGGCCGTCGTGGTGGCGGCCTACATCCATGTCCATCGCCTGAAAAGCCGACTGCCGGGCAAGTCGTTCGCCGCCCTCTGGCGGGCCCGCGGTCGCGGATCGGATGCGGCCGCAAAGCCGGCTTGCCGACGCAAGACCGCGCCCGCACCCGCCGCCAAGCCCGATGCCGCCGCCGGTCTGGCCGCCTATCAGGCCCTGAGGGACGCCGGTCGGTCCTCATCGACGAAGCCGTCTGAGCCGGAACCCGGACTGGAAGCCCTGGACGCCCTGCTACGCCGGCTGCGCAGCGCTGCGGAATCCCTCGAGGAGATCGCCCTGCGGAGCGGCCGCCTCAGCGGCACCCACCTGACTTACGACTCCTTCGCATCCGGACTCGACGTGGAATACCTCCATAGACAGAATTGAGTGCCGGCTGCCACTCACACGCATCACGCATGCTCGCTCTTGGCGAGCAAGCGCCATATGTGCTACATTATCACCCTATTGCGATGATCCATGTGCGGGAACGCGCCTGTCAGCAGGCCTGACAGGTTAGCAGGAGGACTCGTCTTGACCCATAGCGTGGCCGTGCTGGGCCGCCGCCCGGCGCTGTTCAAGACGGTGGCGGATTGGAAGCTGCCGGACGTCCAGCTCACGATCCACGACTCGCCCTCGGAGGCTCTGGCCGTCTTCGCCGAGGGCACCGGCGCGCTCCTGGTGTTCGACACCACGGAATACAGGCGCTCGCGCCACGTGGTCGAAAAGTTCCTCTCCCTGCGGGGAGACGCCGATCTCATCGTGCTGGGCGAACCCGCCGTCCTCGCGGGGCTGCAGAACAAGCCCCACCGGGGGGCCCTGCGCCGCCTGGCCCCGTCCGTTCCCGGGGACGAGCTCCGTCTCGAGGTCGAGCGCCTGCTCAAGCTGCGCGACGTGCGCAGCCGCAGCGGCATCGTCGGCCGCTCGCGCGCCGTCAACCAGATGATCGCCCTGATCGCCCAGGCCGCGCCTCTCGACGTGAACGTCCTCGTCACGGGGGAGAGCGGCACGGGCAAGGAACTCGTCGCCCGCGCGCTGCACCAGCATTCGGCCCGCCACGACCGTGCCTTCGTGAGCCTCAACTGCGGCGCCCTGAGCGAGGGCGTCCTCGAGAGCGAGCTCTTCGGCCACGAGAAAGGCGCCTTCACCGGCGCGATCGGCAAGCACGACGGCGTCTTCAAGCGGGCCGACGGCGGAACGCTCTTCCTGGACGAGGTGGCCGAACTCCCGCTCGGCATGCAGACCCGCTTCCTGCGCGCCCTGGAGACGGGCGAGTTCACGCCGGTGGGCGGATCCCGCATCGAGCGCAGCGACATCCGGCTGGTCGCCGCCACGCACCGCGACCTGCTCCAGGAAGTGGAAGCGGGTCGCTTCCGCCAGGATCTCTACTACCGGCTGCGCGTCGTGGTCATTCCGACGCCGCCGTTGCGAGAGCGTCGCGAGGATGTGCCCATCCTCGCCCAGACCTTCCTCGCCCAGGAGAACGAGGCGCACGGTTTCTCGGTCCGCGGCATCGCGCGTCCGGCCCTGGAGCTTCTCTCGGCCTACGCCTGGCCCGGGAACGTGCGGGAACTTCGCAACGTGATCCGATCCATGGCGGTCTTCCGGCAGACGGGCATGATCGAGACGGCGGACCTGCCCGAGGAGATCCTCACGGGACAGGCGCCGGGCCAGACCGCCAACCTGCCGGTGCCCCTCGAACGCGGTGCGCCCGGTCTGGAAATGGAGTTCCTCATGGCCTCCCTGCTCGAATTGCGCGGGGACGTGAAGCGGATCCTGAATCTGCTGCAGGGCGGCGAGCAGGTTCCCGTGCCTTTCTCCGGCCAGGTGGTCGACACCTTCGCCGGCGAGAGCGGCTATACGACATCGCCCGCCGGCGGCGACGGCGACCTGGTCAGCGCCGAGCGCGCCCTGATCGAGCGGGCCCTGGCCGCGACCGGCGGAAAGCGCCGCCTCGCGGCCGAGCGTCTGGGCATCAGCGAGCGAACCCTCTACCGGAAGCTGAAGAAATTCGGTTTGCACTGACGGCGCACTGGGCGCTTGGCCCCACCGCCGTCGTTGACGTATAATGTGAAGACGGTCGATCGAACCGGATCGGCCCATCCACCCCCTGGGAATGCGAGGATCGTCAATGCTGTTCAACGGTCGCGCCCGGCCGCGCATCATCGCCGGATTCGCGGGATTCCTGGCCCTGTCCCTCGTCTTCGCGCTCGCGCCCGCCGGGGCCCGGGCCGACAAGTACGCAGGCGCCTTCATGGACGACGGGGGCGGGGCCCGCGCGCTCGCCATGGGCGGCGCGTTCACGGCCGTGGCCGACGACCCGTCTGCCGCCTTCTGGAATCCTGCCGGACTCGTGGGCACCGAAGGCCGCAACCTGCTGCTCATGCACGCCGAACGTTTCGGCGATCTGATCGACCGCGACTACGTGGCCTACGCGCAGCCCGTCGACTGGTCCCTGTTCGGCGGCCAGGACGGCGCCTTCGCCATCTCGGCCATCCGCCTCGGCGTGGACGACATCCCGCTGACCGCCCATCTCTTCGACCAGTTGGACACCAACGGCGACGGCACCGTCTCCGACGACGAGCTCCAGGGCCTGTTCTCCATACAGGACCAGATCAGGTTCACCAGCGATTCCGAGTTGGCGCTCTTCGCCAGCTACGCCGAACGCAAGGGGAACTGGCAGCTGGGGGGCACGGTGAAGTTCATCCGCCAGAGCGTGGGCGACTACTCGAGCCTGGGCATCGGCCTGGATCTGGGCGCCATGCGCCGGGGGATCTGGCGCGATCTCGATTTCGGCCTGAAGCTCCAGGACGCCACACAGACCTACCTGTCCTGGACGGGGCCCGACGGCTACTCCAGGAACGAGACCATCTCGCCCGCGGTCGTCCCCGGCCTGGCCTACAACGTCCGCCTGCCGCGGTGGGATGCGCGCATCACCCTGGCCACCAGCGCCGAGACGCGCTTCGAGAACCGCCAGTCGGCGGACCAGTACCACACCGGCTCGATCAGCACGAACATCCACTTCGGCGGGGAACTGGCGCTGCAGGAGAAGGTCTTCCTGCGCGGCGGCTTCGATTCCGGCTGGTCCCTCGACGACATCACCATGGGGGCGGGCTTCCGCCTCGCCATGCTGACCATCGACTACGCCTACGCGGGCGACATGCTCGACATCGACCAGGAGACCCACCGCGTTTCGATCACAGCCCATTTCTAGACGGCGGACCCCCGCGTGCCCTCAAGGCCGCGGGGGTCTGTACGCGTAGATCCTCTCTCCAGGCTTGATCAGGCTCGTGCCGTGCATGTTGTTCACGCGCCGCAGGTGGCGCAGGCTAACGCCCAGCTTGCGCGCGATGCCGCCGAGTGTGTCGCCGCTTCGCACGCGGTAGCTGACGCGCTCGTAGCCGCTGGGCGGCACATAGTGTCCGCTGGCCGCCACGCGCCGCTCGGCCCGGTCGGCCAGCACGGCGGGAACCGGGATCAGCAGCCTGTCGCCGGGATGGATCAGGGCCGCGTTGCGGATGCCGTTCAGATCGGCGATGTCGGCCACGGTCGTGCCGTAGCGGGATGCGACGGCCCCGAGCGTCTCCCCGCGCACCACCGTGTGGCGTCGCCAGGTAAGACGTTCGGCCAGGGGGATCGAGCGGAGCCGGGACATGCAGCGCGCTCCGGTGTCCACGGGCACGCGGACGGGATAGTCTCCGTCCCCCGGGGGGGTGGCCCGTCTCAGGAGGGCGGGATTCAGGGCCACGACGTCCTCCTTCTCCACGCCGGCGCATTCCGCGATCAGCCCCAGATCCGTGGCGTCGGTCACGTCGATGACGTCGTAGCCCAGCTTGGGGGCCGGGGCGGGATCCAGGCCGTAGGCGAGCGGGTCCTCGCAGATGCGGGCCACGGCGACGAACTTGGGCACGTGGTTGCGGGTCTGCCAGGGCAGGTGCAGGTCCCAGAAATTATCGTGTCCCGCGATGCGCATGGCCTGGTCGACGCGATGCTCGCCCGTGTTGTAGGCGGCCAGGACGAGAGCCCAATCCCTGAAATGGTTGTAGAGCTGGGAAAGGTAGTTGATGGCGGCGCGTGTGGAGAGCTCGGGATCTCGGCGCTCGTCGACCCACCAGTCGCATCGCAGGTGGTGGTGGCGGGCGGTGCCCGGCATGAACTGCCAGGGCCCGACCGCGCCGACGCCCGACCGCGCGGTCGGATTGAAACCGCTCTCGATGGCGGCCAGATAGATCAGCTCTCGCGGCAGGCCGGCCGCGTCGAGCTGGTGGTAGATCAGGGAATCCATGGACGCCTTGCGATCCATCCACTTCTGGAGGCTGACGTGGCCGTTCCCCGTGAAGTAATCCATCCACTGGCGCACCGGGGCGTTGTCCACGTTGAGCAGGTCGCTCTCGATCTCGCGTCTCTGTTCGCCCGAGACGGGGATCAGGGAATCCGGGAAGGACATGCCCCGGAGATTGTCGTAGGCGGCCGCCAGCAGCGAGTCGTCCTCGGCGACCGAAAGGCTGAAGGTGCGGTCCTCGGCGAGCACGCCCGCCAACAGGGTGGCTCGCCGATCGAGGCTGGAGAGGAAGCGTCGCGCCACGCTGTCGCGATCGGCGGGAACCGTGGCCACGGTCTCCTCCTTGAGCACGAAGATCAGGTCCTCGGCGATCTCGTACTGGGCGCCGGAGAGAAGCTCCAGGGCCTGACGGTAGATCAGGTCGAGCTGGGCGAGATCCGGTCGATCCTCGAGAATGCTGCGCAACGAGGCGGCCGCGGCATCCTCGGGCGGCAGGACCGACGGCGCTTCCATCAAGTCGAGCGACTGGGTGTCGCACTCGGCCGCCACGACCGACGTCGTATCGGGCGCCGCGATGATTCGGTCCTCCGGGGGACGGGACGTGGACAGGCGGGAACAGCCGGCAACCGCGATCAGGGCGAGCGCGAGGGCGAGAGGACGGGCGAACAGGAGCGGGTCGCGATCCAAGTGGCGATTGCGGGACATCCGTCTGCTCCCCTCGAGCGAAGGCATCGACATCGTGTTGCAGGACATGAAAGATATCCTCACAAGGGTGTCTATATTGCAATTATGCACATTATGTGTCACAATTAAGTCCGTGCGCGCTGGCCGTCCCCGTACCAATATACGTGCGGCCGGCGGTCGTCAAGCTGGCATCTCCCGGGAGACCGATACCGCTTTGAGAACTCTCGCGCAGCATCTACTCGCCGTCGCCAGGGTCCCGACGCCCCTGCGTCGCGCCCTGCGCGTGGCGCTGGCGTCACACGATACCGGCGCCCTGTTGCGGACGAGTCGCTCCGTGGTCGCCGGTCTGATCCGGCGCGGCGATCTGGTCCGGGTGCTGATCGACGACGATGCGGCGCGCGAAGGTCGGTTCTATGCGCTGCGCGATCATTCGGCGCTGCTCGACCTGACGCCGCTCTACGTGCCGGGCGAAGCGCCCGTCAGCCGGACCGAGACGTCGCGCGCCGACGGAGAGACCCTGGCGCCGGATCCACTGGCGACACTCGACACGGGTCTCCACGAACGACTCCTCAACGCCATGGAGCGCGCGCAGGACGTCACCGTCACACGCACGACCGGCAACGGCGTCGCCGGCATACTCCAGGACGTCCTGGACCTGCTCGAACCGACTTTTCCGCACGCCGAGCTCCACATCGAACTCTTCGCGGACGCCGATGTTCCCGAGCCCCTGTCCCGCGTCGACGCCAGTCCGCGCCGCGGCCGACCATTGTGGTCCGCGACACGGGTCGAGGGCGAGGCCGTCTGGATCCAGTCATGGAGCGAACTGCCGGATTTCCTGCGTCGGCGCATCGACGGCGATGACGCACCGGGCGGCTTCGCGGCGGGCGTCGCCGTTCCGCTCTATCCCCCCAGGGAGGAATTGCCCCCGGAGGCCCGGGAGACGATCCCCGAGGCGGGGTTGCTCTACGTGGTCCACACGACGCCCATCGAACGCGAGGCCCTGATCAACCTGGCCTTCCGGATCTCCCGCTTCGTCACCAACGGGTGGCGTCAGAACCGCTTGATGAGCCGGCTGGTGCACACCGACAACCTGACCGGCGTGCACAACCGCGCCTTCTTCGACGAGCAGTTCGCGTTGGAGATCGAACGCGTCCACCGTCGCAAGTCGCGGCTGGTCCTTCTGCTCGGAGACATCGACCACTTCAAGGACGTCAACGACCGCTACGGTCATCCCGCCGGCGACCGCGTGCTCAAGTCCGTGGCCCGCGAGCTGCTGCAGGGCCTGCGCCGGATCGACCTCGTCTGCCGCATCGGCGGCGAGGAGTTCGCCCTGGTCCTGCCCGACACGGATCTCGAGGCCGCTCGTGACGTCGTCACCCGCATCCAGGTGCGCATCGCCAATCTCAGGCTCTCCGATCCCGGCGCCACCGAACCGCTCCGGGTCACGATCTCCTTCGGCGGCGTCGAGTATCCCGGCGCCGGCGACACACCGGACGAGCTCTACCGGAACGCCGACCGGATGCTGTACCTCTCGAAGCAGCGGGGACGCAACAGGTGCCACTTCTGGAACCCCGACGGAGACCCCATCCTCACGCTGCCCCGCTACAGCGCGCCCGCGGACTGATCTCCGGTTCCCTTCGCCACACGGCGGCCGCCCTGCTTCGCGTGCCCTGGCCGGTGCTATGGGGGGGGCTCCTGCTGTCCGGCCTGGCGTGGGGGGAATGGTGCGGTGCAGAGGCGCGCCGTTTCGTTTCCGGCCAGCCGCTCGATGGCGAGCACGCCGTGCGCCTGGCCTGTGCGGCCCCCCTGGCGACGGCACTTTCCGCCCATCCCGCCACGTTGCTCGGCGCAGGTGCGGTGACCGTCGCTATGGGCTGGTACGCCGGCTGCCGCTGGAGCGACGAAGGGGCCGCACGACGCGCCGTCGTCTGCGCGGATCCCTGGTCCCCGTCCCGCCGACTGCGCTGGCGTGCGGGAGCCGTCCTGCGCGTCTCGGCCTGGCCGCGCGTCCGGGAGGACCGCTGGCGCGCTCCGGCGGTCCTGGTCGCGATCGGCCCGATGGAAGGCGGCGGCCCGGATGTCGCGCCCCGTCCCGGAGACGGCGTGATGGTCACGGGCGACGGTCCGCCGCCCGACATGTGGCAGACCGTCGGCGGCGTCCTCGAATGCTGTGTCCCGAAGCGGGCCGCCCTGCCGGGCGCCTTCTCGCCCCTGATGTTCCTGCGCGGACGCGGACTGGACTGGGAGGGGCGCCTGACCCGCGCCGCGTCGTTCCCGGACGCCGATGATCTCCTCGATCGCACCGGCAAGAACCTGTTCGCCCGTCTGCGTACCGGCATCGCCGGCGGCCTGGACGTCCTGTATCCGCCGCTGGAATCCCGTCTGCTCCAGTCCGTCCTGCTGGGGGAACGCAGCGACGGCATGCGACCGTTGCGCGACGCCTATGCCGTCCTGGGACTCGGACATCTCTTCGCCGTCAGCGGTCTGCACGTGGGGCTGGTGGCCGGCATCCTGCTCCTCCTGCTGCGCGCCCTAAGGGCCGGCGCCGGTTCGCGCTTCTGCGCGATGTCCCTCTTCCTGGCGGTCTACGTCCTGCTCGTGGGATTGCCGGGGTCTTCGCTGCGGGCGGCGGCCCTGCTGGTCACCGCGTCGCTCGCCGCCTGGACGGGTCGCCGACAAGACGCCCTGCGCACCCTCGGCCTGCTCGTCTGGACCTGGGGGATCTTCGCGCCCGTCTCCCTGACGGATGCGGGCCTGCGCCTGTCCCTGGGTGCGGCCGCCGGCATCCTGATCGCCCTGCGTCTCGTCACGCCGCGTCTGCCGGCACGTCCCCGGATCCGCCGGTGGCTGGTCAACGCCCTGGCCGTGAGCATCGGGGCCCAGCTCGGGGCGCTGCCGGAGACCGTCCGGAGCTTCGGTTGGATCCATCCCCTGGCCACGGCCTTCAATCTCGGGGCGGTTCCCTTCTTCGGCGGCGCCGTCTGGCTGGCCGCCGCCTCGCTCCTGCTCTCGCCCCTGGCGTGGCTCGCGGAGGCGATCGCCGGCGTCCCCTGGCTCATGCTGCGCTTGCTCTCCGCGGGCGCGGCCCTGCTGTCCGGACTTGCCGGCCTCAGGATCGGGCTCCCGCTCTGGGACGAGCGCGCGGCCGCCCTGTTCGCGACGGGAATTCTCGGAGCGGGCGTCGCGATCGCCGGCCGTGGACCGCGCCTGCGTCTGGTCGGCGCACTGGCCGGCGCCGCGCTGATGTGTCTTCCCTTCGTCGGCCGCACCGTGAGCGGAGGCGACATGATCGCCGTCCAGTTCGACGTGGGACAGGGCGATTGCGCCCTGCTCGTCTTCCCGGACCGCAGCGCGATCCTGATCGACACGGGGGAGAGCTGGCGGGGCACGGGCCCCTTCTTGCGCGACGTGGCCCCCTGGCTGCGCCGCGAGGGCATCGACACTCTCGCCGGCGTGGTGCTCACGCATCACCACGCCGATCACGACGGCGCGGCCGGACAGGTCGCCGCGTCCCTGGACGTACGCTCCTGGTGGCTCGGCGGCGCAACGCAACAGCCTCCGGGCGTCTCGGCGTCCATCGTCAGCAGGCCGGCACCCGGCGACACGCTGCACCGGGCGGGCGACTGGTCTCTGGTCTGTATCGCCGCAGAGCGGGACAGCGCCCGGGCCGAGAACGACCGCTCCCTGGTGGTGGCCCTCTGCCGGGCTGCGCGCGTTCGCGGCCTGTGGACCGGCGATCTCGAAGCGGCGGGGGAGCGCGACCTCCTCGCCGGCCGCACGTTCCGCCCTGGCGGTCCCATCGATGTGATCAAGGCGGGGCATCACGGCAGCCGCACCTCCGGCGCGGTCGCCTTCCTCGAGGCCCTGCGTCCGGAAACGGTCCTGATCAGCTGCGGACTGGAGAACCGGCACAAGCATCCAAGCCACGGGCCCTACGTCTCGTCGGGCGACACCCTGGCCTGTCTGCGAACGGATCTCGACGGCACGCTCGTCATGCGGTGGCACGGCGGAGACGCGCCCGACATCCGCCGCGCGGATGGGTTTACGCCCCTCGTCTTGACACCCGGAGTGCCCGCACGTAACATGCCCGCGACTCACCCGGAGACCGACCCGAATCGACCCCAGCCGCAGGCGAACGAGGAGAACCATGCAGACATTGCGCAGCACCGTCGATCTGGGCCTGAGCCCGGACCGGACGGGCAAGGTCCGTGAGATCTTCGAGCTCGGCGACGAACTGATGATCGTCGCGACCGACCGGATCTCGGCCTACGACGTCGTGATGGATCAATGCATCCCGGGACGAGGTAGCATACTGACCGTCATGACATTAGCTTGGCTCGATCACTTCAACGAAATTCCCAATCATCTGGTGACGGCCGAGGCCGATCTCTTCCCGGCGCCTTTCCGGGATCTCGGCTCCGAACTGGCCGGCCGCACCATGCTGGTGCGAAAGGCCGAGACCTTCCCCGTGGAGTGCATCGCCCGCGGATACATCACCGGCTCGGGGTGGCGCTCCTACCTGGACGACGGCACCATCTGCGGCCACGCGCTGCCCGAGGGGCTGCTCAAGTCGCAGCAGTTGCCCGCCCCGCTCTTCACGCCCTCGACCAAGGCCGAGACGGGCCACGACGAGAACATCGACCTCGCGCATATGCGGCGTCTCGTCGGGGACGACGCGTCGGCGGAGCTCGAGCAGCTGACCCTGGACCTCTACACGCGCGCGGCCGCCTACGCCAGGAGCGGCGGCGTGCTGATCGCCGACACCAAGTTCGAGTTCGGCCTCGTGGACGGACAGATCACCCTGATCGACGAGGTGCTGACGCCGGATTCCAGCCGCTTCTGGCCGGCCGAGGCCCACGTACAGGGGGAGGCGCCTCCGCGCTGGGACACGCAGATCCTGCGCAACCACCTGGACACCCTGGACTGGAACAAGGAACCGCCCCCGCCGCACCTGCCCGACGACATCCTCGAGCGCACGTCGCGGCGCTATCTCGAAGTGCTGGAAATACTCTTCGCCGAGGAGGCCCGCAGATGGCAAGCGATCCTCGCCTGAAGCGCCCGCGCCGGGCCCTGTTCAGCGTGACCGACAAGCGGGGACTGGTCGAACTGGCCGGCGATCTGCAGGGCTTCGGCTACGAGTTCGTGGCCAGCGGGGGGACCGCCGCCCACCTGCGCGATGCGGGTTACCATGTGACCGACGTCAGCGAGGTGACCGGTTTCCCGGAGATCTTCGGCGGGCGGGTCAAGACCCTGCATCCCCGTGTCTTCGGCGGCATCCTCGGCGCAACGGAAGAGGATTTCGCGGACGTCGAAGAGCTGGGCGTCGGGCCCATCGACGTGGTGGTGTGCAACCTCTACGATTTCGCATCGACCGTGGCCGATGGCGCGGACCACGCCGCCGTCATCGAGAAGATCGACATCGGCGGCCCTTCCCTGCTCCGCGCCGCCGCCAAGAACCACGACCGCGTCTGCGTGCTGGGCGATCCCGACGATTACGCGCCCTTCGCCGAGGCCTGCCGCGCCGGCGGCGGCTTCCCCGACGCGGCCTTCCGGCGCCGCATGGCGGCGGAGACCTTCGCCCGGGTCACCGACTACGACATCCAGATCACGGAATACTTCGCGGGCGAACCCGAGGACGGCCATCTGGGCGTGGAACTCCGCTACGGCGAGAACCCGCACCAGGAGGCCGAGCTCTTCCTCCCGGGCGACGACGCCGAGACCCCTCTGGCGGGGCTCGGCCTGCGCCAGCTCAACGGCAAGGCGCTCTCCTACAACAACCTGCTGGACACCATCGCCGCGGCCAAGCTGATCGGCGATCTCGAGGGCGTCACCTGCGCCGCCGTCAAGCACACCAATCCCTGCGGCGTGGGCACGGCGAAGACGCCGGCCGCGGCCCTCGAGCGCGCCCTGCTCTGCGATCCCGAGTCCGCGTTCGGCGGCATCTTCGCCTTCACGGTGGAGGTCGACGAGGCGGCGGTGGCGATCCTGCGCAAGCGCTTCTGCGAGGTCGTGCTGGCGCCCGGCTTCGATCCCGCCGCCCTGGCGATCCTGCAGAAGAAGAAAAACCTACGCGTGCTCACCTGCGAACCCGACGTCTTCGCCCGCGCGACCCGCGGGCAGGGGCGCGCCTTCGGGCAGGTCCAGCTCCACCAGGAGGAGGACGAGGGCTTTCCCGAGCTCGCGGACTGGACGCACGTCGCCGGCCCGGCGCCCGACGCGCGCATGCGCGACGCCCTCGTCCTGAACTGGCGCGTTTGCAAGCACGTCAAGAGCAACGCCATCGTGCTCGGCGATCACGAGGGCACCCTCGGCATCGGCGCCGGCCAGATGAGCCGGGTCGATTCGACGCGCATCGCCATCCGCAAGGCCGGCGACCAGGAACTCGATCTCCGCGGCTGCGTTTGCGCTTCTGACGCCTTCTTCCCCTTCGCCGACAGCATCGAGCGTCTCCACGAGGCGGGCGTGGCCGGCGTGATCGCCCCCGGCGGTTCCATCCGGGACGAGGAGGTCGGCGCGGCCGCCGAACGACTCGGCGTCACGCTGATCCACACGAACCGACGGCATTTCCGTCATTGAGGCGGGACAGGAACGTGACCATGAAACAGACGAGTCCCCAGCCCGAGGTGGCGGTCCTCGACTTCGGCTCCCAGTACACCCAGCTCATCGCGCGTCGCCTGCGCGAGGTCGGTGTCTTCTCCGAGATCTACCCCTACCACAGGTACCGGGATCTGCTCGGCCGCGAGGAGATCCGGGGCGTCGTCCTCTCCGGCGGGCCGAGCTCCGTCCAGGAGGAGGGGTCGCCCGACATCGGCGACGAGCTCTACGGGGAGGGCAAACCCCTTCTGGGCATCTGCTACGGCATGCAGCTCATGTGCCGCGCCCTCGGCGGCACCATCGAATCCTCGGCGAACCGGGAGTACGGGCCGGCGACCATCGAGTGCGGATCGTCCAGCCGCCTCTTCGCTGAGACGCCCGACCGCCAGGGCGTGTGGATGAGCCACGGCGATCGTGTCGGCGATCTGCCGGAGGGCTTCGCGACCCTGGCCAGTTCCGGCGCGATCCCCTACGCCGCCGCCGGCGACGAGGCGCGCGGTTTCTACTGCGTTCAGTTCCATCCCGAGGTCGTCCACACCGAGCACGGCCTGCAGATCCTGCACAATTTCTGCCGCGACATCTGCGCCATCGACACCTCGTGGTCGGCCGACGCCTTCGTGGACTCCTCGGTGCGGCGGATCCGCGAGCGCGTCGGCGACCGCAAGGTGCTGTGCGCCGTGTCGGGCGGCGTCGATTCCACGGTGGCCGCCACCCTCATCGACCAGGCCGTCGGCGACCGCCTCCACACGGTCTTCGTGGACAACGGCCTGCTCCGCCTCGGCGAGGCCAGCGAGGTCGAGCGGACCCTCAACGCCTTCCTCCACCGTCCCGTCCTGCGCGTCGACGCACGCAACGCCTTCCTCAACGGCCTGCGCGGCGTGACCGACCCGGAGGCCAAGCGGCGGATCATCGGCAACACCTTCATCGAGACCTTCAGGACCGCGACCGCCGATCTGGGCCCCTTCACCTTTCTGGCCCAGGGCACGCTCTACCCCGACCGCATCGAATCCGAGTCGGTGAACGGACCGTCCCACGTCATCAAGACGCACCACAACGTGGGCGGGTTGCCGGAGGAACTGGGCTTCGAGCTCATCGAACCGCTGGACGAACTCTTCAAGGACGAGGTCCGTCGCGTCGGCCGCAGCCTGGGCATCCCGGACGAGCTGCTCATGCGCCACCCGTTCCCCGGACCGGGCCTTGGCGTGCGGATCCTGGGGGAGGTGACCCGCGAAAGCGTTCGCCTCCTGCAGCAGGCCGACCATATATTTATCAACGAGCTGCGCGAGAGCGGGGAGTACGACCGGATCTGGCAGGCCGGCGCCGTGCTCCTGCCCATCCGCACCGTCGGCGTCATGGGGGACCAGCGCACTTACGAGTCCGTGGTCGCGCTCCGCGCCGTCACCAGCCGGGACGGCATGACCGCCGACTGGGCGCGCATCCCCGACGCGGTCCTGGCCCGCGTCAGCAACCGCATCATCAACGAGGTGCCCGGCATCAACCGCGTGGCCTACGACATCAGCAGCAAGCCGCCGAGCACCATCGAATGGGAGTGAGACGAACCGGTCGTGACGTCCGCCACCTTGCATAGGATCGCGAGAGCGATTTCGGCGACCGTCCTGTCGTGGACGGTCGTGTCCGTCTGCGCCGAATTCGCCGGAGCGGAGCCGGATGCCGTGCTGACGACCTGGCGCGCCGAGCGTCGCTCCGCCCTGCGCGTCACGGCCGCGGACAAGACCGGCGACGCCTTCCGCCTGCTCGTCGTGCCAGTGGATTTCGCGGACAGGCGGCTGCCGCCCGATTGGAACGCCACCGACGAGCTCGCCCCTCGTCTCGCCGGCCTCGACGGCGAGACCCTCGAGCGCTACTTCTCGGCGGCCAGCGGCACGCCGGGCTGGATGCGCATCGTCCTCTCGCCCCTGGTCCGTCTGGAGGGAGAGGCGGCCGACTATTCGGACCTGTACCTGTCCGGCCTGACGCGGACGCGGGCCCTTGCCCTGCAGAGCCTCGCCGCCGCCGACGCCGCCGGCGTGCCTTTCGCCACGGCCGACGCGGACGGCGACGGCCGGGTGGACGGGGTGCTGGTCCTCCACGCCGCGCCGGGGCTGGAGAACGACCCCGAGAACGGACGGATCGTCCCGCTCCAGTACTACCTCGAGGCGCCCTATTTCCAGGACGGCATCGCCGCGCAGCACTACGCGGTGGCCAGCCTGCACAGCGGCCCCGGGATCTGGGCCCACGAGACGGCCCATCTCCTGGGACTCGAGGATCGCTACGACCGGTATCTCTCACCCGCCGCGGACAGCGCGGTCAGCCGCGGCGGCCTGGGTATCTTCAGCCTCATGTCGGCCGGGGCCTGGGGACGCGGCGACGGCACCGGCGCCGCACTGCTCGACGCCTACAGCGCACTCCAGCTCGGCTGGGTCGAGCCGCTGCCCTTCGCGGCCGGCCTCGCGCTCGCGGACACCCTGCGACCGGGCGAGGTCCTGAAGCTGCCTGCGGACGGGGCCGACACCTGCGAGTATTTCCTGCTCCAGGCGCGGGGAGGCTTCGACGAGGCCCCCTACGACGCCGCCTTCCCGGAGCCCCGTCTCCTGATCCTGCACGTGGACGAGTCGGTGCCCGACGGCGCCTACGCCGGGACCGAACCCGACCACCTGCGCGTGCGTGTGGTCGAGGCCGACGGCGACGAGAATCTGGCGATGGGCGATTCGCCCGGGACGACGGCGGACCTCTTCCCGGGCGCGAGCGAGACGGCGATCTGGGACGCGACCTCGTCGCCCGACAGCGACGCCTACGGGGGGCCCAGCGGTCTCGCCTGCGAGATCTCCCTGACGGAAGGGGGCGTGCGGGTCGTCCACACCCGCCCGGCTCCCGACCTGCAACTCGATCTGCGCGTCGAGACGGTCGGCGCCGAGATGCAGGTCGCGGTCACGGTCCGGGACACGTCCGCCTCCGCGACAACCGTCTCGATCGACGTGAGCCTGCCGCCGCTGCCGGCGAGCTGGGGGCTCTTCGCGCCCGGCGTGACGGCGGTCTCGCGCGATCTGCAGCCCGCGGGCGACGGGATATGGACCCTGGCCGCGCCCATCGTCTGGTGGCCGGCGGTGGAGGTCCCGGACGGCGCCTTCACCACCTTCCTTGTCGGAATCGACAGGGACGGCCAATCCGACGCGACGCTGTCCAGGGACTGGTACTGGAGCGCGCCCACGGCGCCTCTGGATTTCGGCGTGCCCTTGCCGGCCGGCTGGTTGACCTCCACAAACGACGACGCCGGAACCCGCTGGCACGTCTGGGACGACGCGGCCGCGCCGGGGCTGCCCGAAACGTCGCTGCTGGCCTGCACCGGCACCGTCCATGCCGATGGTGCCGACTGGCCCGACGTCATCTACACGAATCGGGCCGACGCCGCCATCCTCTCGCCGCCGTTCGTGGCCGACGGCCGGGTCCTGCGCGTGATCCACGCCCTCGACGCCCACGCCGAGGAGCCCCTGACGGGAACCGACGGCGGACAGGTCTCCGTCCTGAACGACGACGGCCGCATCACACGGCTGACGCCTGTCGGCGGGTATCCCGGCGACATCGACAGCCGCGTCGACAATCCTCTGCACGGACAGCCCGCCTTCATCGGCCCGAGCGGCCTGGCCGGCGGCGTCACCCCCATATGGCGCGTCGACATCTTCCCCCTGCCGCCCGACGGCTCCCCGTCGCATCGTCTGCAACTGCGCTTCGCCGCCGACCCGCTCTGGCGGGGACGGGGCTGGCTGATCGCCCGCCTCGACCTCGTCCCGGCCGCCGCGGGCGCTAAGCCATTCGCCGCCGTCTGGGACGAGACCCGCGGCGGCCTGGCCCTCGCCTGGCCCTGGGAAACGCCGGAGTGGATCACGGTCGAGGCCAGCCGGGATCTCGGCGACGCATGGACCGTGGTGTGGGAAGGGGGCGTTCCCTTCGGCCAGACGGCGGCGGACATGCTGCTCCCGGAGGCCCAGATGGTTCTGGCCGCGGAGGACCGTGATGGCTATACGCTCCTCCGGGCCCGGGTCCGCATCGACGTGGGGGAGGTCGTCTCGCGGACGGGCCGTCTGGGGCCGCCCCCGGTGCCTGCGACGCTCGGCCTGGGCGTGCCGGCTCCCGATCCCTTCACGTCCCGCACGCGCTTCCTGGTGGAATCGGAACGACTCGCCGCCAACCTCGGCGTCTACGATCTGCGCGGACGCCTGGTCCGCGACTGGTGGCTCGGCAACGGCCGCTTCATGATGGAGTGGGACGGTCGCGACGCGGAGGGTCGGCTCGTCCCGGACGGCGTCTACATCCTGCGCCTGAGCGCGTATCGGGACCCGCGCGTCCTGACCCGGAAGGTGATCCTCGTCAGATGAACCTCAAGAGCTTCATGAGTCTCGTCATCTTGCTGACGGCCGCCGGTGCCGCGGCCTCGCCGCTGGTCGATCCCTTCCTCGAGGATCTGCGCGTCGGGCGCTACGCCACGGTTGACGACCTCGATCCGGCCGACGGCTGGCCGGCGGGCCTCTTCGCGCCCGCCCATTGGTCCCAGGCCTGGGAGCGGGCCTGGCGGGAGGTCCGCGTCCCGTCCGATACGGAGGCCGTCGTCGCCGCCCTGTTCGAGGCCGCGTTCGCGTCCCCGGACGCGCAACGGATCTGGCTGGAGACGCGTCTGCGGGCCTGGGAAGCGCGCGACAACCTGGCCGCGGAGCCGGACGCGCACCTGTCCGCGGCGGTTCTCGGCAAGCGCGCCCTGGACCAGGTCGCGGCCGGCGATCCAGCGGCCGCCCTGGCCACCATCGGGTCCCTGCTCTCGCCTTCGTCCGCGAACGACCTGGATGCATTGGAGCATTTCGTCTGGTCCCTGCGGCGACGAGCGCTGCGCGACCGCCTCGGAAAGGAGTCCGATTCCGACCGGCTGTGGCCGGAGCTGGCGGATCTTGGCCCCTACGACCGCAATGCGGGCTGGGCCATCTGGACCCTGCGCCGGCGTTATCTCGGCCGGCCCCTGTTGCCCGATGCGCCCGACGACCGGGACACGGTGCTCTTCCTGGCCTCCCTGCGCGCGCCCGGCCTGACCTCCCGCGATATCGACCGCAGCCCCTATTCCCGCCCACTGCGTGCGGCGCTGGGGGCCGCCGTCCTGCCGCGCCCATCCTTGAGAAGACACTTTGGCCTATACCCGGATCCACCTGGCGATGAACGACTTCAGGAGCATTGGCTCCGGGGGCGCTGGCGGGGGCTCGGCTATACGACCGAGGCTGCGGAACGCCTTGCCGCCCTGCCGGGCCTCGCCGATGAGCACCGGGCCGGCTATCTGCGCCGCGCGGCCGACAAGCAGGCCGCCGACGGCTACTGGGGCAGCGTCGCAAGCAACCTGCGCGCCGCCCTGCTGACGGCCGAGCGCAGCGGCCGGAGATCCGTCCTGCGCCGCGTCCGCACCGAGATCGAGCGCGTCGCCGCCCTGACGGCCCACCTGGGCCGGCCCCGCGCCGCCGCCGTTTTCGAGGATCTGCTCGCCCTTTCACCGCCTGTCTACCCGTCGGGACGCCTCGGTCGCGCGGAACGAGCGGTCGAATCGGGCGCAGCCGCCGATGCGCGGGCGCGCCGGACACTCCCTGACCGGGACGCCCTCCGACCCGCGCTCTGGCGGGTCTGGGCCAAGCTGGGCACGCGGCTTCTCTCCGACGCCGACAGCCCGGATGCACGCTGGCGCGACTACGGCGCTGACCTGGCGCGTGTCCGCGCGGACGGCCGGTCTCCGGCGGACGTCGATTCGGCCGGTGCTCAGGCGGTCGGACGTCGTCTGCGCGATCTGACCTGGCGCGGGACCGCCCTCGACTGGATGCACGCTTCCGCCCTCATGCAGGCGCAGGACGGAGCGTTGCCGACCGAGTCCACACCCCTGGTCGGCCTGGTTTCCGCGACGGACTCCGTCCTGGAGCGTCACGTCATCCTGGGCCTGGCCATCGCGACGCGGGACGCCCGCGGACAGCTCGCCGCCACGGTATCGCTGCCGCGGCCGGGCCTCGGCGAGGACGAGAACCTGCTGCTGCTCTATCCGACGCCCTGGACGGCTCTCGAGGCGATCCGGGACGGGAACGCGGACGTCGATCCCGCGCTGGTCCTCGCCGTCGCCCGCAACGAGTCCCTCTTCGATCCCGCGGTGCGCTCGCGCTCGGGCGCCCTGGGCTGGATGCAGATCATGCCTTTCCACTATCCGGGCGGCGGTCATCACGGGGGCGAGGCGGTCTGGCGTTCGCTCGCCGCCTCCCTGGCGGCCGGGCTCCGCATCCTGGAGAGCGGGATCGACCGCTACGACGGCGATCCCTATCGCACCCTGGCGGCCTACAACGCCGGTCCGGGCGCCGTGGCGCGCTGGGACGGACAGCTGGGGGCCGGCGCGCCAACGGCCACCTTCCTGGCCTGGATCGGCTATCCCGAGACGCGTCGCTACGTCGAAAAGGTGTTGATCGACCGTCGGATATATGCCTGGATACTTGATGGTGCCGAAGGCCTGGTGCGTTCGGCTCCTTCGTCACGCTGACCCATCCGCGAAGAGAGGCCATGACGCAACGGTCCCCCAGCACGAGTCCCGGTCCGACGCCCCGGACCTGGCGCGAGAGCGTGGAATGGGGCCGCAAGGCCATCCACATGTCCTCGTCCGTCCTGGCCGTCTGGGTGCTGCTGGCCGACGAGCCCATGTGCACCATCGGCCTGGCGGCGGCGACGGTCTTCGTGATCTCCGTCGACTTCGCGCGTCTGGCCACCAAACGCTGGGCCCTGTGGTTCTACCGCACTTTCCCGCTTATCTTCAGACGCGACGAGCGCTACACCCTGTCGGGCGCCTCGGTGATGATGATCGGGGCCACCATCACCTCGTTCCTCTTTCCCGCCGTTCCCGCGGCCGCCGGGATCCTGTGCCTGTCGTGGGGCGACTCGGCGGCGGCCATCGTCGGGCAGGCCGTAACCTTCCGCCGGCAGCAGCTCGGGCTGGAGAAGGGGGACGGCACCCGGGCCCCGGTGGTCAAGAGGCGCGGCAGCAAGACCTGGGTCGGCACGGGCGCCTGCTTCCTGGCCTCGGTGCTCGTCATCGAACTGGTGAGCGATGCGCCCCTGCCCCTGACCGTGATCGCCGCGGCCGCGTCGGCCTCCATGGAGCGCTGGACGCCGGGCCGCTGGGACAACCTGACGATGCCCCTGTCGACGGCCGCCGTCATCCAGTTCTGCAACACGTGGTTCGTCTAGCCTAGGGAAGTGATCCGAGACATGGTCTTCTCCAAGATCCTCGAGAAGCTCTTCGGCCAGAAGTCGCAGCGGGATTTCAACAAGCTCCGACCCCTGCTCGAAGAGGTGAAGGCGGCCCGCGAGCCCCTCGCGGCGCTCGACGACGAGGCCCTGCGCGCCCTGACGGACGACTACCGCCGCCGACTCTCTGAGGGAGAGACGACGGAGGACCTGATGCCCGAGGCCTTCGCCACGGTCTGGGAGGCCTGCCGGCGGCTGGCCGAGCGCGGAGCGTCCTGGCCGGTCTGGGAACGCGAGACCGTGTGGGACATGGTGCCCTACGACGTGCAGATCGTCGGCGGCATCGTCCTGCACCAGGGCCGCATCGCCGAGATGGCCACCGGCGAGGGCAAGACCCTGGTGGCGATCATGCCCCTCTACCTGAACGCCCTGACCGGACGCGGCGCCCACCTGGTCACGGTCAACGACTACCTGGCGCGACGCGACGCCGAGTGGATGGGCGGCGTGCTCGAGTTCCTGGGCATGAGCGTCAGATACATCGTGAACGCCATGACGCCGGACGAGAGGCGCGAGGCCTACAACGCCGACATCACCTACGGCACCAACAACGAGTTCGGCTTCGACTACCTGCGCGACAACATGTCCGTACGCCGGGAGCAGCTCGTCCAGCGCGATTTCCACTACGCCATCGTGGACGAGGTCGACTCGGTGCTGATCGACGAGGCGCGGACGCCGCTGATCATCTCCGGCGCCGTCGACAAGTCGACTCATCGTTTCGAGGAGCTCAACCCCCGCGTCCAGAGGCTCGTCAAGCAGCAGAACCGGCTGATCAACGAGTGGCTGGGATCCGTGGAGCGGGCCTTCAAGGGCGCCACCGAGGACGGCGAGACGGTTTCCATCGACCAGGAGACGGCCCTCGCCCTGCTGCGCATCTCCCGCGGCGCGCCCAAGAACAAGCGCTTCCGCCGCCTGGCCCAGCTGCCGGGCGTCCTCGACGCCGTCAACCGCACCGAGGAAGCCTACATGCGCGACAAGGCCCTGTGGGAGGCCGACGAGCCCCTGCTCTACGTGGTGGAGGAGAAGCACCACGGGGCCGACCTGACCGAGAAGGGCCGCGAGAGCCTTTCGGCCGACGATCCGGACTTCTTCATCCTGCCCGACCTGGCCGTCAAGGTAGGCGAGATCCAGCAGGACAAGTCCCTGTCCCTCGAGGCCCGGACCAAGGCGATCGACGAGGTGGAGCGGGCCTACGCGGCCAAGAACGAGCTGATCAGCAACGTGGACCAGCTCCTGCGCGCCTACACCCTCTACGGCAAGGACGACGAGTACGTCGTCATGGAGGGCAAGATCCAGATCGTCGACGAGTTCACCGGGCGCCTGATGCCCGGTCGCCGCTTCAGCGAGGGCCTGCACCAGGCCCTGGAGGCCAAGGAGGGCGTCAAGGTCGAGAAGGAGACCCAGACCCTGGCCACCGTCACGCTCCAGAACTTCTTCCGCATGTACGACAAGCTGGCCGGCATGACCGGCACCGCCGTCACGGAGGAGGCCGAGTTCGGCCAGATCTACGATCTCGACGTGGTGGAGATCCCCACCAACGAGCCGGTGCGCCGCCACGACCAGGACGACGTGGTCTTCCGCTCCAAGAAGGAGAAGTACAACGCCATCGTGGAGGAGGTCGAGCGGCTCCACGCGCTGGGATTGCCGGTACTGGTCGGCACGACCACGGTCGAGGTCAGCGAGCTCATCAGCCGGCTGCTCAAGCGGCGCGGCATCAACCACAACGTCCTGAACGCCAAGCACCACAAGAGCGAGGCCGAGGTGGTCGAAGAGGCGGGGCGCAAGGGCGCCGTCACCATCGCCACGAACATGGCGGGACGCGGCACCGACATCAAGATCGACATGGCCGGGTTGCTCGGCCTGCCCGCGGGCGCCGAATACGACAAGGAGAGCGCCGAGGTCGACGGCGAACCCGCCGGGCTGCACATCATCGGCACCGAACGCCACGAGAGCCGCCGCATCGACCGCCAGCTGCGCGGTCGCGCCGGGCGCCAGGGCGATCCGGGCTCTTCGGTCTTCTTCCTGTCGCTCGAGGACGACCTGATGAGGCTGTTCAACTCCGAGCAGCTCATCAAGATCATGGACCGTCTCGGCGTGGGCGAGGGCGAGGTCATCACCCATCCCATGGTCACCAAGGCCATCGAGCGCGCCGCCCAGCGCGTAGAGGGACACAACTTCGGCATCCGCAAGCACCTGATCGAGTACGACGACGTGGTCAACAAGCAGCGCGAGGTCATCTACTCCCTGCGCCGCGAGATCCTGCTCGGCGAGGACATCTCCGACGTGGTGCAGGATGACATCCTGGACGTGGTGGGCGGCCTCCTGGAGGCTCACGCCGATCCTGAGCAGGCCAACGATTTCTGGAACTTCGACATGCTGGCCCAGGACTTCCAGGGGCTCTTCCTCACACCCTTGCCCGTGGACGACTCGGAACGGCTGCACATCGGGCACGGCGCCCTGCAGAAGGGTCTCGAGGAGGGCGCGCTGGAGAAGTACCACGAGAAGGAGGCCCGGCTGACGCCCGAGGTCATGCGGCAGCTCGAGCGATTCGTCAAGTTGCAGGTCATCGACGAGCACTGGAAGGACCATCTCAACCAGCTCGTGATGCTCCGCAGCGGCATCGGACTGCGGTCCTACGCACAGAAGGATCCGCTCGTGGAGTACAAGTCGGAGTCCTTCCGCATGTTCCAGGACCTGATGCAGACGATCGAGCACGACAGCGTGCGCCTGATCATGCGGGCCGAGCTGGTCCAGCGCCCGGCCCCGGCGCCCGAAACGCCCCAGCAGCTCGAGACCAAGAAGGCCGAGGTCGGCTATCTCGGCGGCCAGCCGCCCGCGGCGGAGGCGCCCGGCGCCCCGCCCGTCCCTGCGCCGGCCGCGGCCCCGCCTGGCCGTCCGCAGCCGACTGTGCGCAGCCAGCCCAAGGTGTCGCGAAACGATCCCTGTCCCTGCGGCAGCGGGAAGAAGTACAAGAAGTGCTGCGGCCGCTGAGATTCCGGCGGACTTGCGGAGGGGCGGTCCCTGTGCTAGCGTTTCCGCCTTGCCCGTCCGTCACGACCCTGCACCGGAGGACTCAGTGAATCGATTCAGCGACAAGGTGCGGCAACTCCTGGTCCACATGCTACACGACGACGAACAGGCCATGGGGCTGCACGGCGGCGGCGGAGGCATCCGTCACTTCGACACGCTGGAGCAGCAGGCGCTCTCGCCGGAGGCGCGCGGCTATCTGCTGGAACTGAGCCACCGCGGCGAGATCCCGAACGAGCAGCGGGAGCTGATCATCCACTACGCCTCCCAGTTGGGCGGGGCCCCACTGGAGCGTGTGGAGATCGAGGAGCTCCTCGACCAACTCATCTTCGCCTTCCCGCAGGAGGATGGCGCCCCTGACAGCTGCCACGTTTCCCGCCCCAATTGATCCGGCGGGAAGAGGAGTCGGTTTGAAGCTGATCATCGTCGAATCCCCGGCCAAGGCCCGAACCATCGAGAAGTTCCTGGGCGACGAGTATCGCGTGGAGGCGAGCTACGGCCACATCCGCGACCTGCCCGGTTCCGCGGCGGAGATCCCGGCCGCGATCCGCAAGAGCAGCTGGGCCCGCCTGGGCGTCAACGTCGACGACGACTACGGCCCGGTCTACGTGATCGGTCGCGACAGCAAGGCGCACGTGGCGGCTCTGCGCAAGAGCGTCAGGGGAGCGGACGAGCTCCTGCTGGCCACGGACGAGGATCGCGAGGGCGAGGCCATCAGCTGGCACGTGCTCGAGGTCCTCAAGCCGAAGATCCCCGTCAAGCGGATCACCTTCCACGAGATCACGCGAGCGGCCATCGAACGGGCCCTGGATTCGCCCCGCGACCTGGACCTGGCCGTCGTCAGGGCCCAGGAAGGGCGCCGCATCCTCGACCGCCTCTTCGGTTATTCCCTCTCGCCCGTGCTCTGGAAGAAGGTGCGGACCAAGCTCAGCGCCGGGCGCGTCCAGAGCGCGGCGCTGCGCCTCATCGTGGAACTCGAGGAGGCGCGCCTGCGCTTCAAGGAGGCCGAGTACTGGGACCTGGAGGCCACCCTGAGCGCCGGCGGCAACCCCTTCACCGCACGTCTCGTCGAATTCGGCGGCCAGCGTCTCGTCGCGGGCAAGGATTTCGACCCCGACACGGGGCTCGTCAAGAAGACCGGTCTGGCCCACCTTGACGAGGCGACGGCCGCAGCGCTGGCCCGAGACTGTGCAGAGGCCCTGCCGTGGCGCGTGGGGACCGTCACGCGCAAGGAGACGCGCAAGCGGCCCTCGCCGCCCTTCATCACCTCCACCCTGCAGCAGGCCGCCAGCTCCCGGCTGGGCCTGTCGCCCCGGCGGGCCATGCAGGTGGCGCAGCGACTCTACGAGGGCATCGATCTGGGCGGTTCCCGCGAGGGACTGATCACATACATGAGGACCGACTCGCTGAACATGAGCGAGGAGGCTCTCGCCGCGGCGGACGAGTTCATCCGCGCCGAGTTCGGCACCGAGTACGCCGCCGGTCCGCGCCGCTACCGCACGAAGTCCAAGTCGGCCCAGGAGGCCCACGAGGCCATCCGGCCCACCAACATGATGCGCACGCCCGACGCCATGTCGCGCTACCTGGACAAGGACGAGCTCGCCCTCTACCGGCTGATCTGGCAGCGGGCCATCGCGTCCCAGATGTCGGACGCCGTCCTCGACCGCACGACGGTCGACCTGCTGGCGAAGACCGCGGATCGCGACCTGGTCTTCCGCGCCACGGGCTCGGTGGTGCGTTTCCCGGGCTTCCAGCGCGTCACCGGCACCTCCGCCCAGGACGCGCTGCTGCCCGAGATGTCCGAGGGCGAGGCGATCGGCGACGATGCCGGCGGGATCTCGCTGGCCGGCGTCCAGCCACAGCGCCACGTCACGTCGCCGCCGTCCCGCTTCACGGAGGCCAGCCTGATCAAGCGCCTCGAGGAGGAGGGCATCGGCCGTCCCTCGACCTACGCCCCGACCATCTCCACCATCCAGCAGCGGGAGTACGCCGTTAAGAAGAAGGGCGCGCTGCTGCCGACCTACGTGGGCATGGCGGTGATCCATATCCTGCGCGAGCACTTCACCCGCTACATCGACCTGAAGTTCACCGCCCGCATGGAAGAGGGGCTCGACCACATCGCCGCGGGCACGCTCGACCGCCGCACCTTCCTCGACGATTTCTACCACGGGGACGACGCGAGCGAGGAGGGCCTCGTCCGCACCATCGAGCGCGAGCTGCCGGACATCGACTATCCGGCCATTCCCCTGGGAACCGACCCCCGGGACGGCCGGGAGCTGCGCGTTCGCATCGGACGCAACTACGTCTACGTGCAGAGCGGCCAGGGGGAGGAGGCCCGCCGCGTCACCCTGCCCGTCGACCTGCTGATCGACGAGCTGACGCCCGAGGTCGCGTCCGATCTCCTGGAGGCCCGCGACCGTTCACGCGAACCCATCGGCCGGGATCCGGAAACGGACCTGCCGATCTTCGTGCTGACCGGCCCCTTCGGTCCCTACCTGCAACTCGGCGAGGTCGTCGAGGACGGGCCCAAGCCCAAGCGCGTCAGCCTCGGCCGAGGCACCGATCCCGCCGGCGTCGATCTGCCCTTCGCCCTGAAGCTGCTGTCGCTGCCCCGCGAGATCGGCGTCGATCCCGATTCGGGCCAGCCCGTGCGGGCCGGACTCGGGCGTTTCGGACCCTACGTGGAATGCCAGCGCGTCTTCGCCAGCGTCGAGAACGTGGAGACCCTCTTCACCGTCACCCTCGAAGAGGCCCTCGAACGCATCCGCAACAAGAACCGCCGCACGGTCCTCAAGGAACTCGGCCCCCACCCCGAGACCGGCGTCGACCTGCAGGTTATCAAGGGCCGTTACGGGCCCTACGTGACCGACGGCAAGGTCAACGCTTCCCTGCCCAAGGGGGACGACCCCTCCGACCTGACGGTGGAGGAGGCCCTCCCGCTGCTGGCCACGGCGGCCAAGCGCAAGAAGACCACGCGCAAGAAGGCGTCCGGAAAGAAATCGCCGCGCAAGAAGACCACGCGGAAGAAGACCGCCAAGAAGGCGCCCCGGAAGAAGACGGGCGGCACCGCCCGGAAGAAGACCACCTGATGGCCGCCGCCGCCGTCCACGTCGCCGGCGGCGGCCTGGCCGGCTGCGAGGCGGCCCTCCAGCTCGCCCGCTTCGGCATTCCCGTCACGCTCCACGAGATGCGCCCCGAACGCGGCACGCCCGCCCACCGGGGCGGCGCCCTCGCCCAGATCGTCTGCAGCAACTCCCTCAAGAGCGTGGTGCCGACCACTGCCTCGGGCCTGTTCAAGGCCGAGCTGGAGGCGGCGGGGTGCCGGCTTCTCGAGATCGCGCGCGCGTGCGCGGTGCCCGCGGGCGCGGCCCTGGCCGTGGACAAGGACGACTTCTCGGCGGGCGTGGAGGCGCGCCTGTCCGAGGATCCCCTGATCGAGATCGCGCGCGGCGAGGTGACGGCACCGGCCGCGGACGACGGCGAGACCTGGATCGTCGCCACCGGACCGTTGACCTCCGAGGCCCTGCGCGGTCGTCTGGAGGCCCTGGCCGGGGGCGGCCTGCACTTCTTCGACGCCATCGCGCCGACCGTGACCCTGGAGTCCCTCGACCTGGACATCCTCTATCGCGCCGCCCGATACGACCGGGGCGAGGCGGACTATCTGAACGCGCCCCTCTCGGTGGACGCGTACCGGGACTTCCACGCCGCCCTGACCTCGGCCGCGCGCGCCGAGGTCCACGACTTCGACCGCAGCTTCCTCTTCGCCGGCTGCCAGCCCGTGGAGGAGATCGCGGACAGCGGCCCCGAGACCCTGGCCTTCGGCCCCCTGCGTCCGGTCGGCCTGGCTGACCCCCGCACGGGCGAGCGTCCCCACGCCGTGGTGCAGCTGCGCCAGGAGAACCGCGAGGGGACGCTCTACGGCCTCGTCGGTTTCCAGACGCGCCTGACGCGGGCCGAACAGAAGCGCGTCTTCCGCATGATCCCGGGACTCGAGCGCGCCGAGTTCGTGCGCTACGGCCAACTGCACAGGAATTTCTACCTGGACACGCCGCGCGTCCTGGACCGTGCCTTCGCCCTGCCCGCCACCCCCGGCCTGCGCTTCGCGGGGCAGGTCACCGGCGTCGAGGGCTACGTCGAATCCATCGCTTCGGGCCTGACCACCGCCTGGATCCTCGCCGCGGAACTGCTGGGCAAGGCCCTGCCGCCCTGGCCGTCCGACACCCTGCTCGGGGCCCTGCTCCACGGCTTCCTCTTCGACGCGACCGCGCCGCGCCTGTCGCCCATGAACGTGAACTTCGGCCTGCTGCCGCCCCTGGCGGACGCACCCCGCGGCCGCGGCGCCCGACGCCGCCGTCGCGAGGCCCTCGCGCAGCGCAGCCTCTCGAGTCTCGCCCGGCACCTGCGCACACCGGCCCTGCAGCGTCTCCTTGCCGCCGACTCGACCCGGTGATAGATTCTCGCCCGGGAGGCAGCGCATGGACCACGTCGCGGCGTTCGCGCGTCACATGGAGATCGAGAAGGGGGCGAGCCCTCGCACCGTCGAGGCCTACGTGCGCGACCTGTCCCAGTTCGTGGCCACGTGCCGGGAGCTGGGCCACCTGCCGGACGATCCGGCCGACGAGCACTGGCGCGCTCTGTTCACCGACCGCACCGCCGTGCGCGACCACCTGGCCCTGCTGCACCGTCGCGGCCGCGCCCGCGCCACCGTCGCCCGGCATATCGCGTCGATCCGGGGCTTCGCCCGCTATCTCCATCTCTGCGGTCTCCTGCCGGCCGTGCCGGACGGACTGGCCCGGGGAACCTCGGCGGGCCGGGAGCGTAGACTGCCGCGCGACCTGACCGAGGAGATGATCGAGCAGCTCCTCGAACTGCCCGACACCTCGACGCCGCGCGGACGCCGCGATCTCGCCATGCTGGAGACGCTCTACGGACTCGGGCTGCGGCTGGCCGAGATCGTCGCCCTCGACCTTGGGAATCTCGATTTTCCGGCCGAGCGCGTGCGCGTGCTGGGCAAGGGCGACAAGGAGCGCATCCTGCCCCTGCAGGGCATCACGGCACGGCGCCTGCGCGAGCACCTTGCGGGGGGGCTCGCTCCGGAGGAGATGCTCGACCTTCTGGACGGCAATCCGCCGCGGGCGCTCGCACGTCGTCCCGTCTTCGAGGGCCGTCCGCGGCGACGCATCAGCCCGCGCACGGTACAGCAGAGGGTCGCCCACTACGCCGGGCGCCTGGCGGGATTGAAGGGCGTTTCGCCCCACGCGCTGCGCCACAGCTTTGCCACGCACATGCTCGACGGCGGCGCGGGCATCCGCGTCGTGCAGGAGCTGCTCGGACACGAGCACCTGGCCACCACCCAGGTCTACACGCACCTCACGCGGGCCCGGCTGCGCGAGGCTTTCCGCAAGGCCCATCCGCGCGCGGAGTGAGACCGCGCGTCAGACGGGGGAGAAGATGAGCAGAACGAGATCGACGACCGTACTGGCCATCCTCAAGGACGGCCGGGGCGCCATGGCCAGCGACGGCCAGGTGACCATGGGAGAGACCGTCGCCAAACGCGGCGCCGTGAAGGTGCGCGCCCTCTTCGAGGGCGAGGTGTTGGTGGGCTTCGCCGGGGGGGCCGCCGACGCGCTGACCCTCTTCGAGAAGTTCGAGGGGCACCTCGAACGCTACCGCGGAAACCTGAGGCGGGCCACGGTCGAGATGGCGCGCGAATGGCGCAACGACCGCATCCTGCGCCGACTCGAGGCCATGCTGCTGGTGATGGACCGAGCGTCCATCTTCACGGTCTCCGGCAATGGCGACGTCATCGAGGGCGAGGAGGGCTCCGCGGCCGTCGGCTCGGGCGCACCCTACGCCCTCTCGGCCGCACGAGCCCTGCTGCGCCATACGGATCTGCCTCCCGAATCGGTCTGCCGCGAGTCCATGACCCTTGCCGGCGAGATCTGCATCTACACCAACGACCACGTCACCCTGCTGGCCCTGGACGGGTCCCCGGAGGACGCGCCGGATCACGAGGAGAACTGAAGTGAACATCGTCTCCCACAGCGAGGCGGCGAACTGGACCTGCCGCGCCATCGTCGCCCAGCTCGACCGCTACATCATCGGCCAGGACGACGCCAAGCGCGCGGTGAGCATCGCTTTGCGCAACCGTTGGCGGCGCCTGCGTCTGGCCGACGACATCCGGCGCGAGGTCGTTCCCAACAACATCATCATGATCGGGCCGACCGGCGTCGGCAAGACGGAGATCGCGCGCCGGCTCTCCCAACTGGCGGGCCTGCCCTTCGTCAAGGTCGAGGCGACGAAGTTCACTGAGAAGGGCTACGTGGGGCGCGACGTCGACTCCATGGTGCGTGATCTGCTCGAGCACGGCATGTCGCTGCTGCGCCGCCGCAAGGAGGAGCTGCTGCGCGAGGAGATCGAGACGGTCGTGGAGGAGAGGCTCATCGACGCCCTCTTCCCGCCCCTGGCCGGCGGCGACACCGAGCGCGAGCAGCGTTGGCAGCGGAGCCGAGACAAGATCCGCCAGCAACTGCGCGACGGCGCCCTCGAGGAACGCGAGGTGACCATCACCACCCAGAGCCAGCAGGTGCCCATCGCCAACATCTTCACCGCAGCCGGCGAGGAGATGGACGCCTCCTTCGGCGACAGCCTGGGAAATCTCTTCCCCCAGAAGACCAAGGAGACCGTGCTGCCGGTGGCCCAGGCGCGCCGGCTGCTCTTCGACCAGGAGCTGGACCGCCGCGTCGATCAGGAGCGGCTGGCCCAGGAGGCCGTCGAGCTGGTCGAACAGGGGGGCATCATCTTCATCGACGAGATCGACAAGATCGCCGGCACGTCCAAGGGCGGCAGCGGCCCCGACGTGAGCCGCGAGGGCGTCCAGCGGGATCTGCTGCCGGTGGTCGAGGGCTCCACGGTGACCACCAAGTACGGCCCCGTCCGCACCGACCACGTGCTGTTCATCGCGGCCGGCGCCTTCCACATGAGCAAGCCCAGCGACCTGATCCCGGAGCTGCAGGGTCGTTTCCCGATCCGCGTCGAGCTCGCGAACCTGACCGAGGCGCATTACCTTCGCATCCTGCAGGAGACGGACAGCTCCCTGCTCAAGCAGTACCGGGCCCTGCTGGAGGTCGACGGCTGCCGACTCGAATTCGCCGACGACGCCGTGGCCGCTGTGGCTCACTATGCCCAGGAGCTCAACGAGCGCCTGGAGAACATCGGTGCCCGTCGTCTGCAGACGATCATGGCCCAGCTGCTCGACGAGCTCCTCTTCGAGGTGCCCGACACCCGCACGGGCACCGTGACCGTCGACGCGGCCTTCGTGGAAGCGCGTCTCGCCGACGTGGTGGGCGACGAGGACACGAGCCGCTACATACTCTAGCCCGCCCCGCGGCGGCGGCGGGACGGGAGGTCCCGCAAGGAGGCTATATGAAGTTCGGACAGAAGGACTTCCTGTCGATCGACAGGTTCACGACCGAGGAACTGCGCGCCATCCTCGAGCTGGCCAAGACGCAGAAGCCCCTGGCCCGCCGGCACGAGCTGCCCCATTCGCACCCCAACCGCTCGCTCGCCTGCGTCTTCGCCAAGCCGAGCCTGCGCACGCGCGTCAGCTTCGAACTCGCCATGCGCCAGCTCGGCGGCACCTCCCTGTTCATCACGGACAAGGAGATCGGCATGGGCACGCGCGAGTCGGTCTACGACGTGGCCAAGGTGCTCAGCCGCTTCGTCGACGGCATCATGATCCGCTGGTTCGACCAGGGTGAGGTCGAGGCGTTGGCCGAGCACGCCACGGTGCCGGTGATCAACGGCCTGACCGACCTCCTGCATCCCTGCCAGGTCATGGGCGACATCCTGACCGTCGAGGAGCACCTGGGCACCATCGAGAACAGGACCGTGGTGATGGTCGGCGACGGCAACAACCTGGCCAACAGCTGGCTCAACGCCGCCCGACGCTTCCCCTTCAACTTCGTGCTGGCTTGCCCGCAGGGCTACGAGCCCGACGCCGGGGTCCTGACGGCCGCCGAGAACGACGGCGCCTCCTTCTGCGTGATGAACGACCCGCAGGCCGCCGTCGAGGGCGCCGACGTCATCTACAGCGACGCCTTCTACAGCATGGGACAGGAGGAGGAGGCCAAGAAGCGCCGCAAGGATTTCGCGCCCTTCCAGATCACGACCGACCTCCTCGCGGCGGCCAAGGACGACCACATCGTCCTGCACTGCCTGCCCGCCCATCGCGGCGAGGAGATCACGGACGAGGTCATGGACGGTCCCCACTCGGCCGTCTTCGACGAGGCCGAGAACCGCCTGCACATCCAGCGGGCCATCATCGCCTCGCTGGTGCCGTAGCCGTGTCCGCCGGCCGACGCAGCCGCAGGTTCCGGGGCGCCGCCGACGGCGTCGCCCTCGGGATCTGCCTGCTCTTGGCCTGTCTTCTCGGGGCCTGCGCGACCATCGAACCGCCCCAGGGCGGGCCCGTCGACCGGACCCCGCCGTCGGTTCTGGCCGTGAGCCCGGATTCGGGCGCGGTCGGCCTCGACGGTCTGAGCGAACTCGAGATCATCTTCTCCGAGAAGGTGAATCCCCAGCCCGCGATCCGTTTCCTGCATCTCTACCCGCCGCTCGAGTACGGCGCCACCAAGTGGCACGGGCGCCGCCGCGTCACCGTCGAACTGCGCGAACCCCTGCCGCCGGACACCGTGATCGTCGTGGAGATCCCCAGGGGCTATTCGGACGTCCATCGCGTCGAGAGCCGGCTTTCGCTCCGCTACCCCCTGGCCACGGCGGACAGCCTGCCGTCCGGTCGCATCACAGGCCGCCTGCGCTTCGAGGACGAGCCGGCCGCGGGGGCCGTGATCGAGCTCTACCCCGTCCCACCGGACACCCTCGAATACTTCCGGCAGGATTTCCTGCGCCGGGCCGAGACCGACAGCACCGGAGATTTCGTCCTGCCCTGGCTGGCGACGCCCGGCGGCCCCTACCTCCTGCGGGCCTTTCTCGACCGCAACGGCGACCTGCGCCCAGCCGACAACGAGCCCCAGAGGCTGCTGCCCGTGGAGATCACGCTCACGACGGAATCTCCCACGGCCGACGCCGGCACCCACATCCTCTACGGCCCCCAGGCCCCCGGTCGTCTCCTGGGACTCGCGGGCGCTTCCGAGGCCGACGCTCGTCACCTCTTCGGCTGGACCCAGAAGATCGCCGAGGGCGATACGGGCTTCGCCCCGCAGCACCTCAAGACGCCGCCCCCCGGACAGGCGCCCGTGGCTCCCGGCGACACGACGGTCTTCGATCCCGCCGGACCGGGGACGATCCGGGCCATCCTCTTCGCGGACCTCGACGGCGACAGCCTGCTGAGCGCCCTGCCCGACTCCTCGGCCGTCCCCGACACGGTCCTCTGGCGCTGGGAGCCCCACGTCACGGCGGAGCCACTGGAGATCGCGCCCGGACTCGACCTGGTCGCGCCCCTGCCGGCCGTGCCCGACACGCTGACCTCCTGTCCGACACCCCCGCCCGCCCGCGCGTCGCGCGACACCGCGGCGGTTGTGCCGGACCTGCCGGACTCAACGCGTTCGCCCGAGGGAGGCCTGGAATGAGTCGCGAGTTGCCCCGCGAATTGCCATTCGTCAAGATGCACGGCGCCGGCAACGACTTCCTGATGGTCTCCCGCGGGGAGCTCGGAACCGGCATCGACGCCCTGGACGGCGCCCTGGTGGCGCGTCTCTGCGACCGGCGCCGCGGCGTCGGCGCGGACGGCCTGATCCTGATCGGTCCTGACACGGACCAGGATTTCGCCATGGCCTATTACAACAGCGACGGGGGAGAGGCCGAGATGTGCGGCAACGGCGCCCGCTGCGCCTTCGTCTTCGCCCGCAGGACGGGCCTGGTGGGCGAGGGCGGCGGCGTCTGCGCCACCGCCTCGGGTCCCGTCGCCGGACGTTTCGACGGCGAGGCCGTCTCGGTGGACCTGACGCCGCCTCGCGACCTGTGCCTCGACGTCCCGGTCGAGACCGACCACCCCTTCGGACGCCTGCACGCCGTGAACACGGGCGTGCCCCATCTGGTCGTCCCCGTCGACGACCTGGAGGCCGTGGAGGTCCCGCGCTGGGGTCGGACCCTGCGTCACGATCCGGCCTTCGCCCCCGGCGGCACAAACGTCAACTGGGTCATGCCCCAGGCCTACGGCGACGCCTGGCTGGTGCGCACCTACGAGCGCGGCGTGGAGGCCGAGACCCTGGCCTGCGGCACCGGCGCCACGGCCGCCGCCCTGGTGCTCGCGGCCCTCGGCCTGGCGGATTCCCCCGTCGATCTGTTGACACGCGGCGGCGATCGGTTGACGATCGCGGTCCGACCGGGGGATCCGGGCGCGTGTCCGCGCCTGACCGGTCCGGCGGTCGAAGTCTTCAGCGGGAGAGTGATCCTCGATGAGTGATACGCGACACACCCTGCCCAAGGGCGTCTACACGGCGCTCGTCACTCCCTTCGACGGCGAGGCCGTCGACCGGGACGCCTGGGAGCGGCTGGTGGACCGACAGGTCGCCGCCGGCGTGGCCGGCCTGGTGCCCGTGGGCTGCACGGGTGAAGCCGCCGCTCTTTCCCTCGCGGAACGGGAGTGGCTGGTGCGCAAGTGCGTCGAGTTGGCCGACGGACGCTGCGCCGTCGTCGCCGGCACGGGCACCAACGTGACCGCCGGCACCCTGGAGCTGACGCGCACCGCGGCCGAGTGGGGCATCGACGCGGCCATGCTCATCGCGCCCTACTACAACAAGCCCCAGCAGCACGGCCTGATCGCCCACTACACGACCGTGGCCGACGCCGTGGACGTGCCGCTGGTGATCTACAACGTGCCCGGCCGCACCGCGGTCAACATCCTGCCCGAGACCGTGCGCGCCATCGCCGCCCACCCCAACGTGGCGGCGGTCAAGGAGGCCAGCGGCGACCTGGACCAGATCGGCGCCATCTGCCGCACGTCTGGCCTGCAGGTCTTCTCCGGCGACGACGGACTCAACCTGGAGATCTTCCGACTCGGCGGCCAGGGGGCGATTTCCGTCCTGGGGAACCTGCTGCCGCGCACCCTGGTGGCCATGTGGACCGCCTGGGACTCGGGCGAGGAGACGCGGGCCGCGGAACTCGCGGCGGACGTGTCCACGACCATCGAGGCCTGCTTCCGCGAGACGAATCCCGTCCCCGCGAAGGAACTGCTCGGCCTGATGGGCCTCTGCCGCCCGGATCTCCGTCTGCCGTTGGTGCGGGCCACGGACGAGACGCGCGCGTGGCTGCGCGCCTTCCACGACGGTCCCCTGACGGACCTGCTGCGGGCGGAGGCCTGAGATGATCGACGTCAGCGTACATGGGGCCGAAGGCCGCATGGGCCGCCTGGTCACCGACCTGATCGAGGCGACCGAGGACCTGACCCTCCGCGCCCTGGTGACGGAGGTGGGACGCGATCGGCCCGCCGGGGAATTCCATGCCAGACTGCCCTTGACGGCCCAGGACCAGCTGCACACGGTCCATCCCGCCGGCGGCGTGATCGTGGACTTCTCCCTGGCGCCAGCCCTCGCAGGGCTGCTCGCCGGCGGCGCCGCCGCGGACGCGCCCCTCGTGATCGGAACCACCGGCCACGACGAGGGGCAGATGGAATCGCTGCGGCGCTACGCCGCCGAGCGAGCGGTCGTACTCGCCTCGAACTTCAGCATCGGCATCCCGGTCATGAAGCTCCTGCTCGAGCGGCTGGCCGCCCTGCTTCCGGAAGGATTCATGCCCGAGCAGGTCGAGACGCACCATCGCCACAAGCTCGACAAGCCCAGCGGCACGGCCCGCAGCCTGGCTTTGGCCTGGGAGGCCAAGCGCGGTCGTGGGAGCGTGCCCACACACAGCGTGCGGGTGGGCGGCGTGACGGGAGAGCATGCGTGGATCTTCAGCGACGACGAGGAGACCCTGATCCTCAGCCACCGGGCCCATTCCCGCCGGGCCTTCCTGCGGGGCCTCGCGCCGGCCGTGCGCTATGTCGCGCATGCGCGACCCGGCCTCTACGCCCTCGAGGACATCCTGGCGGACGGGAGTTGAGGGCATCAAAAAGGACCGCCTGCTTGGCGGCCCTTCCGGCCCGACGGCCGATACGGTATCCGGCGGCGGCGCCTACTTGGCGTAGAGCGCGGCCAGGCGGGACTTGAGACGGGACGCGCGCGTCTTGGGAATGACACCCTTGCGCGCCTGGGTGTCGAGCACGCGGTAGATGGCGCTCAACGCCTCGGCCTTGTTGTCCTCGATCTCGGCCTGAGCCCGGAACTTCTTGATGGCGGTGCGCATCTCGGTGCGGTTCTCGCGGTTGGACAGGCGTCGCTCGGCGCTCGTCTTCATGCGCTTCTTACAGCTCTTGT
>Ga0180435_10000444_pt1 | contig 43102 bp, 38 predicted proteins | sample SS_ome_3_FD_132467 | JGI IMG/M metagenome (GOLD analysis project Ga0180435, IMG submission 132467) | Hypersaline lake sediment archaeal communities from the Salton Sea, California, USA - SS_3_S_1 metaG | ecosystem: Environmental > Aquatic > Non-marine Saline and Alkaline > Hypersaline >... | reverse complement strand
GAGTTTGAAGACATGCGCCTCCATCGTCACGAGTTCGGAGAAGTACGCCGGCACCCGGTCGGCATGCGCCCGGTCAAGGAGCAACTGCACAAACGAGTCCACAGATTCGGCACTATCGGCTATCTGCAGGAACAGTTCGCGATCAAACCAGTGCCGGGTGGCCCCGAAACTATCTGGATCTGAATAGATTTTTTCTGGAAAGCTCTGATGTACGTGGTTCCCGTTTGTCATACGTGTCTGGAGTTACATGATTTTTGAAAAATATCAAGACTGCGGAAAAAAGAGGGGCTCCCCCCAGTATCGAGGACGGAGCCCGGTATGAGTTGTGAGTGCAGCCTGCACTCCTTGGAAAACTAGCCTCAGCCGCTTTTGCCGGACTTTTTGTCGTCCTTCTGCTCTTCGACGCTTCCAGCGTCGTCTTTTTTCGCAGCGCTTCAGGCTGTTGATGAGCAGCCCGAGATGGTGAGGGTCGTTCCGGCCACGAGACTGGCAATGGCCAGGCCGGCAAGAAACTTCTTCAGATCGGTCTTTTCCATACGGTCCTCCTGTGCTGTTTTTAGGAACACACGGGTGTGAATACCCGCGCGGAAGCGTGAGATGGGGGATCGTTATTCGAAAAATATACACGTTCTGCCGGAAGCCTGCTCTATATTTATTCGTTTCCTGCTCATGCAGGTTTGGCGCCAGATTAACGGTAATCATGACAATGTTGTTTTCTTACGCTATGGTAAACTCGTACTAATGTATCGTAAAACTTTGCGGTGCATATCAATATGGTAGCACACGAATCTTCCAACCCCGGAATAATTACTTCCTATGCAGGTCAGACTGAAAAAAGGCAGGGAAACGCTGCAGATTGCGATCGCTGACGACAAGATCGAAGGCGTTCTGTCCGGTAGCGCTGCGGCACCGATCCCCGCAGAAACGATCGATGCTGTCATAGAGGAGGGGCTGCATCGCCACTGCCCGGACGATATTGCCGCCAGGAAGATGGCCGTAATCATCCCGGACGACACCAGGCTCTGGGCGCGTGGTGACCGCTACGTGCCGACTATCGTCAAAACGCTCCAGAAACTGGGGGCCGACTCGCAGAACATGGTCATCGTCATTGCCCTCGGAACCCACGCCGATGTGGCTGAAGAGCGGTTCCCGGAGTTGGCGGGAGCCTACTGCTGCAGGACGGCACCCGTTATTAATTCGGCGAACAGGAACCGGGCCCGACTGGACTTTATCGGACGCACAAGCCGCGGTACGGATGTCCTGCTGACAAGAGAGGTGGCGGAGGCTGAGCATATCGTTATCTTTGGCGGCGTCCTGCACCACATGATTGCCGGGTTCGGAGGAGGCAGGAAATACCTGTTTCCGGGCGTCGCCGGGTATGATTCTATCCAGCAGAATCACAGCCTGGCATTGGATGAAACCGGGCTCCCGCATCCCCTGGTTCGCCAGGCCTGTCTCGAAGGTAATCCGGTGAACGAGGATATCGAGGAAGCGTGCGATATGGTTCTGCAGGACCGGGGATGTACCTATGTCAGCGTGGCGGTGAATGGAGAAGGGGAGATTTTCCATGCGCGGGCCGGTGAGCTCAGGGACACGTTCATGACCAGTTGCCGCAAACTCAATGAAGTCTGTACGGCTCCGATTGATCGGAAAGGCGACTTTGTGATCTGCTCAGCCGGCGGTCATCGCACGGATGGCCAATTGTATCAGGCGAGCAAAGCGCTCTTTAACGGCGCTGAGGCGCTGAAGCATGACGGCTGTCTGCTTCTCGTGGCCGAATGCACTGACGGTCATGGCAATGCGCGTTTCGCTGACATGCTCAAACGCCACCGCAATGATCCGGCGGCCCTCGGCAATAAGCTCCTTACCGGTTTCGATATGCCGTCCTACATTGCCCTGCGGGTAATCGACCTGCTCCGCCGTTACCGGATCGGCCTCTGTTCAGGTTTTTCGCAGGAGGAAACAGAGGAAATGGGCTTTTCTTATGTTCAAGACGTATCATCTTATGTTAAGAAGCTAGACGGTACCGGATATATCATCCCGTTTGCCGAAAATATTCTGCCTGTTTCGGCATCCTGAAGCAATCATTCACCCAGCGTGTAGAAAAAATTGGACAAACACACCCGACGGGTGGAATCACTGGATAATTTCAAACAAGAGCGTGGAGGGTAATATGGAGAGAAGAGAATTCCTCAAAACTGCAGGTGCAGGAACCGTGGCGGCAGCGGCGTCGCTTACCGTTGGGGCTCCGGCCGTTATTGCGGCGACAAAGAAAATTCGCTGGAAGGCGACTTCTTTCTGGAATCCGAAGGTCAAGATCATGTTCGACACGATCCAGGACTTCTGTAAAATCGTCGAGGAGATGTCCGATGGCCAGCTCGAGATTAAACTCTATGGCGGCGGGGAACTGGTTCCCCCGAACGGCGCCTTCGATGCGGTCTCGCAGGGAACCATGCAGATGGGTACCGGCTCTCCGTACTTCTGGGCGGGCAAATCCACGGCCTTCAACTGGTTCGGGTCAATCCCGTTCGGTATGAACGCGCAGACCATCAATGCCTGGTTCTATGAAGGCAACGGCATGACGCTGATGACGGAGCTCTACGACCAGTTCAATCTCGTACCGCGTGTCATCGGCAACTCCGGCGTGCAGATGGGCGGCTGGTACAACAAGAAGATCAACTCCCTGGAGGACTTCAAAGGACTCAAGATGAGGATCGGCAGCATTGCCGGTAAAGTGATGCAGCAGGTCGGCGTAACGACGGTATTCCTGCCGCCTTCGGAAATATTCCCGTCGCTCGAGCGCGGCGTCGTCGATGCCGCGGAATTCGTCGGGCCGGTGCATGACATCCTGCTCGGCCTCTATAAGGTGGCTCCTTACTACTACACCCCGGGCTGGCATGAGCCGGGCCCTGTTCTCGATATATTCTTCAACAAGCAGGCCTACAACGGATTACCGGTACACCTGCAGCGCATCCTCGATGTCGCCGCCGCCAACATCAACATCCGCGCGCTTGCCGCATTTGATGCCAGAAGCGGGGTGGCCCTGAACAAACTCGTCAAGGAACACAAGGTAAAGGTGGAAGTGTACCCTGAGGATGTCATGGCAAAACTCAAGGAAATCTCACGCGCCGTGATCGAAGAAGAAGCGCAGAAGGACCCGTTCGCCCGGAAGGTTCATGAAGACTATATGGCGTTCCAGCAGGAACTGTCCATGTGGGGCAAGATGTCTGAAAAGGTCTACTGGAATACGATGGCCTGAATCTATGCATTTCCAGGGGAGAGACCGGCCCCGGATATCAGGCCGGTCTCTCTGCTGTTCTCTTACCCTGATTTCCCGCGTATTCCTCTCCGAGAAACGATGCACTGGATGAAGAAGATCATCACGTTCTGTGACACGATAAACGAGTGGATCGGTACGTACCTGGTCTGCGCGATCGTGTTTGCGTTTATCGCCATCATTTTCGGCAACGTGATCATGCGCTATGCCTTCAACACCAGCTTCGTGTTCATGGCGGAACTGGAGTGGCATCTCTTTGCGATGATTTTTCTGCTGGGAGCCGGATACACGCTGCTGCACGACCGTCATGTCCGGGTCGATATCTTCTATTCGACCATGGGCCGGAGGAAAAAAGCGCTGATCAACTGCATCGGGGTTGTTTTCCTGCTGGTTCCGTCCTGTGCGCTGGTCCTGTACACGTCCATCCCGTGGGTAATCTCCGCGTACCAGGTGGGGGAGGTTTCTATCGATCCGGGAGGCATTCCCGCCCGATTTGCGATAAAAGCCATGCTTCCCGTTGGTTACGGCCTGATCCTGCTGCAGGGGGTGTCGATGTTTTTATCCAACCTGATGATTCTGCTCGAGGGCGCAGCGGAATGAACCTGTCACCCGACAACGCAGCCCGATAGAAGCCATGCTGATCGATTTTCTTCCCCTGTGGATAGCGGATTATCTTGCCGCGTGGCTTTTCCTGATCATGACCGTCGCGCTGATGATCGGCTTTCCGGTAACGCTGACAATGATGGGCGTATCGTTTCTGTTCGGTCTTGTCGGTCTCGATCCGACGTTGTTCGAGTTGATGCCCCTGCGCATGTGGGGGGTCATGACGAATACCATGCTCATGGCGGTTCCGCTGTTTATCTTCATGGGGTTCGTGCTCGAAAAATCGGGCCTGGCGCAAGATCTGCTGGAAACGATGGAGGAGCTCTTTCGCAATGTTCGGGGGGGGCTGGCCATCTCGATCATGGTGGTCGGAGCGCTGCTCGGCGCATCCACCGGAATCGTCGGGGCCACGGTGGTGACGATCGGCCTGATGTCGCTGCCGACCATGCTCAAACACAAGTATTCGACGAAAATTTCGTCGGGAACCGTCGCCGCGTCGGGTACGTTGGGACAGATCATTCCCCCGTCGATTGTTCTGCTGCTGCTGGGCCCGGTGATGGAGGTCCCGATTGGGGACATGTTTTTAGGAGCGGTATTCCCGGGACTTATCCTGGTGCTGCTGTACTGTCTGTTTATTTACGGCGCGGCACTTTTCGGGTCCTCGCATATACCTCCTCCTGCAGACAGACGGGCCGTTTTCGACCGCGATTTCATCCTGCGCCTCTGCCGCGCGCTTATCCCGCCGCTGCTGCTCATTATCGCCGTATTGGGAACGATATTCGCCGGTATCGCGACCCCCACCGAGTCGGGCGCCATGGGAGCGGTCGGGGCCATCCTGCTGACCGCGCTCAATCGGCGGCTGTCCCTGCCGCTGCTGCTGGACGTTGCGAAAGGGACCATAAAAATGACCTCCATGGTATTTATCATTATCATGGGGGCCACCTGTTTCTCCCTGGTGTTCAGGGGTCTGGGCGGGGACGATCTGCTGCGGGAGTTTATCGATTCGCTGAACCTGCAGGGCTGGCAGCTGATCGCCATTGTAATGGTCTTTATCTTTCTGCTCGGATTCTTTCTCGATTTTATTGAAATCACGTACATCCAGATTCCGATCATCGCTCCGATCGTCGTTGATTTCGGCTACGATCCGCTCTGGTTCGGGATCATGTTTGCGATGAACCTGCAGACGTCATTCATGACGCCGCCGTTTGGTCCTTCTCTGTTCTACCTGAAATCGGTCAGTCCGCCCGAGGTGAAGACGACGGATCTTTACCGGGGAATCATCCCGTTCGTGGTCATCCAGCTGATCGTGCTGGGCATGATCGCCGCCTGGCCGCAGCTCGTAACGTGGCTGCCGGGAATTGTGTACGGGACTTAAGTCCGGATAAGGATCAGATCCATGTGCCGCGGGCCGTGGGCTCCGAGTACCAGCTGCGCTTCGATATCCGCCGTTTTTGACGGGCCGGAAATGAACACGAAGCTGGAGCCGGGCATCTCTCTCATTTTCCTGAAACCCTCCTCCAGTCCCCGCACCACGCTGTTCATCGTGGCCACGGCAATGTGATGTGAAGGCAGCAGAGACGTGGCGCGCGGCTGCCCGTCTCCGGTCTGCTGAACAATGGTACCGTGGGTTGCGACCACGCATTCGGGCGCGGTGATGCCGACACAGCAGATTTCATGCTTTTCCCTGGTATCGGGGTCTCCGGGCGCACAGGTGTGAATCGTGACGATCTCGTCTTCCAGCCGTTTCCAGAGCCGCAAGCCGGCAAGCAGCGGATGATCATGCAGAATCACGTGCCTGCTGTCGTGGAATTCGAGCTCGGCTACCTTCACCATCTCGGCGATCAGGGCGGCCGCCTGTTCTCTGTCATCCACGATGTGAAGCGTCAGGTGGTGCTTCGCGCAGCTTGTCTGCAGGAGATCAAGCAGATCGGCGGCTGCCTCGCCGTCGGTTTTGCTGGATTGCGAAACGGTATCTGCGGCTGGGAGAAGATCGGGAAAATCCTGCACGGTCCGGTCGACGTCGACCGGCAGCCCCAGACTGCGTCTCATCGTTGAGAAAAAATCCTGCTCTGTTTTCATAGAGTTACCGTGCATTTACCGGTCACGCTCAGGCCGCTGTTTCCAGCGCTCGCTAAATGATCGTCTGGCCATCGGCCGCAGATCCCGGTGCTTTGTCCACCCGGCCGCCGGCCCGAACAGCTTTTTCGTCCAGCCGTCCGTTCCGGCAAACGGCTTCATCGCCAATCTGCCTATTTTCAGCAGCGTGCGGTAGAGGCCGGGATGAGCGGTGACATACCCGAAAACCCCCCATCCGTAGCCCTCCGTCCTGCTGTGCCTGCTCGTATTCCAGTATTCGCTTCCCTGGGCCAGGGTTCTCCGCAGTGCCAGCAGCATGCGCGGGATGTCATTGCTCACCGGGCAGATATCTTTGCAGGCGCCGCACAAGGTCTCTCCTGTGCACAGGTCGGCGTGCCGGTTTATTCCTTCCAGCAGCGGGGATATCACCGCCCCGATGGGTCCGGGATAATTGGCATTGTAAGCATGGCCGCCAATTCTGCCGTATACCGGGCAGGCATTGAGGCATGCCCCGCAGCGAATGCATGAGAGTATCTCCCTGAATTCCCCGTCACCGAGGATTTTCGAACGCCCGTTGTCGACGACGACCAGGTGAAATTCTTCGGGGCCATCCCCGTTGTCGGTTTTTTCCGGGCCGCCCATGAAGCTCACGTAGGTCGAGATGTCCTGGACGGCCGCGGCCATGGTCAGCAGCTGAAGCGTATCGCTGAAGTCCTGCAGCGTCGGCACGACCCGTTCCATGCCCATCACCGCCACATGAACCTTCGGCAGCGTCGTCGCCATGCGGATATTGCCTTCGTTCGACACCAGGCAGATCTGCCCGGTCTCGGCACAGGCCAGGTTGCAGCCGGTTATGCCCATGTCCGCGCTCAGCAGTTTTTTCCTGAGGACGTTCCGCGCTTCACGCACCAGGACTTCCGGCTCGACGCTCTTCTCCATGCCCAGCTTTTCGTGGAAAAGATCGGCAATCTGCTCTTTGTTCATGTGGGTGCAGGGGGCAATGATGTGGGACGGGGCGGATCCGGCAAGCTGGACGATGTACTCGCCGAGGTCGGTTTCCAGGACCTCGGTGTCCATATCCTCGAGAACAGGATGCATCCCGATTTCATGGGACGTCATCGACTTTCCCTTAACGACGCGTTTTACGTCGTGCTCCCGGGCGACCTTGCCGATGTACGCGACCGCATCATCCGCCGTTTTCGCAAAATAAACGTTTCCGCCCCGGTTCCTGATCTTTTCCGCCAGCGTGGCCAGCAGAATATCGAGGTGCTCGAGGGATCGCTCCCGCTGCTCTTTTACCCGGGTCCTCCACTGCCTGTTGCCCTCGTCTTCCCAGAAGGCGAACGTCCCTTTGCCGATTCGCTGCTGGATAAAGTTGATATTGTCCCGCAGCTGCTCGTCCTGAATGGCTGCGGCGGCGAGTTCGCGATAGGATTTGTCGGACGCGATCACAGCGCACCTCCCTCTGCGGCCAGGACCTGGGCGAGATGCAGCACTTTTACCCGCTCGTTTCTGCGGTGCAGCCTGCCCTCTATGTTCATCAGGCAGCTCATGTCGCAGCCGACCACGTACTCCGCGCCGGTAGCGAGGATATGGTCCACCTTGTCGTCGACCAGGGCCCCGCTGATGTCGGGATATTTGACGCTGAACGTACCGCCGAAACCGCAGCACGTGTCGCTCTCGTCCATTTCGACCAGCTCGAGCCCTTTCACCATGGCCAGCAATTCACGGGGCTGACGGTGCACTCCGAGGCCCCGCGTCAGGTGGCAGGAGTCGTGCACCGTAACGCCGGCATCGAGATGGCTGTCGAGACGCTCCACCTTCACCACATCTCTTAAATACTCCGAAAATTCATATGTTTTCGCGGCCATGCGGTGCGCTTTAACGAGCAGCTCCGGCTCATCTTTGAACAGTTCGGGGTAGTGATGGCGCACCATGTACGTGCACGATCCGGACGGGCAGACAATGGTATCGGCCCCGTCAAAAACCTGGAAAAAATGGAGCGCTGATTTTTTCGCCGCGTCGACATAGCCGTTATTGTAGGCAGGCTGCCCACAACAGGTCTGTCCGTCAGGGTAGTATGACCGAATGCCCAGACGCTCCAGGACCCTGACCATGGCTTCCCCCACCACGGGGTAATGGCTGTCCACGAGGCATTGGATAAATAGTGCGGCAGATGTGTTGTCACCCTCGTTCATATCTTTGTTTATTTTAATGTATTCAGTGTATTATGGGTATTCTGGTGATTTGCCCAAGGCTGTTCGCGTATATCTATTATTTCCTCTCGTTTTTTCCCAGCGTTTTCTCTCCTCAGACGTCTAAAAACACATGGGGCGCCTGAATCGCCGCATGTTTTGACCGGCAGGGTACCGGGCGGTCCATTTATACCACAACCGGCAATAATCATTGCAAATATAATTTCATAGTGATACCACATAGTATCATATTCTGATCTTTTACACCCCACTCCAGGCATTTACTCGGTAAAGAATACGATAAGGGGGAACCCGCATGGCAGACAGAAACTATCTCCACGCATCGGGACGCAGGGTACTCAGTGGCGTGCTTCTCCTGCTCATTATTGTTCTTCTGCCTGCAGGCCAGGCAAGGAGCGACGATTCCGGCTGTGTCGACTGCCACACTGACATCGATCTGCTGGCCGAGTTTGTCGAAGAATCAGAGAATACGGGGGGATTGCTCCAGTCCGGAGCAGGCTATGGCGGTCCAGCGGCCCGGTTGGAGCCACAGCAGAGGGTCCTCGTATCTGAAGATTTTCTCGACTCGGAACACGGTGAAGTCGGCTGTGTATTCTGCCATGGTGGAGACGAGACTGCCCCTGATATGGAAAGCGCTCATGACGGGGTTGACCCGTATCCATCCCGGAATGCGATGGAAACCTGTGGTGAATGTCATGAAGAGATTGCCGAAACCGCATCTGCATCGCTCCATGCCATGTTGTCAACGTTTCCAGGATTCCTGAAAGAGCGCACGTCCGCCGCCTACTGGACAGACATCGATAACGGACGTGAACGTCACTGCGCGGAGTGCCACGCCAGTTGCGGAGACTGCCATGTCAGCCGGCCGCGGTCTGTCGGAACCGGTTTTATCGATGGCCACCTGTTCAGCGCCCGCCCCGACTCGCTCAATCAATGCATGGCCTGCCATGATCGTCGAATCGGTGATGAATTCATCGGCGTCCGCGGACAGGGGGACGTGCACCTGAAAAAGTACTCCATGACCTGCATCGACTGTCACGGGGCCGAAGAGTTGCATGCTGCCGCCCCTGAAGGCCTGAAGAACCGATACCACCTCGAGGAAGCTGCCAACTGCACGGACTGCCATGAGGGTCTGCAGTTCGGATCGGTCAGGGATCACCGGATTCACCACAACCGGGTGCAGTGCCAGGTCTGCCACTCGCAGACCTACACGAACTGCTTCAGCTGCCATGCGCGCACTGATGAAAACGGAATCGCGTATAATGCTGCAGGCCTGGATTATGAAGATATGAAAATCGGCTTCAACCTGGACCGCATTCCGGGCAACAACTACAAATTCGTACTGCTCCGCCATGTTCCGGTAGATCCCGGGCTCTTTGCAGAATATGTGCAGGGCGGCCTGGACCGCTTTGACGTTGCGCCGACGTGGAAGCGCACTTCACCGCACAACATCAGGCGCCGGACCTGGCAGAATGCGAGCTGCAACAACTGTCACGGACAGCGTGACCTGTTCCTGTCCGAAGACGATCTGCTCGACTACGAGGAAAAAGCAAATTTCGGCGTTACGGTCAGGGCCGACCAGATCCCGAAACCCCGTTCCCGTATCAAGCCGCTCGATATCGATACGTCCCGGGTCATCCCGTCACGAGTCGTCGATGTGTCGTGGCTTCGCGAGCACGGGAACAAGGAGGGCATCGTTTTGCTGGATGCCAGAACCGCTGATCTCTATGACCAGGGACATATTCCCGGGGCGATCAGTTTTGACCCTAACATGGCGCAGGGGCTGTGCCAGCCGGCCCGGGCGCATGAACCCCTGCAGCTTGAGTCGGATGAAGTCCTCGGCCGGACCTTCGGAGACCACGGTATGACCGTCGCTGACCATATCGTTGTATACAGCGACAGCGGTCCGGATGCCGGTTTTATTCTCGCGGTGCTCGACTACGTGGGGGCCGAGAATATTTCCCTGCTGAGCGGGGGGATCGCCGCCTGGGAACAAGCCGGGTTCGAACTCAGCAGAGAACGTGTCGAGCCCGAGGCGAAGATATTTGTCGTGAGCCCGCGAACCGGTCAGATCGTGCACAATGATTTCGTGAAGGCGAACCTGAACAATCCCCTTGTTGTCTTTGTCGACGTCGGGACGCTTCAACAGTCAGTCGAAGCGCTCGATCATCCGCGAACGCGCAGACCGGGGCGGCTGCCCGGCTCAACCCAGATGCCGATAAACGGATTATATGAGGATCATTCGTATATCAAGGATGCCGAAGAGCTTTTATGGGTGCTCAAGGAGCGCAACATACCACCCCACAAAACCATTGTGGTGTCCGGTAACACGGGCTGGCGGGGGGCTGGGGCTCAATTTATGCTGCGCTATCTGGGCTACCCCGACGTCCGCCTGCATGATGAAGCATGGACCGGTTGGATGGATTGATGAATCGTGCGTTCACGAATCGAAAGCGGCCGCTGCTGCAGCGCATGGACACAGCGGAGACCTGTTGCCAGAGTGCCTCAACTCGTGAGAGGCTCGGCTAGATCCCCTGCATGACCTTGAGGATCTGGGGGTCCCGTTCGTCTTCGGCGAGTATGATGTGACACGCCTCGCAGTCCATCGAGATTGTTTCTCCGCTGGTGGTTTCGTGCTCGTCGTCATGGCAGCGGAAACAGCCCGATTCGTTGTGGTGACCACGCAGGCTCGGATACGTGTTCCAGTCGATCTTCATCGACGGCCAGACATTTTCCACGTAGGCGGCCTGCACGCCGGTAATGGCCTGTTCCAGCAGCGGCATGTTGTTGCCGACCACTTCCGGATACTTGATTTTGTACCAGCCGCGCAGCTCCGTGGCAATCTGGTTTCGGGCGGTCTCGTGGCTTTCATAGTCGCGGGTGATCAGCTCATAGCCGATCTTTTTGATGAACGGCAATTCCTGCGGTATGGCGCCGAGCATGAGTTTTTCGTCGAGCGCCTCGTCCGGGGTTTTGTAGATATGGGTTGGCCGGTTATGACAATCGACGCAATCCATTTCCCGGGTATACACCTGATCCTCGATCGGCACGTCGCCGCCGTGCTTGTCGAACACGACCTGGGTACCGTCCGGCTTGGTCAGTACCACCTGGTTGATCTCTTCGCGTTCCCAATCGCTGTGGGTATAAGTGATCCTGTTTTCCTCGGCTACATGCCAGTGGATGCCGTGTGCTTGTGATCCCTGGTAGCCGCCGGAACCGACCTTTAACAACAAGACGGTCTGGACGTGAGTATTGGCCTCATCGGACAGAAATTTGTCCTTGATATAGAGTTTGTCGCCGTGGAACAGTTCAGGGCGATGGCACTCTTCACACGTATCCCGGGCCGGGCGGAGCCCATGAACCGGCGTTTCAATCGGTGTCGCATACGATTTCGCAACGACGGCAAAGAGCTGTCGGGTGCCCGACAGTTTGGATTTAACGAACCACTGCGCTCCCGATCCGATGTGACATTCCACGCATTTGACCCGCGAATGCGGTGAGTTCGAATAGGTCGAGTATTCCGGCTCCATCACGGAATGACAGAGCTGCCCGCAAAACTCGTTTGATTCGGTGTAGTGGTAGCCGGTATACCCCAGCATGACGATGACGAAGAGGTTTATGAATGTCAGGCTCGTGGCAAGGAAAATAAGCTTTCGCACTTTATTGAAATTCTCCGGCACCGATAGTTTTTCACTGAGGTACTCGTGCGTAAACACGCTGACATCTTCCTTGCCTTTGAAAAAGAAGAGCCCGAGAAAAATAAGGATCAGCCCCAGGATGAAGGCGGGGGCGATGAACATGTAGAGAACGAAGCCGAAATACTGGTTGTGGACAACATTGAAGAGTTCGAGCAGGACCCCGGCCAGGAGAACTGGAAACGCTGCGGTGGTCATCGTTGCGCCGATGAGTGCGACTTTGCTTTTGGCGATACCGTTGACGAATGCCTTGATGATCTGTGAGAATTTGGTCACAGCAGCTTCCTCCTGACTGATATGCACCCCCGGATCTGGTTGGCGTCGATTTCACTCATGCACGATCTTGGTACCACACTGTATCACGATTCTGCATCTTTTCAAACGTTCATTTCTGCAGGATACGTTTATATAGCTCCTGGCGATACGATTGTATTGGTATTGTTTCCCGATCACAGGCGGCACTATGGCGGTGACAGGTTGTTTGCTGATCAGGACAGCTTTGCTGGTCGGCCTTATTGTAATTTGACGGCTACAATGTCATACTCAATGATGAAGAACGGTTTTTTACAGCGGATAACGATGGCAACCTTCTGTCTGAAACGTCCCGATTCGCACCAGGGCGGGGCGCTGTTTCAGGTTCGACAGATCTGCGGAGGGCGCATTCGAAATGTCTTTTGCTAAGGAGCAGGAACCCGGTCGGCTTCTCGATCTGTTCCAGTCGATTCAGGACCCGGTGTTCCTCACCACGACCGACGGTGTTATTCTCGATGTTAACCGTGCCGCAGCGGCTGCACTCGGCAAGGACCGGGACGTGGTCGTTGGTGCGGGAATCTGCCAGATCATTCACGGCGGCCGCTGGCCCCATATCGAGTGTCCGCTTGAAGAATTCCTGCGCACGTGCGGTGCAAAAAGCGAAAACACGAGGCTGCCCGGGCTGGGCGGTGAATATCTACTGATCGTCACGCCGCTGACCGATCCCGCTGAACAGGTTGTGGCCATGATGCTCCAGGCCCGAAAACTGACTCGGGAAGAGGCGCTGCAGGTGGAAACGATCAGGACCGCGCAGCTGGCTGCGATCGGCGAGCTGGCCGCGAGCGTTGCGCACGAGGTCAATAATCCGATAAACGGCATCATCAATTTCGCACAGCTCATAAGCGACGACGCAGCTGCAGAATCACTGCAGGCAGAGTTGTCCGGCCGGATCGTCAACGAGGGGGAGAGGATTGCGTCGATTATTGACAGTCTGTTGTCGTTTGCCCGGGAAAATGAGAATGAATTCGGTGATGTCGATGTACGCGACGTCGTCAAGGAATGCCTCTCTCTCGTGGACCACCAACTCAGAAAGGAAGGTATCATTCTGGAACAGGAGCTTTCTGAGAAGGACTGCAGGGTTACCGGAAACTTCATGCAGCTCCAGCAGGTTATCTTCAATGCAATCAACAACAGCAGATATGCCCTGAACGAACGCTATGAGAATTCGTCCCCAGACAAGAAGATCGTCATCAGTTGTGCACCGTTCGAGGAGGAGGGATATCACTGCATCAGAACAACGGTGCGGGACCTGGGAACCGGCATTCCCCAGGGGATCCTCGATAAGCTGTTTGAGCCGTTTTTTACCACCAAACCGAAAGGAAAGGGGACCGGACTGGGTATGAGCATCAGTTTCGGGATTATTCAGAACCATGGAGGGACACTGACCATCGATTCCGTTTTGAACAACTACACCGATATCGTATTCGATATACCGAGGGCAGGGACAGCTCAAGGAGACCGGAATGCCTGACAGCAATATCCTTATTGTCGACGATGAAGAGAGCCTGCGCCTGACCTTCGAGATGTTCCTGAAACGCGCCGGGTACGAGAACGTGCGTGTCGCGGAGACCCTGGAGCAGGCGGTGGATCTGGTCAATACCTATCCGGTGGACCTGATTATCAGCGATATTATTCTCGGGAGTGAGAAAGGGACTGACCTCCTCAGACATATCCGTGAGACCGGTATAACCTGTCCCGTGGTCATGATCACCGGATTTCCGAACCTCGACTCCGCATCCGAGGCAGTACGATACGGGGCGTTCGATTATATCGCCAAACCGGTAAACAAGGAGAAACTGCTCAAGATCGTTTCCCAGGCCTTGAAGTACCGTAACCTGGAACTGGAAAAACAGGAGCTGATTCGCAAGAACGAAACGTACCGCTACTATCTCGAAGCTATTTTCAGCTCCGTCCGGGATGCCATCATAGCGGTGGACAACGACCTGAACATATTGAGGCTTAACTACGCTGCCGAACAGTGGTTCAAAGATTTACAGGTGGGTGTTTCCGATCAGGTGCAGAAAATACCGGGGGAACTGGGCGAGGCCTGCCTGAGGGATGCCCTGCGGGTCATCGAGACCGGGGAGGTCATACGCGAACACCTGGTGGAATGTCTCCGGCCGGATGGCTTGAAAAAAATGATTCTGCTCAATGCTTCCCCGCTCGAGACTGGTGAAAACGCAGTCCTGGGGGCCGTCCTGGTCGCCAGGGACATCACGACGGATACGAACGATTCGCCAGCCCAGGACCGCAATCATTTTCACGGCTTCATCGGAGCAAGCGAGTCCATGCAGCATATATACCGGTTGATCGAGAACGTCGGCAGGGTGGACACCGCCGTGTTGATCAGCGGGGAGTCGGGGACCGGCAAGGAACTCGCGGCAGAAGCGCTGCACGAAGAAAGCAAAAGACACATGATGCCGCTGGTTAAGGTGGATTGTGCGGCACTTGCCGAGAACCTGCTCGAAAGTGAACTGTTCGGACACCGCAAAGGTGCATTCACCGGGGCCGACCGGGATCGCCCGGGCAGGCTTTTACAGGCTGATAGAGGAACGCTCCTGCTCGATGAGATTGGTGATATTACCCCGAGAATGCAGCTCAGGCTGCTGCGTTTTCTGCAGGAGAAGACGTTTACGCCGGTCGGCAGAGACAATCCGGTCACGGTGGATGTCCGCGTCATTGCCGCGACGAATGTCGATCTCAGGGAAAAGGTGAGAGCGGGTGAATTCAGGGAGGACCTGTACTACCGGCTCAAGGTAGTCGAAATCAACCTGCCGCCGCTGCGGAAACGGCGCCAGTGCCTGCCGCTGCTGGTACAGCACTACCTGATGTTTTTCTGCGAAAAACACGGCCGGCAGATTCACAGCATCTCGGATCGGGCCAAAGAAATACTGATGCATTACTCGTGGCCCGGCAACGTCAGGGAGATGAGGCATGTCATCGAACGCGGGTGCGTCCTCTGTGAAGGTCCCAGCCTGCTGGCGGAACACCTTCCGGAAGAAATGATACAGGCATGGGAATCTGCTGGAACCGCTGCTGCCAATGAAGGCTTCGACCGATTCACCAGTTCGTTATCGATTGCCGACCTGTCGAGCGAAGACGAGAGGAAGATGCTGATCGATGCGCTGCGGCAGGCACGGGGCAACAAATCTAAAGCTGCCAGAATCCTGGCAATCGACCGTTCCACCCTCTACCGGAAAATGAAGCGGCTGCAGATAACTTGAGGCGGCCTTGAAATTAAACAGCTGCGGGGTGCACATTCCACTCCGACAACTGTTGCAAAACCGTTGCAAGACTGTTGCGCGGTGTGGCGGTGCAACACCTGCTGCAACATCCTGAACCAGCCTGGCTTTATCTTCCTCACCATTCATGACGCGAGTCGAGAAATACAATAAATATAATTGATTACAGGTTCTTATGTCTAATTTTAGTGGTAAAATACAGGGTGTGCGAAAATGTGGCATAGACAATGCAAAGAAGAAACCAAGTCGACTGAACGAGACCGATAGAACCAGATAAAACAGAACAAGAGAGGCCGCCCCATGAGAACAGCAGCTGCAGACAGATCGAGGACCCAGACCTCATCCATCACCAAGGTTGAAGAACAGGTATATAGAGTGGGTATAGCGCTGATCGGTGTGAGTTCTCTGGCGATTGGCGTCTGGGCTGTGCTGGCCCTGGTCAGCGGCATGGTTGCCAGCGGCGGGCCTGGAGCATTGGTGGCAGATTGGTTTACAGCCGTAACCGGTTCCTGATGCGGGAGGAAAACATGAGCGAGCGAACAACAGCAAAACAAAAAGTCGATACCAGATCAACAACGTCGGTTGACGCCACCACCGAAGTATCAAGAGTCACGATCGTTACCGTCGCCGCCTTCGGTGCTGTTGTCGGTCTATGGAGCCTGGCCTGTATTGTCAGCGGCATGGCTGCCAGCGGCGGCCCGCTGGCGTTTGCCGGTCAGTGGCTGAAAGCGGTGACAGGCATGTAGCACAGCATGGAATCAGCTATTCCAGGCCATGGGGACGTCTGTTCCCATGGCCTTTTTTTATGTCCGTGCGACAGAAAAGTTGGTGACTTTTAACTTAATGGAATTAATAGTATAATTGTTTGAAAATAGAGAGTTGCTCGCGTTCTCTGCAACCATCGTTTTCCTCCTCTGCGTAAAAACATGGCGATCCTGGTCAGAAATCTGCTGATATTCTTCATTTGCAGCTTTGCCTTATTTATTGCCGGAATGATTTATCATCTCGAGACAAGGCTGCCGCAGAAGGATTATTCCGACCTGTTGAACGACATCGACGGGAGCGTGGTCACCGCATTGATGGTTAAGGATGACGTCGTTCATGTGACCAGAAAAGACGGCAGCCGCTACATGACGGTTGTCCAGGAACCTGCGTATCTGGTCTCTGACTGGCATGCCGGAGCGATTCGGGTTTCGTACCGGAAAGACTATACGTCGATCCTCTTTGTCGGAATACTCTCGGTATTCTGCGTCTCCCTGCTGCTTGTATCGTGGTTGTCGCTGCGCGTCAAATCGAATAAACCTGCTTCTGTTTTCGCCAACGAGAAGTTGATGGTACCCGGTACCGAGCTGCAGCAGGTGACATTCGATGATGTGGCCGGCATACCGGAAGTCAAGGAAGAGCTGCAGGAGATCGTGGGCTTCCTTAAGGATCCCGAACGCTACAACGAGATCGGTGCGACAACCCCGAAAGGTGTACTGCTGCAGGGGCCGCCTGGGACCGGCAAGACGCTTCTGGCGCGGGCAATTGCCGGAGAGGCCGGAGTGCCGTTCTACAGTTTCAGCGGTTCCGATTTTGTGGAGATGTTCGTCGGTGTCGGGGCGCAGCGAGTCAGGGATCTCTTCAGTGAAGCAAAAAAACACGCGCCGTGCATCGTGTTTATCGACGAGATCGATGCAGTCGGGGCAAGCCGCAAAATCTCGTCGTCAGACGGCAGTGATGAGAGAAGTCAGACGCTCAATGCACTGCTGGTGGAGATGGACGGTTTCAGTCCGTCGGACAATATCGTGGTGATGGCGGCGACGAACCGACCCGACATTCTCGATCCAGCCCTCAAACGCTCCGGTCGTTTCGACCGGCAGATCACCATCGTTCCGCCCGATATCAAAGGCCGAAGAAAAATTCTCGATGTGCACTGCGGCAAAGTGAAGGTCAGCAGTGAAGTGGAACTGGAAGATATTGCGGTGATGACGTCCGGTTTCACTGGGGCGGAATTGGCCAGCCTGGTGAATGAGGCGGCGCTGCTGGCAGCCAGACAGGGTAAAACGGAAATTCAGCAGGCAGATTTTGATCTGGCCCATGACCGCATCCTGCTGGGGGTCGAACGCAAGGGGCTCGTCATTACCGAGCGGGAGAAGCGCATCCTCGCGTTCCATGAAGCGGGGCATGCCATTGTGGCGAAGATGCTGCCGGATTCCGATCCGGTTCATAAAATCACCATTATACCGCGTGGTCGGGCGTTGGGCCAAACCCAGCAGCTGCCGATGAACGAACGGCAGGCCTATTCAAAACAGTATCTAAAAAACCGCATCATCACCCTGATGGGGGGCAGGGCTGCGGAAGAACTGGTTTTCGGAATTCAGACCACGGGGGGACAGTCCGATATCCAGCAGGCGACCGAGCTGGCTACGAACATGGTCTGCAGGTGGGGGATGAGTGAAGGGCTGGGACCGCGGGTGTATATGGTCGATGACGACGATTTTCTGGGGCAGTCCAACCGGCGCCTCGCTATGAGCCCGAGAACTGAAAGCCTGATAGACAAGGAAATCAAAAACCTGCTCGAGGAGTGCTATAACGAGGCAATCTCGATCCTGAGCAACGATCGGCTATTCCTGGCCGTGCTGGCCGATATCCTGATGCAGGTGGAAACCGTCGACGGCGAAGAGTTCGATATCATTCACTCGTGTTCGGTGAAGAAGAGTGACGAGTTCAACATGGACGAAGATGCTGCCGATGCGTGTGAAGTGGACAACGTTGAAACCTGATATCCCCCATGCTCAAATCAATCAAGACCCTCGTTTACCTGAGTTTTCTCATTATCGGAACTTCCCTGTTTGTGGTGATCGTGCTGGGAGTTCGTCAATACTGGCTGAACGACCAGTACGAGGAAATCGGCAGCCTCAGTGAACGCACGCTGTTCGGATTCGCGACGATCCGCGAACAGGTTTTCGAATCGATGATCGACGGCGACTACCGTGAACTGAGGCCCATCATTCCCGACATCGAGCAGCTCAATGTACAGGTTTCCAGGCTGTACGATCATAAGATGATACCAGCCCAATACAAGCTGGCGATGACGGACAGCATCGATTTGAGTGGACTGGTAATCGGCTTGAGGAAGTTTGAAACAGCACCTGACCGGAAGGCAGCGAGTCAGGAACTGCAGCAGAGGATGCGCCGAATCGGGGAAAACCTGATCGCGGTCGATCGCGTTATTACGGCCCATATTCGAGATTCGGTAATCGGATTTCAGCTCACGATAATCGGTACCATGGGAATATTGATCAGTTTGGCCAGCTTCATCCTGATTTGCCTGTATCGAAGAGGAGTGATGCCGCTGCTGGACCTTTCAAGTCAAGTTACGGAAGAAACGCTGGAGGAACGGCAGCGTCTCAGTTGTGCCCCAGACGCCAGCGTGGAAATACAGAGCTTTGTCGAGTCGGTCAACGCCATGTTTACCGGGGCTTCAACACGAAACATCGAGCGAGCAGGCGGCCCTGATCGGGACCTGTTGTCCGGGGCGATGAATGAAACGGCAAACAACCTCAACGGTATTATCAATTACGCCCAGCTTCTTCTTGAAGCTGACTCCGGATTGTCTGCTGAGCAGTCTGAAATGCTCAACAATATAGTGGAAAATGCCGAGCGGATCAGCGCTCACTGGCAAGGTCTCAACCAGGGATTTGGGCGGTAAGCAGTAAAGCCGCTCCGGTATGATTCTCTGCTTTGGTTGGTGGGGCAAAGCCGTTGCCGGTCAACGGGATGCAGTGCCCAGATGGTTCAGTATCTCAAGATACATATCGACGCTTTCATGGATCTGGGCCAGGGATACATATTCGTCCACCTGGTGAGCCATGCCGGACTCGCCCGGCCCCAGGATGATAGTCGGGGCGTTGTCAAGCCCGGGCCCGAGAACGCCGCCGTCGGTGTAGAAGGTTGCGATACGGGGAGTGTGGCGGATTGACTGAATACGCTCGCAACTGCTGAAAACCTGCTGTACCAGAGGATCACCAGGATCTGTCCACAACGGGGGCAGGTTGAAGATGACCTCCGTTTCCACCTCGTAGGCGGCAAGAAGATTGTAGACAGCGGTTGCCAGGTGGGTATTCGGCATCGTGACGGTGGTGCGGGCATCGATCCCCAGTTCGGCTCGATCCGGAACGGAATTGTAGTTGTCGCCGCTGAACAATCTGCTGGTGACAAGCGTTGCCCGGCCCATGACGTCGTGAACCGTACCGAGAGAGAGGTCGTTATTGAGGGCGATCACGGCCTGCGCCGCCTTGACGAGGGCATTGTCTCCCAGCTGCGGAAAGGCGGCATGGGCGGTTTTACCGTGGAAAAGAACTTTCAGCCAGTATACGCCCTTGTGCCCCAGGCACGGGATATTGCCGGTCGGTTCGGCTACCAGGACACATTTCGCACCGGACAGCGCTTTTTCCTGAAGCAACTGTTCGGCCCCGCCGCAGCCGACCTCCTCATTGGCCGACAATGCCAGGGTCAACGGTATCTGCTTGCCGCTTGCCGCATGGTGGATCGCCGCCGCCACCAGCACGGCGACGCCGCTTTTCATGTCCGCCGAGCCGCGCCCGAAAATCTTTTCGTCCTCGACCACTGCCGAAAACGGTTCATGCATCCAGGCCTGTGAACCCAAAGGGACCGTATCCAGGTGCCCGGAAAGGACGATGGCCGGGCCCGCTTCCGGATATAGACGAGCTACCAGCGAACTGCGCTCGGCACCGTATTCATACTCCTGCACCTGAAAACCTGCCTGCACCAGCAGCGGGGCGAGAAGACGGACACAATCCTTCTCGTTGCCGGGCGGATTGACGGTGTTGGTCTGGATGAGCTGTTTGGTCAGGGACACTGCCAGGTCGTGAACCACCATTCTCTCTTGCGTCTGAAATTAAAGTCATTGATTACCGATAGAACTATTGTCGGAAACTATCACAAAGCTGGTTGTGTCGCCAGTGTCATATCATGTCTGGCGGAGCGGTGCAAATTTCCGGCTCATGGAACATGTGCCCGCAGCCGCTAATTTCAAGGCGGCCTCAAAACTATGGGTGTAATCGTATTGAGGCGTGGTAAAGTTCTTCCAATACTGGTTGCCGCAGGATTGCAAGAAGGCTTTTTCAAGATCGCCTGGAGAGATGGAAAGCGTTATGGACAAGACCCCGAAAAATAAAAACACCAAGGGATTCTGGTGGAAGCGCTTCTTCTACTCGGTGACCGGAGCGGTGAATGATTATGAATTGGGCCCAAACTGGTTCGCGTCGGTGATGGGAACCGGCATCATTGCCAATGCCGCCGGTTCCCTGCCGCTGTTCTCCGCACATCTTCACGGATTTGCCGTAGCCGTCTGGGGCCTCGCGTCCATCATGCTCATTGGTCTTGTCCTGGCAACCCTGGTCCATGCGGTCCAGAGGCAGAATGCCTGGAAAAGACATTTCAATGACCCGATGATGGCGCAGTTCTATGGTGCTCCGCCGATGGCCATGCTCACCGTCGCCGGCGGTACGCTTCTGCTCGGCCGCGAAATCATCGGTAGTGAGCCGGCTGTTACGATCTCCTGGCTCCTCTGGTTCGCGGGAACGATTACGGGGCTGGCGTCCGCCGTCGTCATTCCCTATCGTCTGTTTACGAAATTCAAGGTACGGCCTGACTCCGCCTTCGGGGGCTGGCTGATGCCCGTCGTCCCCCCGATGGTATCGTCGGCAATCGGCGCCATGCTCGTGCCGTACACGCCGGCGGGGGCACTGAGAGAAACGATGTTCTATCTCTGTTTCGCGATGTTCGGGTTGAGCCTCTTCGCCGCGCTGATCATCATCTCGATGATCTGGAGCCGCCTGGCCCATCACGGCACCTCCGGAACATCCCGGGTACCAACCCTGTGGATTGTGCTGGGGCCGCTGGGACAGTCCATGACCGCCGCCGGCATACTCGGAACCGTCGCACCGGATGCCGTTTCCCCGCACCTCGCCCAGGCGTTTCAACTGTTTGCGGTGCTGTACGGAGTTCCGGTTTTCGGTTTCGTAATTCTCTGGACCTGCATCGCCGCGCTGTTGACCCGGCGTGCCCGGCGCAGACAGATGAAATTCGCCCTGACCTACTGGGCATTCACGTTTCCGGTCGGCACCTGCGTAACCGGAATGGCCCAGCTTGCCAGTCACACCGGGCTGCCATTGTTCAACTGGTCAAGCATCTTGTATTACCTGGGGCTGCTGCTGGCCTGGGCGGTCGCCGCATTCGGTACGACCAAGGGGATGATAACCGGCCATCTGTTTCGGCCTCCGCCTGTATCTGCTGCTCAGATCGTGTCGGTCAAGGACACTCCGGAATAATGAAAATACTGCATATTCTCAGCCAGCGTCCCGACAGTACGGGCAGCGGCTACTACATCCAAAATATCATCGGGCAGGCTGAAAAAGCCGGGCACGAAAACTATCTGCTCGCAGGATTGCCGCACGGAGAAACAACAGCGTTCAATCGTGCTGAAGGCACGAGCATGGATTTTGTGAGATTCGGCGGCGGCGACCTCGATTATGCCATTCCGGGTATGAGTGATGTCATGCCGTACACCAGTTCCAGGTTCAATGACCTGACTGAAGCGCAGATTAACTCGTATGAACATGTTTTCTCCCGCAAAATCGGGGAAGCGGCACAGGCGTTTCAGCCGGATATCATTCACAGCCATCACCTGTGGCTGGCTACGGCAGTTGCCCGCAGCGTTCTTCCTGGAACCCCCATGGTATGCTCCTGCCATTCCACTGATCTCAGGCAGTTCATACAGTGCAGGCATCTGCGGGACAGGGTTCTTTTCCCGTGTCGGCTTATCGACAGGATCCTTTCCCTCAGCGGCGATCAGACGCGGCAGATAGCGGATTTGTATGACATATCCAGGGAGCGTATCGATCTTGTCGGGGCCGGCTTCAATGCAGGGCTTTTCACCCGGGGAGACAAACCGGTGCCGCCGCCGGTTATGATGCTGTATGCCGGCAAGCTGAGCTTTGCCAAGGGGGTTGACCTGCTCCTGGAATGCTGCGCGGGATTGAGCGATCTGCCGCTTCACCTTCATCTGGCCGGTTCCGGGACCGGTGACGAGGAGGCGCGATGCCTGGATCTCGCGCAGCGCCTCGGCACCGGTGTGACCGTGCACGGCAGGCTGCAGCAGGAGCAGCTTGCCCGGTTGATGAGCCGTTGTCATCTCTTTATCCTGCCCTCCTTTTTTGAAGGGCTGCCCCTGGTGCTTCTCGAGGCCCTCGTCTCGGGGTGCAGGCTTATCGCTACGGATCTTCCCGGTTGCCGTGAGCTCCTGGCGGGGGCGGATGCCGGCCTGGCAGAGTTGCTGCGGCTTCCTGCGCTGGAACGAGTCGACCGGCCTTTCCAGAGGGACAGGGAGCAGATCAGAGCGGATCTTGCCGAAGTGATAGAGAAAATGGTGCGGCGGATCCTGCAGGAGCCGAGCGCAAATCAGGCCGAGATCGACAGGCTCATCAGCGCCTTTACCTGGGATGCGGTATTTGCCCGGATCGAAACCTCATACCAAAAAGCGATGGCGGCAAAAATCAGCTGAAACGCTGCGGATCGGGGACGTTAGAACGTGACGGCAATGGCGGCAATGTCGTCATGCATCTTGAAACGCGGATAGCGTCGACAGCCTGGATCGGTCCTTTCCTGGGCGCGAACCCGGTCATGGATCGCGTGCAGACCACCTTCATGGAACAGGTCGACCAGACGAGACCAGTCAGTGTGTTGATGCGGATCTTCCTTCGGCAGAAACAGTCCATCCGTAAACAGCAGGAGTGCGCGGACACCATCGAGGCTTTCCCTGCCGTGACGCAGGAAATGCATGGCCTCCGGCTCACCGTTGAGACTGCCGTAGGAAATATTCATCGTGGCCCTGACTGCTCGAATCTGCTCGGAAAGAAGCTCATGAATCGTGACGCCTGCGGGGACGTCGGCATCTTTCCACAGGCTCAAAGTCTCGCAGTCATGCGCGCTGTCAGGCGTCAGGAGTGAGAAGGAACCGTCATCCCGCACCGCGATGATCAGGCTGTCGCCTGTCTGGCAGTAATCGAAATACCCGGCTGCAATTTGCACCACCGCGGCACTGGTGGACCAGAGCCTGGAATTCCCTCTTTTCTCGGCAGTTAGTGACTGCTGTTTTGCCCCGATCCGGGTATTTGCCGCCTGGGCGCGATCCACGAGGGATCCCGCTCCGGATCGAAAGCTCTCCGCGGCAATTTGCGCGGCGAGAAGGCCGCCCGTCACCCCGGCCGGCAGATTATCATCGTACAGGCTGGTGGCTCCGTCGAATACCCCGAGCAAATTGCCGTCCTGCAACAGGACATCTTCATTCAGGTCAGCACTGCCTTGTTCCATGATGGTTTCCACGGAACAGGACAACGGTTTCTGATGGTGAATGCTCGAGTTCAGTTGTTCGGTCGATAGATACATGGCAGAAAGAGGATTCAATTTTATTTGTCCCACTATATAGATGATGGCTGGGAATGCAAATTGATTGTTTCGATAATTCCTATGAGTTTGATAGGAAATATCGATAATGCATGTTGATGATACAGCGAAATTAATCCAAGGTGTCAGTATTCCGGGGGGCAGAGATGCCATCAGCTATAGCTTCAGGGAAAAAATGCGTCCTGGGCCGGGAACAATAAAAAAGACCGTGAGATCTGGTTGAATGGCTGTTAATACTCTATCGATCGAATGTACTCGTGAGTATCAGAGACAAAATTGCTGCACGGCATACCGTGAGACACCTCTAACCGCAAGAAAGAACCATATGAAAAGAACAACTGTTTTCAGAGATTTACTGCAGGCACCGGAAATACTCATGCTTCCGGGCGCCCATGATGCGCTGACGGCGAAAATCATTGCACAATGCGGGTTCAAAGCATATACCGCCGGAGGCTATTCGGCCACGGCCGGTATGCTTGGGGCGCCTGATATTTCACAGCTGTCCATGACGGAGATGGCCGATTTTTATGCCAGGCTCGGCGATGCATCCCCACTCCCCCTGCTGGCCGATGCCGATACCGGATACGGGGGGCCGACGAACGTCGCCCGGACGGTTCGTGCTTATGAACGTGCCGGTGTTGCGGCGTTGTTTATCGAAGACCAGGTCTTTCCGAAGCGGTGCGGCCATATGGATGGAAAACGGATCGTACCGCGCGGCGAGTGGCTGGAAAAGCTCAAGGCTGCACTGGATACCCGTATCGATCCCGATCTGGTGATCATGGCGCGAACCGATGCAGTGGCGGTTGATGGTGTCGATGAAGCCATTGAGCGGGCCCAGATGGCCGTCGAAACCGGGGTCGATTTACTCTTTGTCGAAGCGCCAACGAGTGTCGAACAGATGAGACGGATCTGCTCGGAAATCGATGGCCCCACTCTGGCAAACAATGTTGAAGCCGGCAAAACACCATTCTTGACAGCTCCGGAGCTGCAGGACATCGGCTATGCCGCGGTGGCGTATCCCGTTGCCGCAACCTATGCCATCACAAAAGCGGTACGTACATTATTTTCAGCTTTGCAAAACGAAGGCACGACGCTCGGCATGGCCGAGCAGATGGTTACGTTCGAGGAATTCAACAACACGGTGGGGCTCGAGGATATTCGGGAAAAAGAAAAAAACTATGCCGATTTCGCCCGGGCCATCGCTGCCAAAACTAAGTAAACAGAGGAGAGAGCTATGCAGAAAACGACCATTTTTTCCATTGCAGCCGCCCTTATTTTCGGATTGTGCGGTTTCGCGGCTGCTGCCGATGTAACCGAGATGCGCATCAGTCATCAATTGCCTCCTAAACACCATTTGTCGCCGATCATTGACACCTTTGCCGCCGATATCGAAAAACTATCCGGGAATACCATCGATGCCCAGGTTTTCGGGGCCAATCAGCTGTTTAAAGCAAAAGAGAACTTTCCTGCGGTAGCAAAGGGCAACATCGAAGCTGCCCTGTCCGTCAACTTCCAGTGGGGTGGCACGATTCCGGTAATGAACGTCACCTTGATGCCGTATACGTTTACAGACCTGGATGCTATGGCCAAATTCGCCAGTTCCCCCGTAGCCCAATTCCTCAATTCCAAACTCGAAGCAAAAGGCGTAAAAAATGTTGCGTGGCTGTTTATTACAAACACGTCAATTTTTACCTCCAACGATAAACCGCTGATAGCCCCGGACGATTTCAAAGGGGTTAAGATCCGCGGGCTCAACAAACTGGTTGACAGCGGCCTGCGGGCCCTGGGAGCCGCCCCGAGCGCCATGTCCGGTTCGCAGGTATACCAGGCCCTGCAGACCGGTGTGATTGATGCCGGTTTAACTGATATTTCAGCTGCTTACAGCCGGAAATATTACGAAGTTCAGAAACACGGGGCGGTCTCTCCTTTCTTCTCGGTGTTTTTCCATATTTACGTCAACCCCAAATGGTATGACGGTTTAACCGATGTCCAGAAAGATGCCATTGCCAAGGCGAGTGCTGTGGCTGAAGCGGCGGCCCTGGCTGCGACCAAGGAAAGTGCGGCGGCCGCACCGGGGCAACTGCGCGAAAAAGGCATGAATATCCATATAATGACGCCGGCGGAAGTTGACGCTGTTAAAGCGGTAACCCTCCCCGCCTTTGAAGAAGCGTTTATGGAAGCAGCCGGCGATGATGCGAAAACGATCATCGATATGCTGAAAGACCTGTAACGCGTCACGGAACAGTATCTTGGATAGCGACATGAATAAAGCGCGCCGGAATTCTGCCGGCGCGCTTCTTGACATCATCGATAAAATTCTTGAATCGTTGTGCCGTTTCGGCATAATGATCGGCGCGATCCTGGTGGTCGCCACCATGGTCGTGGTCGGCTACAGCGTCGTGCTGCGCTATGTTTTCGGTGTTCCCCAGGTATGGACCGATGAACTGGTTTCATTCTGGCTGGTTGCCATCGTGGCTTTGGGAGCCGCCGATGTGCTGCGCCGTAACGGTCATATTGGTATCGACCTGGTAACCAGTCACCTGCCGGCGCGCTTAAAAGACTGGGTGGAAATTCTCGGATTGTCCTCCGTCATTCTGCTTTCCGCTGTTTTGACGGTCAGCGGCGTGGAAATGGTCAATTTCTCGTGGAGTGTCGACCTGGTATCTGACGGCTACCTCGAATTACCCATGTGGATTCCCCAGTCGCTCATTCCGATTGGTTTTACCCTGATGGGATGTGCCGCAATTCATCGTTTGATCCAAAAACTGCGGGCTCGCGTCACGGGAGACAGGGCATGAAACTTGTTTTTATTCTGGTTGGCATGCTCATCCTCCTGATGACGGGCATTCCGATCTTTGCCGGTCTCGGATTGATGGCCACCGGGCTGCTCGTTGCCGTCGAGGGACAGATTGGAAGCCTGGCTGAAATTGCTTTCGGAAAATTGAACGTCTATCTGCTTGTCTGTATTCCGCTCTTTACCTTCATGGCTCATGTCATCATCAAGGCAAAGGTTGTCGATGACCTGTATGCGGCCGTTCACGGCCTGGTCCGCCACTGGCCCGGCGGGCTTGGCGTTGCGACCGTACTTTCGTGCACCGTCTTTGCCGCGATTTCCGGGTCGTCGGTGGCAACTGCGCTGACTATCGGTACCAGCGCCATTCCGCAAATGCAGCGCTACGGCTATCCCAGGCGTTCCGCCTACGGTGTTGTCGCAGCGGGCGGCACGCTTGGCATTTTAATACCGCCGTCGGGGCCGATGATATTGTACGGAGTCGTATCGAACACATCGATCGGCGCGCTTTTCATGGGGGGCATTATCCCCGGGTTGCTGGTGGCCGTCCTCTTCAGCATCTATTGCATTTTTCGTTCGTCGGGCGATGCGAAACAGGAGCGCCTGCCCCGCGCATCGTGGTCTGAAATATCCGCTGTCATGCGTCGAGCGGTGTGGCCGTTAATGCTGCCGCCTTTGATCCTGGGAGGCATGTATTTCGGCGTTTTTACGGCCACTGAGGCGGCCGGGGCGGGAGCAATAGCTGCCATATTTATTTCGGCTGCAATATATCGGAGTCTGACTTGGGGCGATCTCTATGAAGCCGCCAAGGAAACGGTCCGGACGACATCCATGCTGTTTATGATTCTGATTGGGGCGGCGATGTTCAGCCATGCGCTGACGATTCTGCGTCTTCCGGCAATGCTGGTGGAATCCGTAACCACAATGGGAGTCGGCCCGATCGCTTTTATCCTGATCATTATGGCGGTGATCGTGATTCTGGGGATGTTCCTGGAGACAATCGCCATCATCCTGATAACAACGCCCATCCTGCTTCCCGCAATAGACGCTCTTGGTATCGATCCCGTCTGGTACGGCGTCATGCTGATGATCAACCTCGAACTGGCGCTCATCACTCCGCCGGTCGGCATGAACCTGTTCGTCATCAAGGGAATTGCCGATGCGCCGATAATTGAAGTAATTCGGGGAGCCTTGCCTTATGTGCTGTTAATGCTGGTGGGACTGTTCACCGTTTTGTTCTGGCCTGAGCTTGTCCTGTGGCTTCCGCGTTCCATGAATTACGGGTTGTAGGGGAGGATTAACGCCGCTGCATCGACTGATAGATCCGTTCGACCAGGGCCTGGTTGTAGCCGTGCGAGGTCATGTTGGCGACGACCCGGCCCCTGATGGGATAGCCGAGCAGGCAGAGGTCTCCGATCAGGTCAAGGACCTTGTGGCGGACGATTTCGTCGGGGTAGCGCAGTTCCGTGTTGATGACCTTGCCCTCGTGCATGATGATGTGCGAGTTGAGATAGCCGCCGCCCACCTTTCCCAGCCGCTGGGCCATCTCGATATTTTCGAATGTATTGAATGAGCGGGCCGGGGCAATTTCTTCGGCAAACGATACTTTTTCAGGGTTGAACGTGAAAACCTGCTCTCCGATCGGCTCGGGGTACTTTACCCGCATGATGATCTCGAACCCGTCGAACGGCTCGGCATACAGGTGCTTTTCTTCCGGTTCTTCTTTTCCGACGCCGATTTTTTCCCGGATAACCGCAATGTCTGCCGGTGCCCGCTGTTCGACGATGCCGGCCTGGGCGATGAGGTCGTTGAAGTCCTTGGCGGAACCGTCGATGTTGGGGATCTCATCATCGACTTTGATCAGGACATTGGTGATGCCGTAGACGGCAAAGGTTGCGAGCAGGTGTTCGACGGTCCTGACCTGCTGCGTGCCGTTCTCCAGGGTGGTTGAGTTGGCGGTAAATTTGTTGCCTGACGGATCGATCTTGGCATAGTTTTCAAGAGAGGTAATATGTCCGGGAATCGGCTGTCCGTCGAGAGTCTGGAAGACGATGCCCTCGTTGATGCCGAGCGGGCTGATGATGATCCCGGTCTTGCGGCCGCTCAGAAGCCCGACCCCGTTGAGCACGACGTTTTCTCCGATGGTGCGCTGATTGTTGGAGGAAGCGACAAGCTCCACCGCTCCGGTCGGTACGAGGGATTCCAGGTTGGAGGGGTCGATATCCACATCCGCATCGGTATCCGCCCCGTTTTTGCCCGGCTGGTGACTGATGGCCGCTTCGACTTTTTCCAGCAGCGCCTCCAGGTGCAGCGGTTTTTCCATGAAATCATACGCCCCGGCCTTGATGGCCTTGACCGCTGTTTCGATCCCGGCATGTCCGCTCATCATGATGACCGGCAGGGAGGGAAAACGTTCATGCAGACGTTTGAGGAGTTCGAGGCCGTCGACGCCCGGCAGCCAGATATCCAGCAGGACGAGGGCCGGCTCCTGCGTGTCGAGGCTTTGCCAGAAGCTCTCCGCGTCCTGGAATACTACGGTATCATACCCTTCATCCGCGAGAATGCCGGATACGGATGAGCAGATATGAGGCTGGTCGTCTACGATACAAATGGGTTTCATGCTGAGTGTAATCCGCCGTGAGATAGTAAATCTTCGTCTTTGCAACTGCGCGCAGGGTGCCGGAGATTCCCGCCAGCAGACTAACGCCGCGCAGCAATCATACCCAAGCCGGGCTGATCGTGGAAAGATGCGGCGTTCGACGAACAGTTAGCAGTATTCTATCATACCGGCACTACATATAAAACAGTCGATGGGAGTTGTATACCCCGTTAGCGCAGAAAAGTATACAGCGAGGCCGGTTTCCGGCCGCGCAGGGGGGAGCCGGGCGGTGCGGACGGGGAATAGACAGGCGGCGGTCAGGCCAGCGCGGGCCGGCCGAAGATCGTGCGGGCCACGGTGCGGCCGCCGTCGGTCAGCAGGTTTTCATCCACGAATTGTGCGAATGCGGCATCGCCGAGCGGTTCCTCCCTGTTTCGGTCTTCCAGGCTGGTCAGCGCGTCGGCGTCCGCCAGCACGGCTGCTTCCCGGGAGAGCGTGTTTCTTGCGCCGTTGAGCGAGTCGATCAGGTTGATCACCTCTGTGCACACCTTGTCGCCCGCTCCGGCTTCTTTCAGGATCGATTCAGCGGTTGTCCCCGCGTCCGATTCTGCGGACACGATGCGGGAGAGGTAGGCGCTGCAGAGCACGATCGCGAGGTTAACGCCTTCTTCCTTGCCGATTTTCTCGGCATGGTTGGCGAGACGGGAGAGGTAGCCGATCTGTTTGAAATCGGTCTGGTAGAAGCGTTTTATCGCTACGGCGACTTTGTCCTTGAGGAGATTTTCCCGGGTACCGACGAATTCTTCAGGCAGCGTTCCGATGCACTGTTCGGCGAACTTGCAGTAGGCGGCGCAGCCGAAATCCATCTTCGGGTTAACAAAACGGTGGGAGCAGCCGGGGCAGATCCGGGTGGTATCGTCTTTGTAGAACTCGACCGCACCGCCGCACTCGGGGCAGGCAACCTCGAAAATCGCCTCAGCCGTCCAGTACTGCATGTCCTGTCCGGGGCACTTCATGGTATTCCTCGTTTGCTCGAATTATTGAAAAGGGTTAGTACCCGTTTTATTGATACAGGATAATGCCGGTGGTTTTCTTTGCTTTGATTTAGGTCAAAAATTGAATGTATTTTCTTTATTTCAACGATTGACAAAGTGTTCTAATTACCGTTAATATAAGAACAACTTAAGTATCTCTTAAGTAAGTTTGATTTATCGTTTTACTTGTTCTTTCTCGCTCTGTTCGACGTTTCGGTTGTCCGGACCTCTGCCGCATTTCTGCCGCATTGACCGGACAGCCTGGTATAAAGCACGACCGTAATACTGCTTTTTATGGTAAAGGCGACCGTGAAAAAATCGGATTTTGATCGAAGATCCGATTTTTTCACGGTTGCTTAAAAGCATGTACAGGGTTGGCGTTTAACATTGCGCACGCCTTCGTTGTATCTCCGAAAATCAGGAATATGTACGCCCAACCCGTGATGTATGCAGGCAGACGGCTGCAACCGTTTCTGCCGCTCACGTCACGTAAGCAAGAGGAGGCTCAATGGAAGCTACCACGAATCAAGCCCACCAATCCCCCCGCCTGATTGCTGAAATAGACCCTCCCAAAGGGACCAGCCTGGACGGATTCCTCGATTCGGCCCTGAAGCTCCGCGGCCGGGTGGAGCGCATCAGGGTTACCGACAATGAACATGCGATCCTGCGCATGTCTCCGCTGGCCCCGAGCCTGGCACTCAAGGAAAAAGGCATCGAGCCGAGCATGGTTATCAACGGCCGCGATCGGAACCGGTTGTCTTTCCAGGGAGACCTTCTCTGCGCTGCGGCAATGGGGGTCCGGGATGTGGTGATCAAGCAGGGGCATGACCCGAAAGAAGGCGATCAGCCCATGGCCCGAACCAGCGGTGATCTCGACCTGCATACGATGCTCACCTGTGCATCGTCCATGAATAAAGGGAAAGATCTGGCCGGGGAAGAGCTTGACGGTAAAACCGATTTTGAAATCGGGGTGTATATCGAGCTGTCCGACGATGTCAATTTCAACCGGGAACGGGCCGAATATTTCTTCAAGCTGCAGGAGTTCGGGGTTACATCGGTGACGCTGGGCCCGAGCTACGACCTCAACATCCTCGAGCAGTTCCTGCCGTTTGCCGAGCAGACGGGGATCAAACTCTACAATTCACTGATGTTTTTAAAATCGGTGACGATGATCCGCTATCTGAACAATCTGCCCGGGGTGCCGTCGATTCCGCAGGAGTTCCTGAAAAAGATGATGAAGGCTCCGGACAAGAAAAACGCCGGCATGCAGGTCGCCGCCGATTATCTGCAGGAGCTGGCGCCGCTCAGCGACAGCGTGGTGCTGCTCTCGCTCGGGCTGCATGACCGGATGACCGAATTCCTCGACCTCATTGAACGGTAGGCGCACACCAGGTGGACGGAAAAAACGCACTGATACAGGAAGACGAACGGTCTCCGCTGAAACAGAGTCTGCCGGAGGTAACCAGTGAACTCGGTTCCCACCTCTACCTCTACCAGATCCTCGAAGAGACGCCCAACGGGGTGATGGTGGTCGGCCTCGATCACCAGGTGCTGTATGCGAACCCGGCCGCCAACCATCTGCTGGGAGTTCACTACCGCAACCTTACGGATTCGGGTCTTGAAAACCTGCTCGGGGAGGAAAACCGGTGGTTTTTTGTGTTGATCGGCCGGTTTTTCAAGGATCAATCTGAAATCGAGCGCTCGAAAATCAGGCGTGAGATCGAGATTACCACCGGCAGGAACCACCGGAAAATCCTCGATGCCGTGATAATCTATCCGCCGTCGTCTCCCGAATATTACCTGCTGTACCTGATCGATATCACCCAGCGCAAGAAGCTCGAAGGTGAACTGAGAAGGCGCAATACGTTCTTCAACAACCTGATCAATTCCTCGGTCGACGGCGTTATCGCGTCCGATATGAGCGGCAAGCTCATCCTGTTCAACGAGGCGGCGCTGACCCTGCTCGGCTACAAGGATGAAGCTGATCTCGAAGCGCTGCACGTTACCAACCTGTATACGGACCGGCTTGGCTACGAAATTATCAAACGCATGCGCAGCAACGATTTTGGCGGCAAGGGCAAACTCCTCTACCACGAGCTCAGCGTCAAGCATAAGGACGGGCACGAGATACCGGTGCGGTTTTCCGGCGGCATCATCTACGACAAGGACAAGGAAATCGCGACGTTCGGTATTTTCACCGACCTGCGTGATATCATCAAAATAGAAAAGCATCTCGAGCAGACCCACAATATGCTCATGCAGTCCGAGAAGATGGCCGGGCTCGGGCGGCTGGCCGCCGGGGTTGCCCATGAGATCAACAACCCGATGTCAGGCATTATGCTGTATGCGAACCTGATCAGGGAAGAACTGGGCGAGGACCATGCCCTCAGCGCCGATCTCGAAACGATCATCCATGAGGCTGAGCGGTGCAAGGTGATCGTCGCGGATCTGCTCGAGTTCTCCCACCAGACCAAATACGAGATGGAGCCGACCGACCTCAACGAGGTGATCCGCAAGACCCTCGGCATCCTCTCCAACCAACCGCTCTATCACAACATCGAATTCAAGCTCAATCTCGACGAGCAGCTGCTGCCGATACTCGGAAATTCAATCCGCCTCAACCAGGTGATGATGAATCTGCTCATGAACGCAGCCCAGGCAATGAAAGGCAGCGGCCGCATAAATATCACGAGCCGGGCACGGGCCGGCAACGATATCAACGAAATCCTGATCAGCGATACCGGACCGGGGATCGAAGAGGAGCTGCTGGATAAGATCTTTGAACCGTTCTTCACGACCAAGACGACCGGTGAAGGGACCGGCCTGGGACTGTCGGTCTCGTTTGCGATCATCAAGGAGCATCAGGGAACCGTAAAGGTGAGTTCGGGGCCCGGCAAAGGGGCGCTGTTTACCCTCAGGTTTCCGGCTTTTGTGGACATCGTGCAGGGAGGAAGTCATGAAAACTGACGTAGTAAACCCGGAACAGGGAAACCGTAAATTCCTGAACAAACTCGAAGAGCAGGGCGTGGACGTGCAGGCCTGCTATCAGTGCGGGCGCTGCTCGGCCGGCTGCCCGGTTACCGAATTTTTCGATGTAACCACCATGGAGGTCGTCAGGCTCGCGGCCTACGGCATGGAGGATATGCTCTTGAATACGAGGGCGATCTGGCTCTGTGCGGCGTGCGAGACCTGCGCGACCCGGTGTCCCAACGATATCGACATAGCCGTGCTCATGGATGTGCTGCGCGAGCTGGCGCTGCGCAAGGGAGTTGAGCCGGCGGAACCGCGGGTGCCCGCGTTCCACCGCAGTTTCCTTGGCTCGATCGAACATTGGGGGCGGGTGTATGAAGTCGGCATGATCGCCGCCTACAAGCTCAGGTCCCGGGACTACACCGGCGACATGAACCTGGGGGTGAAGATGTTTACGAAAGGAAAACTGAACCTGATGCCGCACTCCATCAGAGGCAAAGCCGAGATCAGGCAGATCTTTTCCGGCAAAGGCAAGGAGTATGAGCGATGAAACTATCCTATTATCCGGGATGTTCTCTGAAAGGAACGGCGCTCGATTATGATGAATCGGTCAGAAAAGTCTGCCGCCTGCTCGGTATTGAACTGGTGGAAATTCCCGACTGGAACTGCTGCGGAGCTTCCTCGGCGCATATGACCAGCCACGAAGCGGGGATCCGGCTGCCGCTGCGCAACCTGCTGCTGGCGGCTGAGCTCGGACTCGATATCCTGGTGCCGTGCGCCGCCTGTTTTCAGCGGCTCAAGGCTGCCGAGAAGAGTTTGACCGCCGATCCCCAGCACTGGGATATCGAAACCTACCGGGGAAACTGCAAAATCATTCATATCTCCGCGTTGCTGGCGACTGCCGATGTCCTGGATGAAATCCGGCGCCAGCTTCGCTGGGAGTTGAGCAGTTTAAAAATCGGCTGCTATTACGGGTGCTTGTCGCTCAGGAACCCAAAAATTACCGATGTCGTCAATTTCGAACAGCCTGAGGCGCTGGAATCCATTGTCGGGGCCGTCGGCGCCGAACCGGTTTCGTGGTCTCACCGGACCGAATGCTGCTCCGGTTCCCTGACCATGACGCGGCCCGATATCGCCGCAAAACTGGTTGGCGACATCGTCGATGCAGCGCTGCGGGGTGGAGCGGAGGCGCTGGTTACCGATTGTCCGATGTGTCAGGCAAACGTCGAGGGCCGGCAGTTGGACCTGCCTGACGGACCGCGTCTGCCGGTCTATTTCATCACTGAACTGATCGCGGCGGCGCTGACCGGAGCCTATCCGGCCAAACAGAAGAAACTTCACCTGGTCGACGCCGGCGTGTTGAGCGCGGTCATGCAGGATGCGCACAGGAGCAGGGAGGAAACGCTATGACGAGAAATCTGGCGACGGAGATGACTGATCCGGCTACCGGCGCGGTAATGGTTGTTGGCGGAGGTATCAGCGGCATGCAGTCAGCGCTCGACCTGGCAAACTCGGGTTTCAAGGTGTACCTGGTCGAACGGGCGCCGGCCATCGGCGGCAAGATGGCGCAGCTCGATAAAACGTTTCCGACCAACGACTGCTCCATGTGCATCGTCTCCCCGAAACTCGTGGAGGTCGGCCGCCACCGCAATATCGAATTGATTACGCATGCGGAGCTGACGGCCCTGCAGGGGGAGGCCGGGAATTTCACCGCCCGGGTTACGCAGCACGCCCGCTACGTGGACGTGGACAAGTGCACCGGCTGCGGCCTGTGCGAACTGGTCTGCCCGGTGACCCATACGTCCTGGTTTCATGAGCAGCCGGAGGAAGGAGAGAAAAAGAAAAAGCTCAAGGCAAAGCTCAAACGGGTGATCACCAGCGGGGGAAATCCGCAGCCGACCACCCTGGCCAAATGGACCTTTACCGTCGACGAGGAGAAATGCTCTAAATGCGGCGGCTGTTACCGGGCCTGTCTGCACGGTGCGGTGAGCTGGAAGAAGAAAGAGATCGCGTCGATCGACCAGGACAAGTGCACCGGCTGCGGGGCTTGTTTTGTCGCCTGTCCCGAGAAATTTCAGGCAGTAACGATCAGCGCTGCTCCCGAAATCGAAAAAAACCTCGGCACGGCGCTCAGGGCCCGTTCCGATGAGATCGTCAAAATCCGCAGGGCGGAGGGGCTGAGTGCATCAGCTGACTGTATCCGCTGCGGGCTGTGCGTGGCGATGTGTTCTAAGGTCATGGGGATCGGTGCGCTGAGCATGGTCGAGGAAGGCATCAAGGTCGGCATCGATATCTGCCAGGTCTGCGGGGCCTGTGCCTCGGTGTGTCCGGTCAATTTTCTCGATATTTCCGAGCTTACCGACAAGCAGCCCCGTCCGCTGCTGGACGAGTTCAACGAGGGGCTCAACCTGCGCAAGCCGATCAACATCTTTTATCCCCAGGCGGTGCCGCGGGTTCCGGTTATCGATGAAGACAGCTGTGTCAGGCTCAACAGCGGTGCATGCGGGACCTGCCAGGCCGTCTGCGGGGTCGGGGCGATCGACTACACACACCGGGTCAGGGAGCAGGAGATCAAGATCGGTTCACTGATCTTTTCTCCGGGCATTGAAGTATTCGATCCATCGATCCGTGGAGAGTTCGGCTACGGCATGTATAAAAACGTCGTCACATCGATCGAGTTCGAACGGCTGCTGTCGGCATCGGGCCCGACCTCGGGGGTTGTATCGCGGCCCGGCGACGGAAAGCATCCGCGTAAAATCGCGTGGATCCAGTGTGTCGGGTCGCGGGACACCAGCTGCAACCGGGATTACTGCTCTTCGGTGTGCTGCATGTACGCGACGAAAGAGGCGTATATTGCACGTGAGCATGACTCGTCCATCGAGCCGACGATCTTCTACATCGACATGCGCTCGTTCGGCAAGAATTTCGATTCGTACATCACCCGCGCCAGAGACAACAACATCAGGTTCGTGCGGGCGATGGTCAGCAGGATATTCGAAGATCCGCAAAGCGGAGACCTCGAACTGCGCTACATGGACGACAGCGGTGAGCGGTGCTCGGAGACGTTCGAAATGGTCGTGCTGTCGGTCGGCATCAATGTCTCTGATGAGACCAGGCAGCTTGCCGAAACCATCGATATCGATCTCGATTCGTACGGCTTTGCCATAACCGACGGTTTCACTCCGCTGGCCGCATCAAGGCCCGGGGTCTATGTCGGCGGCGCCTTCAACGGGCCCAAGGATATCCCGGAAACGGTCAGCGAGGCGTCCGGCGCCGCCCAGGCCGCATCCGTAATTCTGGCTGAGGCCAGAAATACGATGCTGGCCGAGGAGGCGGTTGTGCAGGAGCGCATCGAGGAGCCCGGAGATCCGCTCAGGATCGGCGTGTTCGTCTGTCACTGCGGATCCAATATCGCCTCCGTGGTCGATGTGGCGGCGGTCACCGAATACGCCCGTACGCTGCCCAACGTGGTGTTCGCCGATCATCCCCTCTACACCTGTTCCCAGGACTCGGTGGAGACGATCAAAGAGCTGATCAACGAACACAACCTGAACCGGGTTGTGGTGTCGGCCTGTTCCCCGTCAACCCATGAGCCGCTGTTCATGTCGACGCTGCAACAGGCCGGGATCAATAAATATTTCTTTGACATGGCCAATATCCGTGACCAGTGCAGCTGGGTGCATCCGCTCGAGCCGGAAGCGGCGACGGAAAAGGCCAAGCGGCTGATGCGCATGGCGGTGACGAACGTGTCCCAGGCCGAACCGCTGAGCGAACTCGAATTCGATGTGGAAGCCACCCTGCTCGTCATCGGCGGCGGCGTCGCCGGCATGACGGCGGCGGTCGAAGCGGCTGGTCAGGGCTTCAGCGTGTACCTGGTCGAGCAGCAGGAGGGGCTCGGCGGCCAGCTCGTCAACCTCCAGCGCAGCTGGGACGGCCGTGATTTCGTCCCGTTTTTACGGGACCTGATCGAGCAGATTGAAGAGAACGAAAAAATCAGGGTGCTGACCAACTCGGTAGTGGTCGACCAGACCGGCTTCATCGGCTCGTTTGAAAGCGAAGTGATGACGCCCACCGGCGGCAGCAGGACCATCAAGCACGGCGCGACGCTGATCGCCACCGGAGCCGAGGAATACCGTCCCGATCTCTACGGCCTGAACGAGCTTGAAACGGTGCTGAGCCAGACCGATTTTGAAGCGCTGCTCGTCAGGGACCCTGACAGGACCGCTTCGCTTAAATCCGTGGTAATGCTCCAGTGCGCCGGGTCGCGCTGCGGTGAGCATCTCGACTACTGCTCGCGAATCTGCTGCAACCAGGCGGTGAAGAATTCGATTTATCTCAAGGAAAAGAATCCCGACGCGCGCATTGACGTTTTGTACCGTGACATGCGCTGCTACGGGCTGACCGAGCTCGATTACCTGAAGGCGCGGCGGCTCGGCGTCAACTTTATCCGTTTCGATCCGGAGCGGGAGGTCCCGGAGATTACAACCGGGCCGGAATCGATCTCGGTATCGGTGACGGATCCGTCGGTCCAGATGAAGGTGCAGCTCAGTCCCGATCTGCTCGTCCTTTCCACCGGCATCGTCCCGCGCGACACCGAAGAGCTGGCCACGATGCTGCGGGTGCCGCGCAACGACAACGGTTTTTTCATCGAAGCGCACGCCAAGTTGCGGCCGGTGGATCTTGCCAGCGAAGGAATTTTCATGGCCGGCACCGCCCACGGCCCGAAAAACGTGACCGAGACCATCGCCCAGGCCCAGGCTGCCGTGGGGCGTGCCGCAACGATTCTGGCCAACCCCAAGCTGAAACTTTCCGGGGTCTTTTCAACGGTTATTCCGGAAAACTGCGCGGTCTGCCTGACCTGCGTCCGGGCCTGCCCGTACGGGGTGCCGGTGATCAACGAAGAGCATACGGCCTATATCAATCCGGCGCTGTGCCAGGGCTGCGGAATCTGCGTCGCGGAATGCCCGGCGAAGACCATTACCCTTGGTCGGTTCCTCGATGAGAACATCAAGGCGAAACTGGATGCATACCAGGAACCGGCTCACGCCGAATAACCGGGAGGAGTATGATGGCTGAAGTGAACACTGAAGTTCTGGACGAATCCGTCAGCACCGAAAACAGCGAAAGCGGCGCAGGCAGCGTCAGCAGCGTGAGCGTCATCGTGTTTGCGTGCCGTCATTGAGCCTACACGGCGGCGGACCTGGCAGGTTCGGAACGACGCAGCTATCCCCCCGCAATCAGCATCGTGATGCTCCCGTGCACCGGCAGGATCGACGAGGCGCTGCTGCTCAAAGCTTTTGAGAAGGGGGCCGACGGGGTGATGGTGATCGGTTGCCTCGAGGGCGACTGTCACTACGTGAACGGCAATATCAGGGCCCGCGCCCGGGTCGAGCGAGTGTACCGCATCCTCGAGCAGATCGCCATCGGCCCGGAGCGGATTCGGATGTACAACCTCAGTGCCGGTGAGGGGGCGAAATTCGCGGCATTTACCAACGAATTTGTCGACCAGGTGGAAAAGCTCGGGCCCAGTCCGATCAACCTGGCCAGAAAGGGAAAAACGGAGGCGCCATAACAGGAGGTAAACGAACGATGATAACCGGAACGCCGAAACCGATAGAGGAAATCCTGGAGATGCTCGAACCGTATGACAACATCATCCTGGCCGGCTGTTACGGCTGTGTGACGGTGTGCAGGGTCGGCGGTGACAAGGAGGTGCAGGTGCTGGCCTCGACGATACGCCTGGCCCGGGAGGCGGCCGGCAAAAAGATCGAGATCAGGGAGGAGTGCCTGGAGCGCCAGTGCGACCCGGAATACCTGGAGCCGATGCGGCCGTACGTCGAGGATTACGATGCGGTTCTGTCGATCGCGTGCGGCGCCGGCATCCAGTTCATGGCCGAGAAATTTGCACGGACGCCGCTGCTGCCGGGAATCAACACCGGCTTTCTCGGCGTCACCGAACGACAGGGGGAGTGGACCGAGCGCTGCCAGGGCTGCGGTGACTGCGTGCTGCATCTGACCGGGGGCATCTGCCCGGTCACCCGGTGCGCCAAGCAGCTTTTCCACGGCCCGTGCGGCGGCTCGGTTCAGGGAATCTGTGAAGTGGACAAGGATGTAAAGTGCGGCTGGCAGATGATTGTCGACCGCCTCATCGCTCTCGACCAGATGGAAAACTATGGCAAACTGAAACCGTATAAGGGCTGGGACTCATCTCGAGACGGCGGCCCACGACGAATCATCAGGGAGGACATGGTGTAATGAAATCCGAAAGCAATCTCGAACGGGTGCTTGAGGCCGGTCAATTTGCCGTTACCGCCGAATGTGGGCCTCCCCGGGGTGCCGACCCCGATGTGGTGTTAAAGAAAGCGGAGCTGGTCAAAGGCAATGTCGATGCGTGCAACGTCACCGATAACCAGACCTCGGTGGTGCGCATGAGTTCAGTGGCCGGCTGCATGCTGGTCAAAGAAACCGGTACGGAGCCGCTGCTGCAGATGGTGGTCCGCGACCGTAACCGGATAGCGCTGCAGTCCGATCTGCTCGGGGCGTCCGCACTGGGGGTGCGCAACCTGCTCTGCCTGTCCGGAGATCATCAGAAGTTCGGCGACGACCCCCAGGCCAAAAACGTGTTCGACATCGATTCGATCCAGCTCATTCACATGGTAAAGACGATGCGGGATGAAGGGGTCTTTCCGTCTGGCGACAAGCTCGAGGGGGCGCCGAAATTTTATATCGGATGCGCGGTGAACCCCTTTGCCGACCCCTTTGAAATCAGGGTTCCGCGGCTAAAACTGAAGGTTGATGCCGGCGCCGATTTCGTGCAGACCCAATGCATTTACAATATGGATAAGTTCAAGCGCTACATGGAAGAGGCCTGTCGGCAGGGGCTGCATGAACGGGTGAAAATCCTGGCCGGCGTGACCCCGCTGAAATCGGCCGGTATGGCCAAATTCATGAACCGGATGGTGGCCGGGATCGAAATCCCCGAGGATATCATCAAACGGATCGCCGACGAGCCCAAGGAAAAACAGGCGGCTAAAGGAATCGAGATCTGCATCGAGCAGATCAATGAAGTGAAGGAGATGGAAGGGATTGCCGGGGTGCACGTGATGGCGATCGAATGGGAAGAAAAACTCAATGAAATAGTAGGCGGGGCCGGGTTGCTGCCCCGGCCGGTCATGGAGCTGTTATAACAAAGGAGGAAGCAGATGGCTGAAAAGAAATTGATCCTGCTGGTAGACGATGACCCTGATTTTGTCGAAGCGGTGCGCGTAATTGTTGAAAGCGGCGGTTACGACGTTGAAGTCGCCTACGACGGTGAGGAAGGGTTGGAAGCGGTAGCCAGGCGCAGGCCTGACCTGATCGTGCTCGATGTGATGATGCCGGTGCTGAACGGTCACGAAGCCTGTGCCAAGCTCAAAGGCAGCGACGACACCAGGGATATACCGGTAATCCTGCTGACGGCAGTGGCGGACCGGGTCACGACTTCGACCTATACCCATCGCGACATGCTCGAATCCGAAGCGGAAGATTACATGCCCAAACCCGTTGAGCCCAACGAACTGCTCGAACGCATAAAGAGCTGGCTCAGTTGAGCTGATTTTCTGATGTATAGGAGTTGCGGTGACGATAACGGCGGCAGGCAAAGACAGAACCGGGGGCCTTGGGTATGGATGATGTACGGGTGCTGATCATCGACGACGAAAAAGTGATCCGCGATGGAGTCGAACGGTCGCTGTCGGGAAGGAATTTCCAGATCGAAAAGGCCGGAAACGGTGAAGACGGCATTGCGATGATCGAGGCGGACGGCTTCGATATTGTGCTGCTCGATCTGATGATGCCCGGCATCGACGGATTCGGTGTGCTCGAGTGGATCAAGGAGCACAAACCGCAGGTTGAAGTCATCGTGATTACCGGTTTTGCCACCGTATCAAAAGCGGTCTCCGCAATGAAGGAGGGAGCCTTTGATTTCGTCGGCAAACCGTTTACTCCCGACTATATCAGGATTGTCGTAGACCGGGCCGTGGCCAAGCTGCAGCTTGAACAAGAAACGCGGCAGCTGCGGGAAGAGCGGATATTGACGCTTGAAGCGATACAGAACGAGCAGAGCATGCTGAAAACGGTGTTCGGCTGCATGGTCGAGGCGGTTCTGATCACCGATCCTCATTCGGTGGTCGTGCATCACAATCCGGCGGCGATAAAAATGCTCGATATCCAGACCGACCCGGTCATCGGCAAACCGATTGCCGACTCCATTACCGAACGCGATGTCGTGCAGATGGTGCATGAAGCCATAGACAAACGCCACGTCGTGTCCCGGGAATTCGCCCCGGGTACGGTTTCGCGGCGCTATCTCAAGGCCCACTGTGCCCCGGTAATCTCCAAAGGCAACGATCGCGGGAATGTGCTCGGCTCCGTGGTTACGTTCGAGGACGTGTCTACCCATAAAGAGATCGACCGGATGAAATCGGATTTCGTGGCGATGGTCGCACACGAATTGAAGTCTCCGCTGGCCTCTATTGAACAGATGATCTACGCGCTGCAGGTAAACTGTGAATATGAGGCGCTGAGCAACTGCAGCAAGCTGCACGGCCGTATGACGGTGCGCACCAGGGACCTGCTCCGGCTGATCGAGAACCTGCTCAATTTATCGAAACTGGAGAGCGGTACGGTGGTTTTCAGCCTGGAACGGACGAACGGGCACGAAATTATCGAGGACATCCTCGAAGTGGCAAAACCGCAGGCCGAAGCGAAGCACATCGACATGAAGTTTCAGCCGTGCAGCGACGACTGGTGGTTCAGCATCGATTATGACCACATGCGCACGGCAATCATGAATATTGTTTCCAATGCCATCAAATATACGCCCGAAGGGGGGCATATCATCATCTCGACATCTATTTCTGGGGGATTTGCAAACCTGGTCTTCAAAGATTCAGGGATAGGGATAGCCAAGGATGACCTGCCCCATATCTTCGATCGCTTCTATCGGGTCAAAGGCAAACAGACACGACACATCACCGGTTCCGGCCTGGGGTTGTCCCTGGTCAAGGAAGTCGTTGAAGCTCACCAGGGTTACATCGATGTCAGCTCAAACCCGGACAGCGGCACCGTATTCACGCTGAGCTTTCCGGTGGCTGACAGCACAGAACTGGTCCATTAGCCGTTCACAACATATTCTTTGATTCTTTCAATATGGATTCCAGCCTGCGGACCTGCGGGTAATGGCGGGGGAAAAACTCAAAACCGAATTCATAATAGCCCACCTGGGCCTCATGTCCCGAATCAACCAGATTATTCGTGCACCGCGTCATCCTGCCGCTGAGGTCGCTGAGCTCGAGATTATCCTCTGAACCGAACAGCTCGATCCCTTCGAGCATGCCGATGGTGCAGGCTACCGGCGACATCGATACGCAGCGTACGCCGCTTCTGGAAATATCTAATACCTGAGCCATGCCGATCAGGTTGCTTTCGTCTGCAAAGATCAGGGGGTTGTCGAGCGACAATCGCCTGAAACGTCTTCTTTCTCTGGGGTTGGAGTCCATACCAAGCCCTCCTGCTGCTGAAAAGATTTCTCAGGGAATTGAGAAATCAGCTGCTGAAACAGTAAATCCCGTTGGGGGCGAGTCAAGAAAATACTACAATGTGGTCCTTGCCTGCATGGTTTCAAACCTGCTCAGCGGGCTCAGTTTGAGGGCTTTTGCTTCCCATCAGTAGATAAAAAAAGGAGAATCCCTCCTCACCCTCTGGAGAGGAGGGGTGTGGGGCCTGACCAGTCAGTGGGATTATATTGAGATGGCCTGAGCCGCTCAGCCTTGCTC
>Ga0180435_10000442_pt1 | contig 43219 bp, 26 predicted proteins | sample SS_ome_3_FD_132467 | JGI IMG/M metagenome (GOLD analysis project Ga0180435, IMG submission 132467) | Hypersaline lake sediment archaeal communities from the Salton Sea, California, USA - SS_3_S_1 metaG | ecosystem: Environmental > Aquatic > Non-marine Saline and Alkaline > Hypersaline >... | reverse complement strand
TCGAAGGTCTTCATGTCCAAGGTCGGCGAAGCCAATGTGGTTCAGATGATGCACGCCAAGAAGGCGACGATCGGCGGCGAAGGCAACGGCGGCGTCATCTACCCGGCGTTCCATGCCGGACGCGATTCGCTCATTGCCGCAGCTCTGACTTTAAGTTGTCTGGCAGAGGAAAAACTGAGCCTGGCCGGGCTGGTGGAAACTTTGCCGACCTATTACAATATAAAGACGAAAGCAGCGCTTCCGGCCGGATTCAAAGCCAAGCTTTCAAAGTTCGAAAAGAAGGCGCAGTCGCTTCTTGGCAAGACCAAAATCGACCGGCGCGACGGATTACGGTTTGATTTTCCTGAGGGTTGGCTTCAGATTCGTTCGTCCAACACCGAACCTATTTACCGCTTGATTGTTGAGACAAATAACGAAAAACTGACAGCCGATCTGGTGAGGAAGGTCAAGAAGCTTTTTAAGTAAGAGGCTACTTATGTGCGGAATAGTTGGATATGTGGGGCCGAGTCAGGCCATTCCTATTTTGATAAGCGGTTTGAAACGGCTCGAGTATCGTGGATACGATTCGGCCGGTATTGCTCTTCAGACTGACAGTGGCCTAATGGTGGCCAAGTCGGCCGGAAAGATCGCCGAACTGGAGAAGACAATAGCCAATGTCGAAATCGATTGTACCCAGGGTATCGCGCACACGCGCTGGGCCACTCACGGCGAGCCGACCCAGATCAACGCTCACCCGCACACCGATGCCGAGGAAGAGTTCGCGCTGGTTCACAACGGCATCATCGAAAACTATCGCGCCCTGAGAGAATTCCTGGGACGCAACGGTTTCGAGAGCCGCACAGAGACCGACACCGAAATCCTGGTCCATCTGATCAAGTACAACTACGAGGGTGACTTCACCGAAGCCGTCCGCAAAGCACTTGGTGCGGTTGAGGGCACCTACGGAATCGCGGTTGTCAGCTCCAAGCATCCGGGCACTCTGGTAGCCGCTCGAAAGGGATCGCCGCTGGTGATTGGTACCGGAGACGGCCAGAACTTCATCGCCTCCGATGTTACCGCCATGTTGGAGCATACCAACAAAGTGGTCTATCTGAAGGACGGTGAAATCGCCACTGTAACCGACCACAGTTTCGAAGTCACCACGGTCGAAAATGTAAAGATCGACAGCGAAGTTGAGGAAGTCACGTGGACGCTCGATGAGATCGAGAAGGGTGGTTATGACCATTTCATGCTCAAGGAAATCCACGAGCAGTCCGCGACCCTACCCAATGCTTTCCGCGGCCGCTTGAACGTGGAAGAGGGCATCCCGCGACTTCACGGTCTCAATCTTCAGTATGAAGAGCTTCGCAAGATCAAAAGAATCATCATCACCGCTTGCGGCACCTCGTGGCACGCGGCGCTGATCGGCAAGTACATGATCGAGGAACTGGCTCGCGTACCGGTGGAAGTTGAGTATGCTTCCGAGTTCCGTTACCGTTCGCCGATCATCGATGACAGCACAATCATGTTTGTGATTTCACAGTCGGGCGAAACGGCCGATACGCTGGCGGCTCTCCGCGAGGCCCAGAAACATGGCTGCACGGTCCTGGGAATCGTCAACACGGTGGGCTCCACGATCGCTCGCGAAACCGACGGTGGTGTACATATTCATGCCGGTCCGGAAATCGGGGTCGCCTCGACCAAGGCCTTCACCTCGCAGGTGATGGTGCTCTCGTTGATCGCTACCCTGATGGGGCGCATGCGCCATCTGTCCGTTCAGCACGGTCAGGAGATTATCCAGGCGATCCAGGCTATTCCGGAACAAGTGGGCAAGATTCTGGCAGTCGAGGACGAGGTCAAAAAGATCGCCCAGGAATACCACATGGCCAACAACTTCCTCTATCTGGGCCGTGGAATCAACTTCCCGACCGCTCTCGAGGGAGCGCTCAAGCTAAAGGAAATCTCTTACATTCACGCCGAGGGATACCCGGCGGCCGAGATGAAGCACGGCCCGATTGCGTTGATCGATGAAAACATGCCGGTGGTGGTTATCGCCCTCAAGGATCCGGTGTACGACAAGGTGATGTCGAATATCGCCGAAGTGCGTGCCCGACAGGGTCAGGTAATCGCTATTGCGACCGAGGGTGACACCGAGATCGCCGATCGCGTCAATCATGTCATCTACATTCCCGAGACCTATCGCTTGCTGACGCCGCTGTTGTCGGTGATTCCGTTGCAGTTGCTGTCGTATCATATCGCGGTGATGCGCAACTGTCACGTCGACCAGCCGCGCAACCTGGCCAAGTCGGTGACAGTCGAGTAATCTGAGAATACTGCAGTAAATCAGAAGGTGGCGCCGATTGGTGCCGCCTTTTTTCGTTCGCGTTCTCCACACAAGTCATTCCCGCGAGCGCGGGAACCCATCTTCAGACCGAAAGGGGTAAGTAAACCCGACGCAAGCGTCGGGCCACCAGAGCCTTTTTGCTGTCTTGGTGGCCCACCATTTATGGTGGGATCTTAGGTGGAGAGCACAAGCGCGAAAGTTTGGTCCAACTGTGACTGAGGTAGTCCACATCGGGCGAGTCTTCTCGATTTAGGAACCCACGATAAACCATGGGCCACCAGAGCATTTTTGCTGGCCAATCCCGAACCGTCCCGTTATCTAGGACCCAAAGGCGTCACCAACCCTGGAACAGCAGAGCTTAGAAGTATGAGCAACGAAAACGAACAGCCCGACGGCATTCCCGAACTTCCTGAAATCTTCTGGGAAGTACACTCGAATCTGCCCCAAGAGGGGCCCGGTGATGATGAGTCGACCATACGCGCACTGAAAGCTATTAAGGACCTTCCCGATAATCCCAACATTCTCGATATCGGCTGTGGACCCGGACGCCAGACGATGGCGTTGGCCGGTGCGACCAACGGGAGCATAACCTGTCTCGATTTCCACCAGCCATTCCTGGATGACGTACGGAGAAAGGCGGAGGCCGCCGGATTTTCTGACCGGATCTCCACAGTGAGGCAATCGATGACCGAGATAGAACTACCGGAGGAATCGTTCGATTTGATCTGGTCCGAAGGCGCGATCTATATCATGGGGTTCGAAGCGGGATTGTCTGCCTGGAAACGCCTCTTGAAACCAGGTGGGGCCATAGCGGTGACTGAAGTTGCCTGGCTCAAGTCGGATAGGCCCAAAGAGGTCGAGGATTTTTGGATCGAAGCGTACCCGGCAATTGGTGAGGCGAACGACAATCTTGGCGTTGTCGAGGGATGTGGATATGAGGTGGTCGGGCATTTCCCTCTTCCGCCCGAGAGCTGGGAGAACTACTACGGTCCGATGGCCGGTCGGATAGTCCAGCTTCGCGAGAAGTACGCCGGTCATGCCGCGGCCCAGGCCCACCTTGATGAAGAGCAGCGGGAGATTGAAATCTTCCGCCACTACTCAGATTACTACAGTTATGTTTTCTACGTAATGCGACTGCCGAGCTGACTACTGGTCGACTTTGGGTAGGTCGCGTTCAAGTTGCTTGTCGTGACGGAGTCCCAGGGCGTAGTCGGCCTGCATCAAAGTATGAATCTCACGGGTGCCTTCGTAAATGGAGGCGCCTTTTGAGTTACGGTAGAACCGTTCCACCGGGTACTCATCCGAGAAACCATAAGCTCCAAAAACCTGAACAGCATTGGCCGCGGCTTCCTCTGCTTCTCGGCAGGAGATCCATTTGGCCAGGGAGGTCGCCTTAGTGGAGCGAAGACCCTGGTTCTTGAGCCATCCGGCTTTCATCCACAAGCAGGTGCTGTACTCGTAACCGGCTTCCATGTTGGCGATCATCTGCTTGACCAACTGGTGGTCGGAAATCGGGTGGCCGCCGGTGTTGCGCTCTTTGGAGTAGTTGACCGAGGCATCGCGGCAGGCGCGAATCAAACCGCAGGACCCGCCGGCGACGGTGTAACGACCCTGGTCGAGACAGAACATGGCGATCTTGAAGCCCTGACCCTCTTTGTAGACGAGGTTCTCGCCCGGGACTTTGACATCCTGCATCGAGATCCAGCCGGTGTTGCCGGCGCGGACACCCAGTTTGCCGTGGATTGAGCCGGTGGTGACGCCGTCGAAAGCTTTCTCGACGATAAAGGCCGAGAGGCCGCTGTGGTCGCGGGCCTTCTTCTTGTCCAGATCAGTCCAGGCGAAAATGAGGAAGTAGTCGGCCATGTCGGCGAGGGAGATCCACATCTTCTCGCCGTTGAGAATCCAGTCGTTGCCATCTTTAACGGCAGTAGTCTGAATACCAACCGCGTCGGAGCCGGCGGCCGGTTCGGTCAGACCGAAAGTGGTCAGCTTCTCGCCCTTGGCAGCCGGGATCAAATACTTCTGCTTTAGTTCTTCACTGGCCCAGGTGAGGACCGGAAGAGAGAACAGACCGATGTGCACCGAGAGAATCACGCGAGCCGAAGTGTCGGCATATTCTAGTTCCTCGGAGGCCAGCCCGAGAGAGATGTAATCCATTCCCAGGCCGCCGTACTCCTCCGGAATACAGAAACCAAGGAGGTTGGATTCCTTGAGGGCCGGGATGATTTCCGGATTGACCTTTTGAGCGCGGTCGAACTCGGCGATATTGGGGGCGATTACTTTCGAGGCCACTTCGCGGGCCATATCTCGTACCGCGATCTGGTTTTCGGTCAGTTCAAAATCTATCATGGACTGGACTCCAGTATCTTTTCGTTAAGGGCCTAAGGGCCCGATTATAGGGGATAACGCGGAAAAGGGCAAGGGGTTTCCGGAGGGGTGCAGTTCTTGCCTCCCGGGTGTAAAAACCTCGCTTGGAACGACGGCGGATTGGCAAGCAGTCCACCCTACAAGACCTGCTGTATCGCAATGCGTGGCTGGCGGACGTCCTCGTCTGCCAGCTCTCGAGGTACTACCCATGTTGGCGCACCGGGAGGTACGCCAACCACTTGGCCGAGCAGGGCCAAACAGAACCGGCGCGAGCGTCGAGCCACCTGGAGGCGTGTCGAAACCTCGCTTCGCGACCCGGCTAGCGCTGGGCGGGGGGGCGACCTACAAAGAAAATGCGTCGCCAATGCGCGAAGCGGAAAGACCGGCCGTGCCGGCTTCGCTTCGCTCGCAATGACTCTGCCAAGCGGGTCTCAAGAGTGAGGCATAAGAAAGGGCGGCACCCTCGCTGAAGTGCCACCCTACAAGATTCTATTGTCTACAACCCTACGTCGTCTGGGGCTGGCTGGCGGTCTGGTCGTAGCTGGGGAGATTCTCCAGATCGCCGGCATACAGGTTGAGGCGCAACACAAACGGCTCGGCGCCGACGTGGATATGATAGACGTTCAGGAACGTCGTTCCCTGATATACTTTCTCAAAACCGCCCTCCGACAACGACACGGTATAGATCGGATGATGCCAGACTTCACACGGCTGATCCGAATGCAGTCCAACCGCCAGCGCTCGATACTCGTCAATCATTGCCCAGGAGCGGCGAAGATCGTACGATGCCGAGGAGTCCAGGAATGATTCCTCGTGACGGTGACCATCGATTGTAACATACCGGTCCTCGGCGTGTCCCGCCTGGAAATTGAAGCTATTCTCGACTGCGAACCGGGCATAAATATCGTGGTCGGTCATGCGGTAGATGCGGTACTCCACCTGAATCAAGTCCGATCCGGGCGCGAATGAGTACGACTTGACTACCCTGACAGGTACCACGCCCTCCGGCCGCCAGAGGTGGCCTTCCCGCTCCAGGACAATGCGATTGTTGGTTTCGTCAATACCTCCGACATACGGCTCGACGATGAAGTCACCTTCCTCGCCGTACTTGACGGCACGGAAGCGATCGAGGTGGACATCGGTAGTGAAGAAATGGTCGATGAAGCTCCGCTTAAGATACCAATCCTCCACGAGGTATTCCTTCAATCCCGGTTCCTTAGCCAGGACCAGGTCGTGGATGGAGGTGGTCGAGTCAGACTTTTCCGCTTGGGCGTCGGCGTCGGCCTGAACAATGGCCTGATCCAACTTGAGATGATAGCCCTCTTTGCGGCGAGTCAAAGTATCGGTGACCGAGAAGCGATGCTTCTTGAGGGACAACTCGATAAGTGAGCCGCCCATCGACGGCTTGACGACGCCGGCGAGATTGCGCGTGTGTACAACCAACTCGTTGTGACCGTCGTAGTCGTAGTCCTTCTCTTCGAACGCTATTTCTGTCGTGCTTCCCTCGCCGAGAGTCCTTTCGGCGTCGATCAAGGTGGAGTAGATCGCCTGGCGAATATGGGGGAGATACAGACCACCAAACACGCCGTGCCAATAGGGACAGTTGCATTGTCCGGCATAGAGGCGATCGCGGGCGTGATCGATCATTGCCTGCTCGACCTTGCCCTCGGTTTCGGCTTTCTCTAGTTGCTGGGAAACATCGAGCATCTTCTTATGCATGAAATTGGATTCGTCGTACTTGGCCAGGAACCCGCGCCAGTGACCTCCGCGGACGAAGCGGCCGTACTGGTCGAGTCGCTGGTTCTTTTCGAGGTAATGCTCGAAACGCTCGTACTCGAGAAACGCCAGCGGCGGAAGAGCCCAATGGAGCATCTCGGAATACGAAGCCGATGGCAGATAGCACCGCCCCACCGGCTCGCATTTGGCGGCATCGGCAAGCGTGATAAGTTCGAGCCAGTCGGAGTTAGCCTCGATGGCGTCGAAAAACTCCCGCAGCCAGCCATCGGTATAGCAGTGCTCGAAAGTCTTGGGCCAGACACCGAATTTCTCGCCGTCGTCGGCATAGACCGCCAGACCGTCCGGATTGGCATCGGCTTGTGCCCGCAATTCTTCGATTACTTCCTCGACCGTGCCAAAGGGGATCAGGTAACGCAAACGCTTTTGGATCGGAAGCAACGTCAGGGCGTGCCCTTCGGACTCGGTTACATACGGCCCGGACAGCTGAGCGTGCTCCAAGCCGGCGTAAATGAAGTGGGTGTCATCGATCGGCAGGTACTTCACCCCGGACTGGCTCAGCAATTTGGGAAGATGCGGCTCCCAGATTCGCTCGGTAAGCCAGAGGCCGGTAGGATCGGTCTCGAAGTGATCTTTGACATACTTGTTAAGCATGGCGATTTGACCGAGAGCGTCTCGTTCGGGGACGGAGATCAGGATCGGCTCGTAGAAGCCTCCGGTCATCAGCTCGACTCGGCCGGAGTCGACAAGCTTGCCGACCGCCTGGAAGTACTCGGGGTGTGCTTTCTCCTGCCAGCGCCAAAGAATACCTGACTGGTGCAGCGAGAAGCGGATGTTTTCTCTCTCTGCAACGGTTTCGATAAACGGCAAATAGGCCCTTTGATGCGCTTCCTCGAATACGGCTTCAAAGTTACCCACCGGTTGGTGGTTATGCAGTCCAAAGGCTAGCTTGAATTTGGCCATCTAAAAAAGCTCCACAGAGAGGTTGATGTATTTCCGCGGGTTGGCGCGGATATCTGAAATCAGATCGTCTATATTATCGGCGGTCCGCAACAGGTCGTCATACAAACGCCGATCTTCCATGAGAAGTTGCAGGGTTCCGTCCGGATTATTCAGTTGATCGGCAAATTCTCGGGCCGACAGAGAGAGGGTGTCGAGTTGATACACGATTCGCTCCACGTGGGCGCTGGCTCGATCCATCCTCACGGCGGTCGAATCGATCCGGTCATAATTGCTCGCCAAAAGCGTATTCAGTTTTCGGGAGGCATCTAGAAGATTGCCGGCCGTGGAATCCAGGCGGCTTTCGTTGCGCTCCATGTAGGTGGCCATCGAATGGGACACCGACTGAAGATTCTCAAGAGTGGAGTTCAAGCTGTTGAGGGAGGAGTCGGATCCCACCGTCGCTTTGAATGAAACGACCAGGTTACGTAGTTCGGAAATCATCTCACCCATCAAACCCATGACTTCGGGGAGTCCGGTATCATAGAGTCCAACTGCTGTCTGGTTGAAGTTGAACGGTTCGGGTGAACTTCCGGGAGTAATCGCCACAAAGCGTTCGCCCATGAGTCCGAGGTTTTTGATAACGATGCGGGCATCTTTCTTGAGAATCACATCGTTGTGAATCAGGAGTTGCACTTCGACACCCTTTTCGGTGAGTCGCAGGCCGTTGACTTTCCCTTTCGAAACACCGGAGACCGTTACTTTGTCACCGACGGCGAGCGTGCCGACATCGGTGAAGATCACATCGAGGGATTGGGCGTTTCTCTCCAGGCGGTAACCCTGCAGCCAATAGAGCGAGATTACCAGGACGACAACTCCGAAGAGGATTGTCACACCAACTTTGAATTCGATGTTTTTGGATGCCATATCGTTGCTACCTTTATCGGTAAGCCTCGTTGGAATATTAACTTAAAGATGCGAAGGATTAGATATAGTCGTAGATCGCCACGTAGCTCTTATATCGGAAATGGGCGATTTGGCCGTCCTTGACCGCATCTTTCACCGCACAACCGGGCTCGTGAGTGTGACTGCAAGGCTGAAAGCGACACGAACCCTGGTACTCCTCAAAATCCTTAAACAGGTAAGGAAGTTCCTCACGAGTTACTTCCCACAGGCCCATAACCTTCAGTCCGGGCGAGTCAACCACGTAGCCGCCGAAGGGAAGCTCGTATAGTTCGATATGAGTCGTCGCATGCCGGCCCCGATCACTGTAGCTGGAAATGGTAAGGGTCTTCAAATCAAGTCCGGGTACCAGGCGGTTCAAAAGGGTCGACTTGCCAACACCGGAGTGGCCGGCGAACAGGGTCACATTGTCCGTGAGCTGACGCTTAAGATCCTCCAGCCCCTGGTCACCCTGAGCCGAGACGGCGAACACCGGTATGTCCATGCTGCGGTAGGCTTCGGCAATCTCTTCCAACTCATCGGACCAGCCAAGATCGATTTTGGAGAAGATTATCATGGGAGTAAGATGCCCCAGTTCGGCGGCGATGAGGAACCGATCAATAAGGCCAGGCTTCAGCTCGGGTGAGCGCACTGAGGCCACTACGGCTAGTTGCTCGAGGTTGGAGGCGATTATCTGCTTGCGTCGGGAGTCAGTCCCCTTGGCCGGGCGAAAGAACGCGGTTCTACGGGTGAGGACTTCTTCGATGGCACCGCGTTCGTCGGCGACCTCAACAAGCACCCGGTCACCGACCGCAACCGGAGTGGTCGAGTCGGCGTCGGTCTTCACCTTCTGGCGCACTTCGCACTTCAGTCGCCGTCCGTCCTCAAGACGGACTTCGAACAGGCGGCCTCGGGTGGCTACTACAATTCCTCTGGTACTGTCAGACATCGCTTGGAAACTACATTCCGGCAGGAGCGTGATCAAGCAATACTCGCGGTAATAGAAAATCGGGCAAAAAAACACGAGCCCCGAATGTATGAGGCGGGGCCCGCGTCGCAGAGAGGTATACTGCTATACAGAATGGAGAAAAACCGCTCTTGGGAAGCGGTTATCTTTATGTACTTATCAAGTCCTTCCGGCAGGCCCCAATAAATCGATAGCCGACAAAAAGTCAAACCCTACGTTGAGCATTCGCAAAAATCTCGAATAGGTCGGCTGATCCGTGAATGGGGCCTAGGGATTTTCTCCTTTCATGCTACCCAAGTGCTCGCCTGCGGCCGCGCCTGTGTTGCGCTGTCGTCGCTTATACGAAGCATGGCAGGACTTGCACCGCTTGGGATCATAAATATAGCCAATCTCCGAAAAATACTCCTGTCCGGCGGTGGTGAAGACAAACTCTTCGCCACACTCCACGCACGTCAATATGCGAAATCTGTCGGCCACTTTTTATCCCCTTGCATTACAGCAATATAGGGGCACCTCGAAGACACCCCCCTCTTCTAACATTAAGGAGTAGGCAGAAGCAGGAAAAATACGGAAAAAAAGCCCCAGATTGCTTCCGCTATCCGGGGCTGTAATGTCTATGAAGTGAGACTATCTAATGCAGACGACGCGTGTCGCTCGCTTGCCGTTGAAATAGTCGGCCAGGAAATCTACATCTGCTCGGTCGACCTTGCCATCGCAGTTGACATCGGCCAGACGCGCCTGGACCGTCTGATCGTTTCCCTTGTCGCCTTGTCTGACCATCGACGACAACAACTGCATGTCGGAAATGTCAATGCCTCCAGAAGCGTTGATATCTCCGATCATGAGGCTGGCGGTGGCGTTGAAAGCATCCACGACACCGTAGCCGAAGGAGTTTGACGGAGGTACAAAAGTGCCCCACATAAGGTTGCTGCGGGCCGTAGCGCGAACGTGGGTCTCGGTCCAGAGCTGGGGGCCCTTGTCGTCGTCATCGTCCGGTGGCTTGGCCTGAAGCATGAGGGCGATGGTTCCGGACACCACGGGAGCCGCAAACGAGGTACCGGTCCAGGTGCCCCAATCGTAGTTGCCGGCCATGGCGCCGTATACAGACACTCCGGGAGCCATGACGTCGACATGGTCTCCGAACGATGAGAAGTCGGCCCGGCGCTCATCCTGGTCGATCGCTCCAACGGCAATAACCCCGCTGTAGGCAGCCGGATAGTACGGCACACTCGTGCCGGCATTGCCGGTTGCGGCGACTACGGTGATGCCGCTCGAGACAACAGTCTCAATAGTTACACGAAGGAGAGTCGAGTTTGCAGTGGTACCGCCACTGATGTTGATTACCTCGGCCCCTGAAAGAGCAGCCAACACAATTCCCTGAACAAGTTTGAATACAGTAGTTTGGCCTTCGGCGTCGAACACTCTAATCGGCAGGATCTCGGCGTCGGGTGCTGCCAGCCACGCCAGGCTGGTCACAAACGTTCCGTGACCGTAATAGCTGCCGATGGTCTCCGAGGGATCGTTGTTGTAGTCAATGTAATCGTAACCACTGACAAGGTTCAGATCGGCGATTATCGGATGATCGTAGTCGAGCCCGTTGTCAATGATGGCGATCTTGACCCCCTGACCGGTGGCTACCGTGAGAGCCGAGTCGAGACCGGTTGAGTAAGTGCTAGGCTGTTGATAGTACTCTCTCGGACTCATCCCAAACGCGTAAACGGGCGCGTTCTGGTCCGGGAAGCCCTGACTTATCTGGAAGGTTTCCGGAAGGTCGATTATGTAGTTCGGGTGGAACCAGTCCACCTTCGACTCTCGTGCCAGTCCCGGAGGCGGGCCATCGCCGTCTTTGTCAGGGAATGCGACCAGGTAGGTGCCCTCTCCGTCGAGACTGTCGATGACAACGGCGCCGTACCTCTTCTCAATCGACTTGATCTGGCCGCCGCTCTTAAGCTTCATCACCTGTTGGCCGGGAACGTATGACTGCTTGGCATATGATACCTGCCCCAATGCGAATATCGCCAAGCATATCACAACCACGAGTATTGACGGGTTGTTTACCATTCTCTTCATAAGCAGTACCTCAACTACTAATCTTCACCATACAGAACATAGGGGCCCCAAAGAGCAGGATTCACGTAAACCTCTTGAATCTTATCGATCGCCTGGCGATAGGAACTGGTGACACTTCCGCATCGCTTCAGGTTTGAATAGAAGGTTACCATAAATCTCTCAGTTACTTCGTCTGCAACCGGCCACAATGAGGCAAGTACCTGCTGACCGCCGGCCTGATAAAAGGCCCGAGCGAGACTGAAGGAGTTCCCATAATATAGTCCCGGAGCGGCCGTTTGACAACCGGAAAGTGTTACCAGACGCGCGTTTACGCCGACGCTAAAGAGGTCGAAGGGAAAATACGGCCCGTCGGCCATCAATATGCGCGAGAACAGCGGATTCTCCGAAGACCGGGATGCATGTGCAGCAATGTGTATAAACCCGTCTGATTCAGCCAATTGAGCAGCCAGTTGAGTCGATGTTGCCTTGCGACCCGCAAACAAACGAGCTTGACCAAATCGCTGCTTTATCCTGCGACCTTCGCGTTCGATGTACCTGAAATCTTCGCTTCCGAAGGCAAACACCGAGTTGACGGCGGCGTCGAATCGTCTCTTGGAATCGCCCGGCGACTGAAGAGGATCAAGGGAGACCGTGACTCGGCGCTGGTCCTTAAGATAGTTGCCATCGCCGTCGCACAGGGCAATGAAGGGGATCTGGGTCAGAAAACCGGACGGTACGATCACGAGATGTTCGGAATCGGTCGCCTCAAGCAGGGGAGCAACCACGGAATCGTTAATCACTCCCAGGTAATGCTCAACGGCTTCGGTTGTGCTGGGTCCACGGTCACGCCGAGAGACGCTGTTCTCGAATAGAAAGTGGAGTCGTCGGAGGTTTCCATACAACTCACTGGCCGATGTATCGAAGCGGACAAAATCGACCTGGTCGGCGGTATTGACAAAAGCACCCATGCTTTCGTCGTCGATATGGTAACTCACCAACGCCCGGCCCGAAGGGATCTCCTGTAGCCGGTCAGCAGGAGTTGACTTTGGTTCGAAGCTGGTTGCTCCGGCTCGATAGAGATGGGCCTGTAGCTTCCGATGCAAATGCCACAGCTTCTGTTCCGTTTCGCGATAGGCTCCGGTTGCAGTCGGACGCCGTTCGCCGGAGCGCGGGAATCGATACATGCGGGCCAGTTGGGCCCTCAGTTGCTCAATCTGGGCCAGAAGATGATCGGGGACCTCGGCTCGCAAGCGAGAATCCGGAACCGCCGGTCGGTTCAGCATACTCAGGGCGGTCAGGTTTTGGACAAATGAGTCACGTTTGCGCCCCAGACGGAGCAGGCACTCGACCAGGCGAGCGTAACTTTGGTATTTGTCTACGGTGAAGAAGTAGCGAATCTCGTCCTGGTGCAGGCCGGAGAGCATAGACTCGACGATCTCGATAGCTGTCTGATAACTCCTGCGCGCCTTGTCATAGTTCTGTTGCTCGAAATGATGATCGGCAATCAGCTGGTAGAGGCGGTATCTCTGATATCCGGCCAGGTGCTGATTGCGCCTGAGTTTGCGCACCAGGTTGAGGGCCTCTTCGGTGCGTCCGGCACCAAAAAGTGCCTGCAGGGATACCAGGCGGGCGTCGCTCAGACGGCGCCGATCCTGGCTGGCCTCAAACATGCGGTGAGCTTCCTGAGCGGCTTTGGCCGCTGCGGGAAAACTACCTTTGCCCATAAAGAGCCGGGCCCGGGCCATGGCAATAATGCCCAGCCACAGATTGTTGCTTTCCTGGCGAAACAGCTTCGCGGCATGATCAAGATTCTTGGCAGCTGCCTGGTTGTCTCCCATCTCAAGGTGGGCTATAGCCAGGAAGTAGTACACTTTGCCCTCTTCGTAGCTCATTCGCATCCGATGCAGTTCCGGAAGACACTGCATGCCCAACATAATGGCCAGGCCGAACTGGTTGATGCGGACGTTGATTTCGACCATGTCGAGCATAGACATGGCTGCCGAGCGGGCATCGCCCAAATTGCTGAAAGTCTCATGCACATGTTCGAAGAGGGTCAGAGCTTCGGTGTAGCGGTCCTCAAGAAAGAGCAGGTAGGCTACACTGTAGTTGGCCTGAGCCTCGGCAATGTGCAGTTTGTTCTCCCGATAGACCAACGCCGACTCAGCATACAGTTTCTTGGCGCGCTGCAACTGAGCCAGATTGGAGTAAATATTGGCCCGGTTGTAATCGACGATTGCGAGCGGAACGCCGCCATCCTTCTCGAATATCGCCCTGGCCTTGTCATAATACCGAAGGGCTTCGCGGTTCAGGTCCATGCGGTGATAGACATTTCCGATATTCGTAAGGGTCTGCGCGGCGTCGTAGGCCATGTCTTTGCGACGGAAGAATCGGAGCGCTTTGCGTCCCTGTTCGAGGGCCTCATCGTACTGCCCCAAGTACATATGGACCTCGATGGTGCCCTTCCTCAGTCGGGCCGCATTCTCGTAAAAACGGAACTTCAAGAAGAGATCAAGAGCGCGGTCATAACGGCGAAGAGCGGTTCGATACTTTCCCGACCATAGAGCCAAACGGGCAGAGAGAGAGATCAGACGTGCTTCCCACCTCCGATCAATTGTCTTCCGAAAGGTCTGGCACAACTCGACTACGCGAGTCGCCTCTTTGAGGTCGGTTCTCAGCAGATTGTTGACAAGTTCGTCGAGGGCAGTTACGAAAGCGGAATTATCCCCCGCAAACTCGTTCGATATGTAACTCTCTAGGGCGGCTTTGTCGCCAAGGCCGTCCAGGTCCCTGGGATCGATCATAGTTCGAATTCAATTGTGCCGAGAAGAACATCGGCACCGGCAACGACTATTGTGTAACGGCCAACCGGCAGCTTATCGAAACGGAACAAGCCGAAATGGTCGGCCGCTGCTTTCCGCTCCGAGTGCGCTGATTTGGCTGTCAGCTGAATATCGCCCTCGGCAGCCACGCCTGTTAGTCTGCCCAGAACTTCATAGGAGTTGAAGCTGACAGGATAGAGGGAAAGCTCCATCTCTCCTGTTTCAAGTTGAAACCGAAGTCTTCGGGTGTCAACCGTGGCCGGCCTTACTCCGGCAGGCAAAGGAACATCCTGAGAATCAAAAACGAGAACACCTCGCTTTTGCTCCGGATGGCGTTTCTTCTGAGTGAAATCGGCAAAGACGCGATCGGAAAGATTGGAGAGGGCGTTGTCGATGCCAGCCGATGTCAGGTTCTCACCGGTCTCCACCAGTTGCCGGAGCAACCGATAGGTTTCGCCTATCTCCTTGTCCGAGTTAACTAAAGCGAGAAGCTCGCGCCTACGTTTGCCTTTTAGGCTCCCCCGGATCAGGCTCAGAAGTTCTTCTGTTAGTCTCTGATCAAGCTTCATTTTCTACCTGCCAATAGTTAAGAGCACTCAGTTCAATCGGAAAATACTTAAATCTCATAGCCCATACGCTTCAGAATTCGGGCCAGTTTTGTCAGGGCTCTGGCTCGCGTAGGGCCGATCGATGCAACCGGCATTTTGAGCTTACCGGCGATCTCCTCATAGCTGGGCTCGTTTTCGTCCAAGAAGAGGTGCCACATAAGCTTAGACTCCCTGTCGGGCAGCTTCAGAACCGCTCTCACCAGGATCTCCGAGCGTTCGCGTTGCTCCAGACGCTGGTCCGCCTCGACGCTGGCCCCGGCGGTCACCTGGACGCGCTGTTCCTCCCGGGCGGCATCGAAAAGTTTGTCCCGCCGGACAATTGCCAGAACCTCCCGACGGGTCGTGGTGGCCACATAGGACAAGAGCTTGTCCGGCGATCTGAGCCGGTCTAGCTTGGTCAGGAGCAGGAAGCAGACCTGACCAAAGACATCTACGGTGCCCTCCCGTGAAACTCCCATATTACGGCATACCGACACCACCACCGGCTTCACCAGAGCGACCAAATCTCTCCAGGCAGATTGGTCACCCTCCAGACAGGCGCTGACAAGGTCTTTTAGTGCTGATCTTCCACCGGTGCTCATAGACGTTATCCTACGGATAGGTCGAAGATAGCAATCCCCTCTCAAAAGTAAACCCATATATCCTTCGAGCAGAGCCGACAAAGCGGAACGACTAATCCGAAAAAGGACAACGAAGGTCAAGTAACCCGTGAGAAAACCGACAATTAGAGAAGGAAACATGTATTCTCACATTTCCTATAAATGTGGGGCTGTTCAACAGGCAGTCTATAATGACTAAACTGGTACAAAAGCGTAGGGCCGCTCAGAGGTGGGAATCGCGGCTTCAATCTGTAGCACCAAGCTCCCAATCGGAAGGCATAGTCGGCAAGATGCGTCTGGATGCTTATCCCGAGGCGATCCTGATACACCGCGATTCGGGAGAGATAGTTGACGCCAACTCGCGGGCGTGCCAGGTCCTGCTGTTCAGCCGTGAACAGCTGCGCACAATCAAACTGCAGGAACTGCTACCCGCCGGCGACGAGTTCGTGAACCGGTGTCTGTCTTCGGTTGGCTCCGAAGTTTGGACAGATGCGGCTATTGTACGGGCCGATGGGCATTACATCAAGACTCGGGTATTCAGCAGTCGGTTGGAACCGGGCTTGATTCAGACGACCGTTAGGGAAGGGGCCGATCTGGTTCATGCCGAGAAAGCACTGGCCTTTGTCGTAGAGTTCGAGCGGCTGTTGGCAGTGATCTCGGCTCGTTTTGACGATGAACCCGAGGGCGGCTTAAGGCATCAGCTTGATCTGGCCGTCCAGTCGTTGGGTGAGTTCACCGAAGTAGATAGCTGTTGTCTCTTTCTGTTCGATAAGGCACAGCGGGAGATTCGCGACAGGCATTGGTGGAATGTCGATCCCGACATAGATCAGGCCGTATTTGATCTGGACCGTGTCGATCAGTTTCCCTACGAAGCTAACAAACTGCGTTGGTTTGAACTCGAGCATCAGCCGGGAGGTGCCTCCGAGGCATCTGAAGCGTGGAAGGAGAAACGTGACATTCTTCGTTCGCTTGGCTTCAAAAGCTTGATTAGTATTCCACTGCTTAGCGGACATCGGAGTATCGGCTGTTTGGTTTTCGCCAATCGTAGTTCGGATAAGTCGTGGAGTGCCGACCTGGTGGTGCTTCTGAATATCGCTGCCCAGACGCTGGCCAATGCTCTGGAACGGCTCGCAGCCCGCGATTCGCTAAGACGTCGAGTTGAAGTGGAACACCTAATCTCCCGGATTTCCTCCCGCTTCCTGAGCGCGACTTCGGAGGAAATCGACGCCGCCATCAACGACGCTCTGCGTCGCCTGGGAGAGTTTGCAGGAGTCGATCGAGCTTTTGTCTACAATATCGATGATGACATATCCTTCGCTCAGAACACGCATGAATGGTGTGCTCCGGGAGTGGGGTCGCAGATCGAGCGCTTGCAGTATCTTCAGGCCACGCAGTTTCCCTGGATGTTGAAGCAGGTCATGGAGCGCGCCGCGGTCCGGATTCCCCATGTGGAACGGTTGCCCGATGCGGCCACTCCGGAGCGGGAGTTTCTCCAGGCTCTCGACATTGGCGGACTGGTGATCGTACCGCGCCGTTTCCAGGGCAAGTTGGTTGGAATGGTCGGTTTCAACGACGTTCGCGAAGGAACCGAGTGGTCGGCCGAAGATGTCACTCTGCTGACGATCGTAGGCGAGATCATCACCAACACTCTGCAGCGGGGGCGCGTCGAGGAAGACCTCAGGACGGCCAAAGTCGATCTGGAACTGCGCGTCAAGGAGCGTACTTCGGAACTGGCTGCGGCCAACGATCAGTTGACCAGCGAGAGACTTACGCTGCAAAAGAAGAACTTGGCGCTAAGAGAAATCCTGGAACAGTTCGAGGAATCCAAGAAGCAAATGGCCTTCCAGGTCCAGAGTAACGTGGAGAAAGTGGCCATGCCGATTCTGGACTCACTGGCCGGCCAGGTCGAAAACGGCGGGCAGCATCATCTACTCATGCTCCGGAGTTGCCTGGCAGATCTTACCTCTCCTTTCGTGGCTAATTTGGATCGACGTTTTAGTCAGCTGACGCCGCGGGAAGTAGAGATTTGCAACATGATACGTACCGGCTTCTCATCCAAGGAGATAGCCGCCACACTGAAAACCAGCGCCCAAACGGTACTTAAGCAAAGGAAGATAATCCGTCGCAAACTAGGAATTGCGAAGAAGAAGACGAATTTAGCATCGTTCCTTAATTCGATGCAATAAAAGGGGTTATGGAAGCCTTTGGGCTTCATCGGCTATCGCCGAGGTCGTTTAGAGCTATTCATTGACGTTAAATCAGTCAATCTCGCGGGGTACGCTATATACCCCAAACGATCCCCATTATACCCCCTTCAGAGTGAGTCAGACTGAACGAAAATAGACAATAGAAGCGTGTAGCAGCCACACCGCATTCGAAAACTGGCGAAGTGGCTAAGGAAACGAGAGGAGACAAGTATGAAAAGGGAAGTGAAACTGATTACCGGGCTAATCGTGATCCTGCTTCTGGTAGGGTCGGTTGCGACCGCCGCCGAGAAGCCGAGCATCGCGCTCAACTGGTACGGCTACGTCAAGCTTGATGCTTCCTACGACCAGAATCTGACCAGCCACGGCAATTTCTCCATGTGGGTGAATCCCGAAGGCGAGTCCGATGACGAACAGTTCAACATGACCCACCGCCAGAGTCGGTTCGGCTTCAAGGCCAAGAGCAAAGGCTATGAAGGCGTCAATCTGGCCGGGCAGCTGGAATTCGATCTCTACGGTTCCGGCGGTACCGAGAACAAATCCCTGTTGTTGCTTCGTCATGCATACCTTTCGGTAGGCACCGGAGACTTCCAGCTTATCGCGGGTCAGACCTGGGACCTGATCGGTCCGCTCAATCCGTCGACCCTCAATTACCCGGTTCTCTGGGGTTGCGGCAACTCGGGTTATCGTCGACCGCAGATTCGCTTCACTTACACCGCGGCGACCGGTGCTTCCAGCAACGTGAAAATGGCCGCTGGATTCTTCCGCACCATCGGTTCCGACCTGACCCCGACTCTGACCCTGTCCACTGAGGTTTCTGATGGATCCGACGACGGCACCGATGCCGGTATTCCGTCGGTCCAGGGCCTTCTTGAGTTCAGCAGCAAATCGACCAGCGGCATGAAGTTCCGTGCCGGTGTCTCCGGTTTGTGGGGCCAGCTGAAGGCCGAAGGAAACCAGGGAAGCGAAGAGACTTATGAGAGCCAGGGTGTCTTTGGTCACATGGCGGTTTCGTTCAACAACCAGTTTGGGTTGTCCGGCGAAGGTTTCTCCGGCAGCAATCTCGGCAGCTACAATGCCGGTATCAACAACAGCAACACTATTGACGGTGTCAACACCGTAGGCGGCTGGGCTCATGTTTGGTTCAAGCCGACCGCCAAGGTCAAGCTGGGTGCCGGATTCGGATTTGATGATCCGGATGATGCCGATCTGTCCTCGAACAATCGTGCCAGAAACCAGTCCATATTCGGAAACATCTCGGTGACTCCGATCAAGCCGTTCACGGTTGGTCTGGAAATCTCCCAGTGGGAAACCGAATACAAGGATGCCGAGACGGCCAAGAATCTGCGGGCTCAGACCTCGTTCATCCTGAAGTTCTAAAACACTTCGGGGGTCTGCCTTAGCAATCAGAGGAGTCAACAATGCGTAAGAATCTATTCATGGCGATTCTATCACTTCTGCTGGTCATAGCCGTTTCCACGGTGGCCATGGCGGAAGGAACCGTCAAGGTGGGGCTAAACTATCCGAAATCGGGACCTTACAGTGTTCAGGGGCTTGATCAGTTCCGGGCCGCCAGCATGGCGGTTGAGGAGATCAACGCCGAAGGTGGCGTTTTGGGTAAGCAGGTCGAGCTGGTTTGGAAAGATTCCAAATCGAACGTCGATGCTACCAAGAGTAACGTCAACGAGCTGATCGACACCGACAACGTCAGCATGGTTTTTGGTGGATCGTCCTCGGCCGTTGCAATTGCTGCGTCCGAAATCTGTCAGCAGAAGGGCGTGCCGTTCTTTGGTACGTTGACCTATTCCACTTCGACCACCGGCATTAAGGGACATCGCTTCACGTTCCGTGAATGCTATGACGCCCATATGGCCGCCAAGTCGCTGGCGAGCTTCCTTAACACGAACTACGCCGGCAAGAAGTACATGTACATCACGGCCGACTACACCTGGGGTTGGACCACCGAGTCTTCGGTGCGCAAGTTCACCAACACCGAGGACAAGGACGCTCACAAGGGCGTACTGGCCCCGTTAGGCAATACCGATTTTGGCAAGCATCTGTCGCTGGCCAAGATGGTGAAGCCGGACGTGCTGGTGTTGGTTTTGTTCGGAAAGGATATGGTCAACGCCATTCGCCAGGCCACTTCCATGGGCTTGAAGTCCAACACCCAGATCGTGGTGCCGAATCTCACTCTCGGTATGGCCGAGGGCGGTGGCCCGAAGGTCATGGAGGGTGTCGTTGGTTCGGTTCCGTGGTGCTGGTCGGTGCCTTACAAGTATGGTCACGAGCGCGGCATCAAGTTTGTCGAAGACTTTGCGGCCAAGCACAGCCGCTATCCGAGCACATCGGGAGCCTCGGCCTATACTATCATGTATGAGTACAAGGCTGCTTGTGAACGGGCCGGGAATTTCGACGGCGCCGATGTCGTCAAAGCTCTGGAAGGCCACAAGTATACTTTCCTGAAGGATCAGCAGGAGTGGCGTGACTTTGACCATCAGTCGGTACAGACTGTTTTTGCGGTCAAATGCAAGCCCCAGCCTGAAGTCCTCGGCGACAAGTTCCAGCTGGATTACTTTGAGATCATGAGCGCGGTTCCGGGTCACGAAGCAGTGATCTCGAGAGCCGATTGGGAAGCAGCCCGGACTACTGCCGGTCTGCCGCCGAATCTCGAATCGCTCACCAATATGGCTTCCAAATAGGGAGCTTTTAGACTCAATATCTTCGTCCGCGGTTTGGATCGCGGACGGAGACTAAAAAGGCGGAGCTGGGTTTTAGAGTGGCCGCAGGCGAGAGACAGACAACATCGCTTGCCGGGTGGCCTGATTGCGGGGGCACAAGGACTGGATTTGAAGATGACGACAGAAGCGGCAGCAGAGAGAAGGCACAACAGGTCTAGAAGAAGAATCAGGACCGCACGATGACCGGCAAGTGAATTTCGACCTACGCCCAGCAGGTCGAACAGGAGGCAATGAAGTGATAAAGTGGAGCATAAGGAATCAGATTCTCGGTACCGGGATAATCAGTCTGGTCGTGGTTGTCGCCGTTATCGGGTACTTCTATTCGTTCTCGAAAAGCGAGTTCGAAGAGAATAGTCAGAATCTGATAAGGGTAACCAACAGCCAATTCGCAGATGAAGTCTCGCGGGAGTTTGCCCAGCGGCAACAGTACTTCGCCGATTGGACGCGTGACGATGTCTTTGGTATCGCGCTCGAGTTCAATACCACCAGCGAGTTGGGTGGTCAGTTCAACAAGTGGATGAGCGGTGCATCCGGTTTCTGCCTGTTGACCCTTGTCGACAAGGACGGCAACATCGTAGAGCTAGGGGCCAGTCCGGAGATACAGGAGGCAATGGCATCCAAGAAAGGATCGCGTCTCCAGGAGTATAGTATGATCAGCGCGGGTGACAAGGCCAGTGTCTGGTTGACGGAGACACCAACGCTCACCAGCGCCGGCTTCGGGTTTGATCGTACCTACACGTTTTACTCTCCCGCATTCAGTTCGATGGGCGAGCACAACGGCGGATTTCTGGCCTTCATGGACTGGAACTCGGTCGATGCGAGTGTCGCCAAGTGTGCCGAAGTTTTGGCTGGTTTTGGATACGCCAACGCCAGTACCATTCTGCTCTATCCCGAGTTGAACCTTGTCGCGGCCGGTGATACCGACAATCGATTCGGAGGCGATACCCGCTCCCTGCAGAGCCTTGGAAGTCTGGTCAGGTCGACCAACAATAACGAAGTGGTTTCTGCCGAGATCGCCGGAGATGCTTCCTACACCGGAATAGGCCAGGTGATTCCTCCTGTGCTGGACGGCGAGCAGGAGGCAGCGATACCGACACTGGTGTCTCTGGTCTCCGAGTCGGTGGTTATGTCTCAACTTAATTCACAGCTGATAATGGTTCTAATCGTAGGGTTGCTGGGTACCGTGGTTATCATGGTTATAGCCTACTTCGTGGCTATGAGGATCTCGCGAAGAGTATCTGAGATGGCCGAAGTTGCTACGGGTATGGCTGCAGGAGATGTCGATCACGAGTTCAAGATTACCGGTAACGACGAAGTTACCAAGTTAGCTGAGTCGTTCGACAAGCTCCGCTCCTACATTAAGGCTCTGGCTGAAGTCGCCAAGAGGGTGGCCGATGGGGACCTTACCGTACAGCTGCGGCCGCGATCGGAGAAGGATCTTTTGGGCCATTCGTTCAAGGCGATGGTCGAGAACCTTACTTCGATAGTTCGTCAATTGGCTGACAGCAGCGGCGAACTGATGAACGCGGCTACGACAATCACCGCCACTTCCGAGAACATCAACAACGGTGTCAGGGATCAGGCCCAACAGGTTCAGGAAGTCTCTACGGCAATAGAGGAGATGTCGGCGACCATTCTCCAGTCCTCGCGCAACGCGACCGACGCCACAGATGCCTCCCGTGGCGCGGCCGAGACCGCGACCAGCGGTGGTCAGGTTGTGCAGAGTACAATTGAGGGTATGCAGGCGATCTCGGATGTCGTTAGAAGTTCGGCTCAGTCTATCGCCAATCTGGCACAATCGGCTGATCAAATCGGTGAAATCACGGGTGTGATCAACGATATTGCCGACCAGACGAATCTTCTGGCTCTCAATGCGGCGATCGAGGCCGCCCGTGCCGGAGAGCAGGGACGAGGCTTTGCCGTGGTAGCCGACGAGGTTCGCAAGCTGGCCGAGCGAACCAGCTCCGCGACTTCCGAAATCAGCCAGATGATTAAGAGCATCCAGAGCCAGACCGAAGCTGCGGTCGAGTCTATGGAGTCGGGTGTCCAGAACGTCGACAAGGGACGCGACTTAGTTGATCAGGCTGGCAACAGCCTCAGCGAGATTGTCAACATGTCCCAGCAGGTTCAGGACATGATTCAGCAGATCGCCACCGCCGCCGAAGAGCAATCAGCGGCCGCCGAAGAAGTGGCCAGGAGTGTAGAACAGATTTCTACCGTGAGTACAGAGACGGCCAAGGGGTCCGAGCAGTCCAGCGCCGCCGCGGTAATGCTTAATCGGCAGGCAACGGAACTACAAGAGATCGTGGACAAGTTCCGATTAGAGGAAGTTCAGCACTAACGTATCACAGTACTTGCTTACTGCATACGTATCTTCCACAAGGCCCACATCCCCTACCGGTTGTGGGCCTTCTTCTTAACCACAACAAAAGCATCGTCGGCGAGCGATGTTTGTTCAGTCAATGAGCATTCTTTCCGATGCTAGAAGTATGACCACCCGAACAGCCGTCTACGGCGATGTTATCAGCCCCGAGGATCGACAACGATTTGATTCCGGCTTAGAAGGGGGCCAGGACGAGTTACTGTGGTTCGATCAACCCAAGTTGTTCGAGGCCGGCGACTGCGTCTCGGTGGTCTATGTAGATCTTGACTCCCCGAAGTTCTCCGAAGCCAGCTTCCTGGTGTCCCTGGCCACGGCCGGGGAAGGTATCCGCCTGATCGGCAAAACCGACAGTCCCAACCAGCCGGATACGGCGCGAGTGGCCAAGCTGGGAGTGTCGGAAGTAATCGACTCATCGGAAGCCCTTCAACGAATCGACAAGATTCTCGCCGAGGCTGAGAAAACATCCAAGAAAGGCGGCCGCAAGGCCAATCGATTCGGCCTGGATGCTGTCATTGGCGAGTCGACCGGAATGAGCGAGATCAGAAAATCGATCGAGGCTCTGTCGCTGGTTGATTTCCCCAGCGCCCTGATTCTGGGATCGACCGGTACGGGTAAAGGATTGATCGCAAAAGTCCTGCATCATACCGGAGCGCGCCAGAAGCACAACATGGTCGAAGTCAACTGCTCGGCTATTCCCGACGAGTTGTTCGAGTCGGAGCTGTTTGGTCATGCCAAAGGTGCCTTTACCGATGCCAAAAACGAGAAGATGGGTCTGTTCGAGTATGCCGCCAACGGAACCATATTCCTCGACGAGGTTGGCAATCTGTCGGCTTCGGCCCAGGCCAAACTTCTCAAGGTTCTCGAGGATAAGAAACTTCGGCGCGTAGGCGATATCGACGAACGCGACTGTGATGTTCGGGTCCTGGCGGCAACCAATCTGGATTTGGAGCAGGCAATTCACGAAAAGCGTTTCCGAGAGGACTTGTATTTCCGGTTGAGTCTGCTGACGCTAAAGCTGCCCTCGTTGTCCGATCGTCCCAACGATGTCCGTCAACTGGCGGAGCATTACCTCGAATTCTACGGCACTATCTACGACAAGCCGGGATTGAACTTGGCCGATTCCGCTATTAATGAGATGGAGAAGTACAGTTGGCCGGGTAATGTACGTGAACTCTGCAACGTAGTCGAGCGAGCGGTGTTACTGGCCACGGGCAAGGTCATTGGCCGGAAGGATGTAGTTGGCTCACTCAACAAGGGCCGGGTAGGTATTGCCGAACGCCGACAATTTGTAGTCGATATTCCGCCTCAGGGTATCTCACTTGAAGAAGCCGAACAATCTATTGTCCGCCAAGTACTTGACCTGTTCAAATGGAATCGAACCGAGACTGCCAAGTTTCTTCGAATCTCCCGTCCACGCCTTCGTCGTATAATGGAGGCCGGTCGGATGGAACAAGATCGACGAAACCGGTGATTTTGGAACAAATCGTTCCAAAACGCGACAAATCCCTTTAAATCACTCTATCTCAATAGCTTAGTTTAGCGCCTCGCGATCTGCCTGGAACGAACCGTTCCAAGCGACCGTACCCGAACATAGCTGTTTTGATCCGCCTGGAATTGCTATCTCGTTTATTCACTATGAGTTACCACCTCTCATCAGACTTGGCATTGAGATTGCCTTGCTATACCCCGCAAGCAAGAAGTTTAGGTAGATTCACTCATACCGTAGTAAGGAGTTCATCGTGGTAAAGCTCACTCGTAACAAGCTCACTCAGATCTTCGTGTCAACGCTGGTGGTAGCGTTGGTATTTGCTGCTGGTTGTTCGCAATCACCGACCAGCAATCTTGACCAGCCGACCGAGCCGCGCGTCCTGCAGCGCTCGCTGCCGTCCGGATCGGCTCAGCTGGGTTCGGCCAATCTGTCAGTTGCCGAGACTATCTCCGCCGAAAAGGGCGGTGTCCTGACCTGTCTCGATGTTATTCTCGAAGTTCCCCCGGGTGCTGTTGATACAGCCTCGCTGTTCAGCATCGATATCCCGGATATCAATGTGTTCTTCAACGAGTTTGGTACTCACGGCATGGTCTTCAACGTGCCGGTGAAGGTCACCATGTCTTATCGTGACGCCGACTTGTCGGGTATCGACGAGAAGACTATTCGTATCGCCTGGCTCAACGAGACTTCCGGTGAGCTGGAAGATATGGAATGTGAAGTCGATTTTGTCAACAAGACCGTTACTGGTTATCTCGATCACTTCTCCGCTTATGGTCTGATTTCGGACTAAGGAAACCGGAACAAGAAATCTTATTGGAACAGGTAAGTGATGACAGAATTTGAAATAAATCGAACGAGCCCCCAGCCTTGTGCCGGCATAACTGACGGACGAGCGCTGCTTGACCTGGCCAGAGGGTGGCTCCAGCAGGGCAACACGATCGTGGCCACGGACCTCCTGAAGGCCGCCACCGATTCGCCCGAAGTGGAGCAGGACCAGGGACTGCGAGCGCGAGTTCTGAAGGAAAGCGGTCGAGCACACATGATGCAGTCAGACTGGGAAGCGGCTGAAAGCTTCTATGTAGAAGCCCAGCACGTATTCCTGTCGACCGACGATGCCGTCGGAGCTGCCGAGTGCGCTCGCAATCGTGCCAACGCACATTTCCAAAGGGGCAACTATAGGCAGTGTGAAGACCTCTGCCAGCAGGCTCTCAAATGGGCCACCGAAACTTCCGATTACGAACTTCGAGCCACCATTCTCAACACCCTCGGGGCGGTGCGCTCGGCTACCGGAGATCACGCCGAAGCGATCAAGACCTTCAAGCTTTGCCTGGCCGACTTCGAAAGCGCGGGGAACGCCCTTCGTCAGGGATACGTTCTTCTTAATATAGGCCTTGCCCACACCGAATTGGGTGAGTCCGCGAACGCTATCGAGAGCCTGAATAAGGCCCTGGCAATCGCCCTTGAAGTGAAAGATCTCGGACTGGTGGAAATCTGTTACCAGAACATTGCGAGTTGCTATCTCGCACAAAACGAAACTCTCTTGGCCAAGTCGGTGATCGACACCGCGAGAAAGATTCTTCCGGGCTTAAACTCCAAGGCCCTCGAAACCGAACTAAACCTTATAGACTGCCGTATACTTAGGGTGATGGGGCATTTCGACGCCGCCTTCGAGCTGCTGTCGGAGACCCAGACCCAGGCCGAACAAGGCAAGCTGTCGGCACTACAGGGTGATGTACTTTTCGAGCAGGGTTTGCTTGAGAAGCTTCGAGGAAACAACGATATTGCCCTCGCGAAGTTTGATGCTGCTGCCGGACTGTTCAAGCAACTGGGAATGGACAAGAAGTTCCAGGAAGCGGTCCAGTCGCTGGCCAACCTGAAGAGGAAGTTGAATGGCGGATAATCGCCGGGCGGATAACAGCAATCCGACCACAAATAGACCTGAAAACCAGCCGACTCGGAAGAGAAATGTCTCTTCCGAGTCGGATTGGGAAGAGACGGTTCGTCGCCTCCTGGATTTGGCCAAGGAGGCGTCCGGCGATTTTGATTATGAGCAGACGCTGAAGCACCTTGACACTGCCGAAGAGATTCTCGAATCCAAGGCACTGGCCAAATTCTCCAACGAATTGCGCACCCAGCTACACAAAGAGAAGGGGAAAGTATACTCCAAGCAGGGTCGACTTAAGGAATCGATCGAGCAACACCAGAAAGTGCTCGAGTATTGTCGCGATTCCAGTCAACTGCAGGTGCGTTCTGAGACGTTTATCCAAATCGGTCAACTTCTGGGACGGCAGGGAGATCACGATCGCGCCCTGGGTTACATCCAGCGTGCGATCGGCGCCTACCGCCGGCTGGGCGATGATCTGGGTACTTGCCGGGCCCTCCGCAATCTGGGTGTCGTCTACGTTGACCTGGGTGAGTTCGAGGAAGCCGAGATCAACTTCGATGAGGCGATCGAGATTGCCCAGGCAATCGGCGACAAATTGTTGTATGCCGACCTCGTCAACAACCTGGGGACGATCAACGGTATGAAGGGCAACCGCGAGCGGGCCTTGCATCTGTATGATCAGTCGCTCAAGATCTATCTTGATTTGGAGGAGAAGCGGAAGGCTGCCTATACGCAGAACAACATCGGCATCACTTTCATCGAGCGCGAGATGCACGAGGAAGCGTTCGACTATTTCCGTAGCGCCTACAAAACGGCCGAATCGATCAAAGACGCCTCGCTGGGGCTGATTGTCGATATTAACCTCGCCGACCTGTATCTTCATCGTGAGGAATACCGCCAGGCGCAGCGGCATTGTCAGTTCGCTCGCGCCTATCTTGACGAGAACAAGATGGTCAACGTCCACCTGGTCGAGACCATGAAGATTTTCGGCAAGATTGCTGCCGGCGAGGAACGCCACGAAGAGGCGCTGGAGCATTTTAACGAGGCAGTCGAAAACTCGCGGCAGCTGCGGGCCCAGTTCGTCGAGGCCGAGGTGCTGCTCGAGCGCGGCATTTTGGCCACCAAGATGGACAAGCCGTTTGATGCCCTCAACGATCTGGAGCAATCGTACGATTTGTACCGGACGGTCAAGGCGGAAGGCCGTCAGGAGCAAACCGAGAAGGTGATTGGTTCGATCGAAGAGTTGTATTTGGATATCTTCCATTCCATGGCTCAAAAGGTGGATCGCAAGGACACCTACACCAAGGGTCACTCCGACCGGGTGGCAGCGCTGTCGCTGTTGCTGGGAAAAGAACTTGGTCTGGGTTCGCTCGAACTGAAGACTCTGGTGGCAGGGGGCCTGCTGCACGATTTAGGTAAGGTGAAGATAGACGACAGCATCCTTAAGAAGGATGGTCGCCTTACCGACGATGAGTTCTTCGCGATCAAAAAGCATCCCGAGTTAGGGCTCGAAGTCCTCGAGGATCGCGAGTTTCCGTGGGATGTGTACCCGATCGTTCTTCATCATCACGAACGTTACGATGGCCGGGGTTATCCGACCGGAGTTGCCGGTGAGGATATCCCGATGCTGGCGCGCATCGTCTGTGTGGCGGACGTGTTCGATGCCTTGACTTCGGACCGTGTCTATCGTAAAGCCTTCCCGACCGAGAAGGCGCTGGACATAATGAAGGGTGATGCCGGTACCGCTTTTGATGCTCACATTCTCAAAGCCTTTGTCACCCTGATCGAGTCCGGCCGGGCCGATTTGGTGATTAACTCCAAGACACGCGAAGACGAGTTGTTCTCGATCTGGTCGCAGTGCATGTCCGAAGACACCGACGCGGCGTAAGTGACACGGACACCTCTGGCGCCTCGCACCATTCAACTGAACATGTTTAGAGGTAGGGAAGAACCCGCTTCGGGTTCTGCTATTAGTAAGTGAAATGTTGGCGCACGAGGATGTACGCCAACCACGGATCCCCCCTTCTCCGTCATCCCCCCTTTCCCGTCATTCGCTCTCTTCTGTCTTCCCAGCGTAGGCTGGAACCCCGTCATCTTCCGGCCTACGCACATTTCTCGATCGATCGGGTACACACTACCGGGAGCCGAGACAAGCCTCGGGGCACCAGACACTGTGGTGGGTTCGAGGATTGACCGACCAGCCAGTGTCCGTTAAATCCTACTGACATCCCCTGACAATGACCGGATTCATGGTTGTTCTGTTAGCATTCCCAAAACAGGAGCCGCCCTGATGAGACAAACCAAGAGAATTTCATGAGGCAAGGCTACGTCTACATAATGACCGACAGGCGAAACGGGACTTTGTACACCGGAGTTACCAGCGACCTGCGAAACCGCGTGGAGCAACACCTAAGCGAACTAATTGACGGGTTCACGAAGAAGTACAGTCTGAAGCGCTTGGTCTGGTACGAAGTGCATGCCGATATCCGGGAGGCGATAGTCCGTGAGAAACGGATCAAGTCGTGGAAGCGGCGCTGGAAGATACGAATGATCGAGGATGTCAATCCGGAATGGGACGATCTATTCGAGGGGATAAGAGAGTAGGCGCATACTCTGTTGTGACAGCCAACCGAGACATGACGGGGCCCCAGCCTTCGCTGGGGTGACGGAAAGAGGGGCTGGGGTGACTGAAAGAATGCTGGGGTGATGTGGCGGACCAATTACCATACACTAGTCACAATTCAATCTCTAAACGTGAAGGGCAAAAAGCTTCCAGGCTGCCCCGAGCGCGTCCCTTATGGCTGACCTACTTGCGACGCTTAGGAGTGGTCGACTTCCGCTTTCTCGGACGGCCGGGTCTTCTGCGCGCCTTACTAGACTGTGGTTTCTGGGGTGGCCTTTCCTTCGGAGGTGAAGAAGTGCGTCTTGGTGGCAAAGACGGAATCGGTTGGATGGAGAGTCCGGTCTTTATCAGTCTTTCAATATCTTTGACATCCTTACGCTGATCTAGCGTGGCAAAGGAGATGGCCCGACCAGCCATACCAGCCCGGGCAGTTCGACCGATGCGGTGTACGTAATCCTGAGTATTGGTGGGCAGATCGTAGTTGACTACTAGTTCGATTCCTATCACATCGATACCGCGCGCGGCGATATCAGTCGCGACCAGGACCCGATACTTGCCGGACTTGAACCCTTCGAGCGCGTCTCGACGTTGGTTTTGAGTCCGGTCGGAGTGGATTTCGGCTGCGGATTTTCCTTCCCGTCGAAGATTGCGAGCGATCTTTCGGGCTCCGTACTTAGTGCGGGAGAACACCAGCACCGGACCATGATACTGCTTCAGAACTGCGAGGAGAAGCTGGCTCTTGGCCTGCTTCTCGATGAAGAAGACCTCCTGAACGATGTTCTCGGCAGCCGTTCCTGAAGGCGCTATTTCGATATTGATGGGTAGTTTCATGTGCTGACGGGCCAGCGATAGGATTTCGGATGGCATGGTGGCCGAAAACAACATGGTCTGTCGCTCGTCAGATACCTTGGCTATGATCTTGTTGATCTGAGGAGCGAATCCCATGTCGAGCATACGATCGGCCTCATCCAAAACGAGAATCTGAACATCGGAGAGGTTCACGATTTTCCGGTCGATAAAATCGACCAGGCGCCCAGGCGTAGCGATGATTATACGCGGATTCTTCTTCAGTGATCGCTTCTGTGTAGACTCGGGAGTTCCCCCAATAACCACACTGGTGCGTAAACCCTGTGATCGTCCTACGGACTGCAATGAGTCATTGACCTGAATAGCGAGTTCGCGGGTTGGGAGTAGTACCAACCCCCGACCTTTTATTCGCGCCAACCGTTGGAGCATGGGGATTCCAAAAGCGAGAGTCTTGCCGGTTCCTGTCTGAGCAATCGCAATCATATCCTTGGCTTGAAGTCCAACTGGTATGGAGCGACGCTGGATGGGCGTTGGCTCGGTGAACTTAAGGCGGGCAATCGCCGCCAGCAATCCTGGAGCGATGCCCAGGCCGCTGAATCCGGTATGATGGGGTTTTCTTGACATGTTGGATAGTACGGAACATCGGCCTGAAAACATACTCTTATCGTGAAAGAGATTTGATCGGATGTGGCTGCAATGAATGAGTGTCCGGCAGTACTAGTGGATTTCTCAGGCTGCCGGAAACAGTTCACGGAAAAATCGGGTAGTCCATGCCCGGTTCGACCGGTTTGCCCATCGATCGGCACATCGCGGCGATCTGCCCCTGATGATGGTAGAGATGACACAGCGTCCGGATCACGATATGAGCGGGGATGAGCTCCTTCTCGACATTGCCCCAGGTGGTCATAACTCGCGCGGAGTTGAGCTCTTCGGGGGAGGCTGAGCTCAGATACGTCTCGGTGATTCCCAGGACCGAATCGCGGTAGGCGACCATGTCGTCGAAGGTGAAGTTGTCGTCTGGGTCGTCATCGACATCCATGCGGCCCTCGATTACTCCTAGCCAGTACTTCTGGGCACCGATTGTGTGATGTAGCTGGAGCTTGACGGTCGGGAAACCGAAACCGTCGATTTCACGGTTGAAGTCCTCAGGGCTGAGAGATCGGCAGTGGTCGAGAATCTTCCCAAAGCTTTGATGGGCGCGTTTGCAGAATTCGAGGAGACTTTCGGAGTTGAACATATCGTATACCTCGCTTATGTCGTGTTGGAGATTGGAATTTCGCTACATCTTACTCCGCGATGAGTGTACGGGCAATCACAAAGACAGCCCGTCCCATTTATGGTGAGTTTCTCTGTTGTGGCAAACTGTGTCGGGTTTCTCCACTGTCTCGCTTGCGCTCCCCAGCTCCGGAACGCCGACCTACATTGAACGTGAGAGTTGTTGGCGAACGAGGACGCACCATCACCAGGTTTCCCGTGGCACCCCTGGTAAACCCGATGCAAGCGTCGGGCCACCGGACCTTTTTCCTTATCCCACAACGATATTGGATTAATCTGATGAAAAACTAAAGAATTAGTTGAACTTTTCCGGATTCGTTCGTATACATAGATAACTGCTAATCTTAATTCTTTAGTTATTTGATCCGGGAGATCTATGGCTCGCAAAAAGACACCCACTCTCACCGAAGCTGAAAACCGCTTGATGTCTATTATTTGGGACCGCGGTCAGGCCACTGTTACCGATGTGGTCGAGTCGCTCCCCAAGGACCAGCCGCTGGCCTACAACACCGTGCTGACCACCATGCGGATACTTGAGGGGAAAGGGTATCTTCGTCGTGTCAAGCAGGGTCGCGCTCACGTTTATGAGCCGACTGTCAGTCGCGGCCAGGCTCGTCGCTCGGTCGTGCGCCATTTGCTTCACAGCTACTTCAACGACTCACCCGAGTTGCTGATGCTTAATATTATTGAGAACGAGGAGTTGACCGCCGACGAGCTTCAACGTCTCAAAGATATGATCGATGGTAAGGAAGAATAGGCATGGAATCGATAATTGAGACTCTGTTGGTTGTTTCCCGCAATTCTGTCGGAACGCTTGTCAACTGGCTCTGGATAGGTTTGCTTCTCACCGGCCTCGTTTGGGCTGCGCTCAGATACTCCAAGAAAATCAACGCCGCGACCTCTTATATAGTGTGGTGTTCGGTGCTGGTTCTGATGGTGACAGTCCCGGCTGCGCTGGTTGGTTTCCCGCTGGTGAAGTTTGATACCGGCTCGGTCACATATAGCGCGCCCGAGGTCTCTCCACCCCTGGCGACTTTAAGTAAGAAAAGTCCGGCGCAACCGATGGTCGTTTCAGTGCCGAAATTCACAAGAACTCAACGGCAAACTGCTCCAATTCCGACTCCGAAGGCCGAACCACAGGTAGTGGCTCGCAAGTCGATCACACCGCCGCCCCCTCCGAAGTTCGACATTCTCGTCAACGAGGAGCCTCGAGTGGTGGCAACTACCGCTACCAACCCAGTCACTAGGCCTAGCGTACGCCCTATATCGAGCGAACCCACAAGCGCCAAAGAATCCTCGAACTTCGTTGTCGACTATGGTCTGCCGATTGCCCTGGTAGGGCTGGTATTGCTGTGGCTCTCGATAGCCGGAGGCATGCTTCTCCGGATAGGGAAAGCCTATCGGTATATGCGCCGCCTTAAGGCCGGCAGTCAACCGTTCGACATGGGCTTAATCCCCGGATTCGAGCCCGAGTTCAAGAAGCTTTGTGATAGTCGCAATGTAGAAGTCCGTACCACCGGTCAGATTCCCTATCCCATGGCCGCGGGGCTGGGCCGTCCGATGGTTCTTATCCCCGAAGCTCTCACTGAGAAACTTACGGCAGTCGAACTGAAGGCCGCGATTCTTCACGAACTGGCTCATCTTAAGAGATATGATGACTGGACCAAGCTGGGGCAGAAGCTGGTCGAAGCGGTCGCGTTTTTCCATCCGGCAGTTCATTGGATTGGCCGCCAGCTCGATCTCGAACGGGAAGTTGCCTGCGACGAGCGAGTTGTAACGCTGACCGGAAATCGTCAGGAGTACGCCCATGCGTTGACACGCCTGGTGCAATTGGCGACGGGATCAGGTACGACCCTCATGCCGGGCGCGCTTACCCGCCGCAGCCAGATATTCAAGCGGTTCGCCCGACTTCTCGGCGGCCGCCCCTATGCCAGCACGGGTATCGCGCGACTTCGCCTGGCTGGAGTTCTCGGGATGGTGATTGTCACAATGCTGTTTGCGATTTATGTCTCGCCGGCAGTGGCGGTTCCGGGCAAGAAGCTGACCTATGAAGACCTCGCCCATGCCCTGGAGTACCTGGGTGTTACCGACGACGCTGAAGACGAGTTCGACAGTCCTGCCGAACGTGTCATTCTGGCGGATATGGCTCGACCGGATATCGATGTTTCGGTTCCCACACTTCTGTCGCTTGAAGACGGCACTCTACACCAACTGCGGCTGGATGACTACGATGGTGGTTTGATAGCCATCGGCAACGGCTATTCGAGAACGCCGCGCGTACTGATGCTGGATGGTGGTACCAGCGTGGTGTGGACGACGCCGGAATGTGACAAGGAACACGTTTGCACCTGCGAGCATGTCGACGCCGAATGTACATGTGGCCTTCACGATGATGAAGAACACAGCCATCACTACTCATACAGTTATAGCTACGATCACGACCACGACTATGACGATGATTACGACTACACCGACATAGTAGACAATGCCATGGATCAAGCCGCAGCCGCGGTGCGAGCATCGGCAGATCGTAGCGCCAGAGTCACGGCTCGGGCAACTGCCAGAGCTACTGCTAGGGCAAATGACGCCGCGAATGTAGACACTTATGGTTCCGGGTATGTACTCTGGGCGCCTGATGCCGGCGCAATAGCCTCGATAGCCGAAGAGGCCGAGGCTCAGGCAGCGGAAGCCGTGGCGGCAATCTACGACGATTGGGATGTAAAAGCTCACGACAACAACGATACCCGTATCACTGGCTATGTTCATGATCAGGCGAATGGCAATCGTAAGACTTGGGTAGATGGCACGGTCAATTCCCGGACCGGCGCTATTACCGGTTACACCACCTTGTCCGATGGTACTCAGCTCTGGGCCGATGGTCTCCGCCTGGCCGCTTCTACGGATGATGACGACGACGATCCCAAGGACTCGCGTCGCCGCAAGAGCCTGACTCGTCGGATGTACGACGGAGCGGTCGATCTTCTCGGCGGCAACTTCGTAGGCACGTTCATCAGTGAGGAAGATGACGGTGTCGTAACGGTCGGTTGGTCCGACGGTCGCGACCGAATCGAGGTCGTAATCGACGGCGAAGTAACTTTCACTGACGACGATCGCGGTATCAAGAGTCTCTCCAAAGGCGGCTACATGCTGATCAAGGAGCGACGCGGCAGACAGCGCCATGAGTTGGAGATAGAAGCCGACAAGAACGGAAATCTCGAGTATGCCTATTGGAACCGAGGTCGTGAAGCCGACTATGATGAGGAAGCTCAGGAATGGTTGGGCGATGTCCTGATCGACGTTCTTCGCCACACCGGTATCGGTGCCAAGGACCGGGTTGCTCGCATCCTGGCCTCCGACGGCGTGAGTGGTGTTCTGTCAGAGATCGATTACATGGAGAGCGACTACGTCAGCCGCCTCTATCTCGACGAACTGCTGACGACTCATGAACTGAGCGCCGACGAACAGCGTGATGTCCTCCGGTCGATTGAGTTCAACATCGATTCCGACTACGAGAAGTCACAGCTGCTGATAGCCCTCGCTGACCGGGTCTCCGGTAACGAGGAACTGATGACGTTCTATATCGAAGTCGTGGCGACTATCGATTCCGACTATGAAAAGCGCCGGGCTCTTTCCTCGCTGATGTTCGAGGAAGATGTGAGCGCCGAGATCGTTCTCTCGATTCTCGAAATGGCTCGCGATATCGACTCCGACTACGAGCGCGCCGAGTTGATGATCGACATGTCTCACTACGTCAATCGTGACCGCGGGACGGGTGTCGCCTATGAGCGAGCCCTGAAAGCATACATTGACGCCGTTATCGATATCGACTCCGACTACGAAACTCGTCGCGTTCTCAACGAGCTCAGCCTGGGCGACTTGAGTGATCCGGAGATGCAGCTCACCGTTCTGGAAATCGCCGATCGGATGGACTCCGACTACGAGAAAGCCGAGCTGCTGATAGAAATGGCCGAAGTTGTGGGCGACAACGAAGAACTTCACGCCGCTTACCTTCGGGCAATCGATGATCTCGACTCCGATTATGAAACGGGACGCATTGTCGAAGCTCTGGCTGACGATGCCGACCTCAACCGGACCTCGGTCGAGTACTTGATACATCTTACAGAGATGATGGACTCCGACTACGAGAAGGCCAATCTCCTTATCATGCTGTCCCATCAGTGCGACAATGACGAAGAGTTATTGAACCTTATGCTTCGTTCGGCCGAGTCACTCGACAGCGACTATGAAACCAAGCGCGTCGTAATGAGTGCGCTTGATGGTGACTGTGCCGACAAGCCACAGATGGTGCAGGAGGTCCTGATATTGACCGATGGGCTTGATTCGGATTTCGAACGGGCCGAGATCATGGTCGATGTAGCCCACTGCGTCGCCGCCGATCAGAAGCTGCGCCAGACATACCTTCACACGCTGAGTGGATTCAGTTCTGACTTCGAGCGCAAGAAGGTTATCGGTGCTCTCATGGACGAGATCGAAATGAACGATGCCAATGTTATCGAACTGCTTCGGGCCGTCGAAGATATCGATTCCGATTTCGAGAAGGCCCAGATGCTCCGGGAGCTGGCTGACCATTGCCGCGGCAAAGAAGAGCTTGAGGATGCGTATATCGATGCAGTCGAAACGATAGACGATTCCTGGGAGGTCAAAAACCTCTACGCCAAGCTGTATGGCCGGTCGGCACGTTCGCGAGGTGAGACCAACTAAGTCCTTCGTACATTCTATCTAGCGAACCCATCGCCCCACGTCATCACACCTCTGCGGGGCGATGGCGGGGGGCAATTGCCCCCTTTCTTTTTGCCGGAGCCGGCAATAGCATTCTCACATCACACGTTTATCCTTGTCAATTGGAGACATCCGCCACTATTTTAGGCCTACCGCCGTATGATACCAGGCAGTTCGAGTGAGAGGCGGCGGTAAGAGAGTGGCGGTTCAACTTCACGAAAATAACAAAAACATAGAATAAAGGCGTGTACCGGATGAAAGTGTGGGGAAAGGCTACGGCGGTGCTGTTGCTGGCATTGCTATGCTGGATCGGTGGTGACAGCCGGGCAGCATCAGATGCCGCGCTGCAAAGCAACTACGACGAAGTATCAAGAGATGTCAACCGGGCAAGAGGGTTGGCTCTGTCGATACTCAAGAGCATCAAAGAGATTGACAAGAACCATCGATTCGAGAGCGGGACGGTGCGATCGGGCCACGAAGGTGCGGCTCGGACTCGATTGGCTCGGATCGAATCGGTCAAAGAGGCCTTTGAAGGGCAGTACCGTTCAGCCGAACTGGGCTTGAAGGGTATCGATAAAAAGCTAGACAAGGCGGCTGGATCGGGTGTGGTTGACGATCTCAAGCGCCGGGCCGCCGAGGACCGGGCTAATCTCAAGAAGTACCACGGCTATGTCGATCGCTTCTGGAAGCGCTCGGTGAAGGATTTTGGCGAGCCGCTGCATTCTTCCGCGGTGGGACTGTCCGGTGCCGGTGGCAGCGGTGGAGTGCATATCACGGGCGAGGCCTCGTTTGGCCTTAACACGGCCAGCTACAAGCAACCCAACAGCAGTCCGCCGGTTGATGTCTCAGCGACGGCCCCCACTTTTGGTGCCAAGGCTCGCTGGTTGGTTTCCGAACGCACCAATGTTCTGGCGCATCTGAGACACGAGGCGACGGCTAACCGGACTGAGATTTCTCAAACCGGGTTTGGCGCCTCGGTGCGTCATGGGTTCTCGAATCAGTTTGCGGGTACTGCCGGTTTCGATATCCTCAGCTATAAGGACGGTAACGGCGACACGACCGGATACGGCGAAACCTCATTGTTCGCACGGGCGGATTTCAGTTCCGGGGACAAGAAGTTTGACGCCGAGATTCGGTCCACCAGCCATAGCCGAGATCTGGCATTCGGGTCAGCCGCGGCGGTTGGCCTGGCCGATCATTCGATGCTTGCCATGCGACTACGGGCCACCCTGCCGGTCGGAAAGGGGCTGATGCGCTTGCAGCTCCGTCGAGACTCGAAGTCATACAAGGAAGGGGATGGTCTGTCGCAAATGGGTGCAGATATCCTCTCCTTTACCGAGCTTAGTCCCAGTGCGGTTTGGCAACTAACACCGGGTGGATCAGAGCTTGGTGTGGTCTATCGGAGCTACAAGTACAAGGAGCCAACTGAGAATCCGCTCAACAGCACACGTCTTCGGGCTCATTTCCATGCCGTGTCTCGGAACGGGACCAAAACTTCGCGGTTCGGCCCGGAGATCTACATCTATACTCTTACCGATGTCCCCGATTCCGTTTTCTCAGGCTACATGGATTTCAGATTGACCAAGCAGACGACTTCGCGCGGCCGCCGGGCCACTTCGCAACGGTGGGACGCTCTGTATCGATTGAACTCGGATTCGTCCCGGTTCGACTTTGCTCAGATCCGCTTCTCGAGAGACAGTCGACCGGCGGGAAGCGGCGGTTACTCTAAAATCCGCATGATCGCGCAGTTTTACACCGAAACTTCGGCGCCCACTACGGACAGCATATATGACGTGAACGCGGGCGGCACGGTGGCTAGAGAGATTTATGCCCCTCCGCATGTCTTCGATGCTACGTGGGGCTTTGGCTGGCGATTCCGCGGGAGCAGCTTCATTCAGTTGGTCTCGATTGGTCCGAAGTTCAACGCTCGATTCCTGGTGGATCAAAACGGAGAGAAGAAAACCAACAAGGTGGGTGACAACGACTACGAGGCGCAACATCCGGACAATGCTGCCGAGTGGGGAATCGAGGCGACGCTTTCCGGCTCGACCATGACCGGCGTGACCTGGCGAGTGGAAGGTTCCTACGGCTCGAGAGTCTGGTACAACGCCGACCCGGTCCCAACCACGAGTACTTTCTCGTTGGCCACCAATGTAGGCTATCCCATTAACGATCGCTGGCGAGTTGACGGCCATATGCGAATTCGCAACACCAGCCAGGATCTGGACGATAGTAAGAATTTAGACAAAACCGACGTGGGCGTGTTTGCCCGTTATCTGTTTGATTTCACGCGATAGTCAGAGGCAGGAGAGAAGGATAATGAATTACACGAAGATTATCTGGTGGCTGGTCCTGGCGCTGATGATGGCATCTGGTGTGACCGCCGACGAATACCAGGAAGCGATGCAGCAGACGGAGGAAGAGTGGAAAGCCTTCCGCCAGACGATGCAGCAAGGCAAGTCCAAGCTGGAAGAGATGGCCAAGGAGTACAAAAAGTACCGCGACGCCGTCCACAGCGACAGCCCCGAGCAGGGTATCGAGCTGGCCAAGAAGCTGTTCAACCTGGATCCCGGCGCCGAGGATGCGGCGCGGGAGAAGCTGAGCCAACTTCGGGAGATGTTCAACAAGCTCGACGACAACGGTCTTACCGAGAAGCTGAACGAAGCTTCGGGCTTGTTGAAGAAGGCCGATGGGTACGCCGGTGAAGTTGAGAACATCTGGGAGTTTGCCAAGAAGTTCAATCCGGAGAATGCCAAGGACAACCCGACCTACGGTTTACGCCTGATTGGAGATATCCTTAAGGAGGGCGGCGGCAAGCTTGAAAAGATTCCTCTGGTGGGACAAATCCTCGGCAAATGGGTCAAGACTTTGGGTGAGGCTGCCGGTGACTATGCTAATGCTCTGGATCGCTTGACAAAGAAGATCGACACCTTCCGCGGTGGCAACATATGTGCCCAATCGGGCAAGCGTCAGGACCAACAGGCGGCCTTTAACGCGGCTAATACCACCGGGGAGGTGTGTACACAGTATTTTGCCACCGGTGAGTTCTCTCGTCTTCGCGGGGAAGCATACCGCGGCAACGTGAAGTACTTCCTGTATGATCCGAGTACTAAGCAGGGCTACTTTGTGCATGCCGGCAATTGCGCCAAGGTCTATCGGTGGCATGGTCTCCTGATCGATCGCCGGGCCCTGGATGTGGACTGGCTGGCGGATCGGGCCAATAGCCTGAAGCCGGATGCGGAGAACCGTGGTCGAAGCTACCATGCAAGATTCGTGGCCTGGAAAGATAAGACCGACAACGAGTGGTTGCTTGTCGACGAACTGAAACTTACCGAGGATGTCTTCTACTACGGTAAGTTCGATATCGAGACCTTCGTCGCCAACTATGTTTTGACGGACAAGCACCGGTCGGCTATCGACAAGGTAGTCAAAGAGGTCGAAGCGCATGTCCTGGTCGATGGTACGGTCTATGAAGATGTCGACGACGAGGTCAAACGTTCCTCCGGTGCGACGGTGCAGTTCGTTGTCGGAGGGCAGAGTTATTCGGCCACTACCGGCGCCGATGGCGATTACAAGATCCTGATGAAAGGTAAGCCTGGCGACGGCATTTCCGAGAAGGTCTCCAAAGAAGGTTTCGAGGAGATAAGCCGCTCGGGGGCGATGCCCACACGTGTAACGGTCGGTCTGGATTATACCCTTAGCAAGAAGGGTGAGGAGATCCAGGCGGTGATCGCAGGCAAGGTCCTGACGACCGCTACCGCGGACGCTCCCGCCGGGGGTGCCTCGGGGGCCACCGTGACGGCCAGCGCACCCGGTGTGACATCGCTGGGAAGCACCACCAGCGGAGGTGATGGATCCTACGCCCTTACGGTGACTGTCGCCGAGAACGTGGTGGTAACCGTGGCGGCAACGCTCGAAACCGCCACCGGTTCGGCCACCGTGACAGTTACAGGTGCCGCCCACAGTGGCGTCGACATTACACTGAAGAAAGAAGACGAAGAAGAGACCGAGAAGACCGAATGGACTGTCAACGTCACGGTCCTAGACGACAGCGGCACACCGTTGCCCAATGCGACTGTGACGCCTTCGGTAGGAGCGGCGGTTGTTACGGGAGCCGATGGAACTGCTACGGTTGGGCCGATCGAAGTCCCGGATAACTGGGAAGAGGTGCCGTTCGTGGTTACCCTCACTCCCTCCGTGACAGCTGAAGGAGGTATCAAAGTCGGCGGATCGGCCGGAAGTGTGACTTATGCCGGCACTACCCCGTCCGAGATTACTCTTACGATTCCGGTGCTGATGCCTTCCGATGTTACGGTCAGCGGACGGGTAACCGATGCCCACGGCGTGGGTGTCGACGGCGCGGTTGTGACAGGCGGTGGTAAGACGGCTACATCGGATGCATCGGGAGCATTTGCAATCGGGCCGTTCGTCCTCGTCAAGGATTCATCAGTGACGCTTACCGCCTCCAAGACTCACGGCGCCGACGTTTTTGCGGGACAGGCCGTGACGGTTACGTTTGACGGCGCCAACAAAGCGATCAGCGGCGTGGTGATGGTGCTTGACATGGAATCGGAGATGGACGTCACCATATCCGGCGTGGTACATGACGCCGATGGCAAACCGATCATGGGAGCAGCGGTCACCTCTGGTACTGCGGCCGCGACAACCGATGCCGGCGGCAGCTACACTCTGCCGGGCGTGAAAGCCATTCTCGGCAAGGCAGTGACGGTGACGGCTTCGGTGACCGACGATCAAGGGAACGCCTATTCCGGGCAGGCCGATGCGGTACCTACCGCCGAAGCGGCCACGGCGCCGACGATCGTGATTCAGGTCGAACAGAAGGAAGTTCATGATGTCACCGTCTCGGGGACAGTCGTAGACCAGCAGGGTGGCGGCGTCTCCGGCGCCAGTGTGACGGCCGGGTCGGTTTCGACGACGACCGATGGCTCGGGGAGTTTCAGCCTCGGTCCGGTGAGTATGGTTTCCGGCGACAAGGTCTCGGTTTCGGCCTCGTTCAACGACGGTACGCAGTCGTATTCCGGCGGACCGGTTACGCGCGAATTTGACGGCAGCAATACTAGCATCGGCGGGGTGGTGGTTAGTCTCAATGTCGGGTCCGGCGATGACGACGGTGATGACGAGATCGACGATGCTATCGACGATGTCGAGGATGACAGCGAAGGCAAGGTCGATTTTGATGCTCTCCTGGTCGAGTTCGATGGTCTGGTGGGCGAACTGGATGCTATAGCGTTCCGATTCCGGCAACGTTCCGATGATTTGCAGCAGCAGCTACAATCGATGGGCCGCGCTGCCTGCGAGAGCGATGAGGTAACTTTTACGCTTTCATCGGCTCGTTCGGCGGTCGAAAACTACACCCTTAGCTTGACCGTATTGTACGGAGTATACGGCGAACTGATCGCCGCTCAGGCTGACAACCCGGATCGCAGTTTGGGAACGGTCGAAGCCGAGTTCCAGCGAGTAGGCGACCAGGAGAGTACGCTCCAGAGCCGTCTGGCGCAGCTCGAGGGAATGTACGGCTCTTTCGGATGCGATGAGCAAGAGACCGAAACCGACGACAAATCCGATCCCGACGGTGACCCTGATGACTACGAAGCCACCTACGAGGTCGAGAAGTGTGACGATGGCCTGGACAACGACAAAGACGGCGAGATCGACGAGTGCGATGCCGGCTGCTGTGAGCATAATGTCCAAATCACCGTGACCGACTGTGGTACCGCCGCGGATGACATTTTCGAAGTCTATCTTGACGGTGAACTCCTGGGCGTAACACCCAAGGGCACGTCCAATACCTGGGACAGAGAGTTGCGTCCAGGTGGCTACGCGGTTAGGATTGTATGCCTCGATGACGGAGGTGATCCGTTGGGCGATGATGTTGGTACAGCTTGTCTCAATATCACGGCATACGGTGAAGATGTTAGCATTGACGGTGGAGGAGCGCCGAGAATCGACTACGGACAGACGGTAACTCTGTATTTCGTCATTACATACGGTCAGGCTACGTCCGGATCCAACCAGTATTATGACGGTTCGGTGCACAAAGCCAGAGGTTTGGAGAACAGCGGCAATTAGTTGCCCTAGTACACTCAGTTCAAGGTCGCCGGGTTTCCGGCGGCCTTTTTTTTGTGGTTGCCGAATCGACGGAACCGGCGCGAGTCAGGCAGTGTTGGAGAGGCACGGGGTAATTTTTAAGCACGGATCTGAATCGAACAACTACATATCATATTCTTACTTTTAGGAGTGTCACGATGTATGCAATTACTGGAGCTACTGGGAATATAGGCCGGGTGATCGCCGAGCAATTGCTGGCAAAAGGCGAAAAGGTGAGGGCGATCGGACGTTCGGCGGAACGTTTACAGCCGCTGGTCGACAAAGGTGCCGAAGCCATAGTGGCTGAAATGTCCGATACGGCCGCCCTTACCGAGGCGTTCAAGGGCATGAGGGCTGTCTACGCCATGATTCCACCCAACATGGAAGCGACGAATATGGCCGAGTTTCAGACCGAAGTGGGAAGCTCGATCGCCAGGGCGATTGCCGACTCGGGTGTGAAGTATGTGGTCAATCTTAGTTCGGTCGGAGCCGACAAGCCCGAAGGCACCGGTCCCATCGTCGGATTGCACGAAATGGAAAACCGGTTGAATGCCATTCCCGAGATAAATGTGCTCCATCTTCGCCCAGCTTCTTTCATGGAGAATCACCTCTGGCAAATGGATGGCATCCGAGAACATGGCATGATGGCTACGCCGCAGGAGCCGGATGTACCGGTCCCGCAGATCGCAACTCGCGACATTGGCATGTATGCAGCGGAGCGGATGACCAAGCTGGACTTTCAGGGCTACGGAACCCGCGATCTTCTTGGACCGGCAGATGTCACTCTCAACGACATGGCGGCGGCAATAGGCCGGGAGATTGGTAAAGAGGGGCTGAAGTACCAGAAAGTGACCTATGAGGACTCGCGCAATCATATGCTGGGTATGGGCATCTCAGAAGATGCGGCCAACAATATGATCGATCTGTACAAAGCGGCCAACGAAGGGCGGCTGGGTCCGACGGAAGATCGTTCGACGGAAAACACAACTCCGACCAGCGTGACTGATTTCTCGAAGTTCTTCGCGAGTATCTACAAGCAGTAGGAGGTCGCAGCAAATAGGGGCATCGCACCCTAGACCAAGTCATTCCCGCGAACGCGGGAACCTATCCTTTGTAAGGCAGAACCCGTTTCGGGTACTGCCTTCTTCATTTGGAGTTGATTCAATAGACTCGACGCAAGCGTTGGATTATAGGAAGACGTCCGGGTGGCCCACCATTCATGGTGGGGTACTCTTGGATCGATCCCCGCTTGAAAAGCCCGACACAAGCGTCGAGCCACCCAACAGCTTTTGTCGAAACATCGCTTCGAGCCCCGGCCTTCGCAGGGGTGACAGGTGGGTTGGGCAGGAGTTTCGACCTACAGGAGACCAGCGCCCTAACATGTGCGGCTATCACAGTCTGTCATTCCTGCGGAGGCAGGAACCCAGGCAAGCTGCGATTGGCTGCTGGTTTCATCCGTGCGGAGAGTAGCCTAGAAACCCGAGGCAAGCCTCGGGCCACCCCAACGGTAGGCTTCTAGGCCGGTTTCCCAGGGTTTGGGAGCGGAGGCGAGCAAACGCAATAACCCGAAACAGTCTGCTTCAAAAGTTAACCCACCCTAAGAAGGGTGGGCCACCCGAC
>Ga0180435_10000441_pt1 | contig 43517 bp, 74 predicted proteins | sample SS_ome_3_FD_132467 | JGI IMG/M metagenome (GOLD analysis project Ga0180435, IMG submission 132467) | Hypersaline lake sediment archaeal communities from the Salton Sea, California, USA - SS_3_S_1 metaG | ecosystem: Environmental > Aquatic > Non-marine Saline and Alkaline > Hypersaline >... | reverse complement strand
CGTTGAAAAATTTTTCTCTTTCCTCTGAGGAAAACATGATAAATTTTTTTCCTTCTTTGTTTTTTACCTTAATTGCAACCATGGTGACTCCTTTACTTATAAGGTCGATATTTATGCAGCGGGCAAGTCTCTAGCTCACACGCTTTTATTTCCTCGCGTTGAAAATTAGAACAATCTAAACATTCCGCCTTAATGCCACTCGTCGGGCTTCTTCCTAAGAACGCCGTAACGAACGTTTTTCGATACCTGTCAGGTAAATCATGGACAAACACCTGCATTTTGTTTTTGAGTTGCTTTATCCCAGCATTAAGCCTGAGTTCCGCAGCTAATTTTCGATCCTCCGTTGACATTTGAACTATGTTTTTCAATGTCATGTTGCCTCCTACAGCGTTGCGCCCTGTGGCACGTCTTCGATCCCGAAAGGTGAGTCCCACAAGTCCAAGGTTATTTTTTTAAATTCCTTCGTTTCTTTTTCGTTCATTTTTTCTTTACCGACCAACTCGGTTAAGCACAGTAATTTTATTTTCACGTCGTATGGTATTTTTTTCCACTTCCGACTGGCTTCGCAGTCAATGCAGACATAATTTGTTTTTGAACACCAACACTTCATAACCGATTCCTCTCTTTCCATAGCTCCTTAAACCGTTTGAAATTAACTTTTTGATCCTTAACGAAAAGTCGGTGTTTTTTCGAATAGTCGATCAAGTAAAATTTATCTTCAACAGCTTGACCGCGATGCTTTGCTATTCGCACGGTGTTGTAGCGAGTGTCGCCGACATAAAACGACTGCATGATATAATAAAACTGGGCCAAATTATTTATTGTCTTGCTTCCCCTGATGTCGTTCATCTCGATGAAGCCAGAATAGTTTTCCGTTACATTTGCTCCGGTATGAGCAACTAAAACAACTGGGATCCCTTGGTTTGCAGCTATTTTTTTTAACTTCGTTGCCATGTTTGCCTGAGTCCTGACGCTCGTGTCCATGTAGAACATGCTTGTAGTGATGTTGTCGATGAAAAGAATATCGAGAGACTTTTCCGTTGCCCAGAAATCGACAAAATCTAAAAAATTATCTTGATTGACTCGATCAGAATTCATGTCAAGCTCGGAAAGTATGTGAAACCGTGTTACTTTTTCCTCGTTCTCGTAACCCGAATGATAAAACTCTGTTAAAAACTCTCCCCTTGTTTCTTCCGACAGAACCAGGCCAATGTTTTTCTCTTCGCCAATATTTTCCAGTAAATCAATTAGCATTGTCCTGACCAACGTCGACTTGCCTCCGTGGGCAACACCTAAAACGATGTGCAAGCACCTATTGCGATAGCCGTTGTGTGATCTTAAAAATGCAAAATTGCTCGGGAATACCGTTTTGTTTGATTGAGCTATTAAAACCTTTCTCTCGGTTTCGCTCATGTAAGCTGTTCCATCAGTCATGTTATTCCTCGTCGTGATCCAAACAATTGAACACCGACTTCACCTCGGTTTCAATCTCTTTTTTTCTTTCTTCTTTGGCGCGTCGCTCATTTTCCAACTGTTCGGCGGCGTCAAAATAATCTTCCCAAACAGAAACAAACGACGAAAATTGTTTAATATATTTTTTGTCGGTTCCTTCGGCTTCACACTTCGCCGCGTAGAATTGAACTGCAGTCATAACACGGTCGTATATTTCTTGGCTCTTGATGATTGATTTAAGTTTTGTGATGCCTTTCTTCTTTCCTTCCTTGCGAGGATATTGAGCATAAATTTGATCCAGATCTGGTGTATATATATTTATATTATTTCTTTTATTCTTTATTTCTTTACTTCTTGTTTGTGGTTGATTACCTGTTGGTTCAGTGTGCGCTGGCTGGTTAGGCGCTTGGTATGAGTCGTAGTTAGTTATTGTTATTATTGAGTTTTTGTTGGTTGTTTTGATGGTTAGGTTGTTGGTTAGTTGTAAACGCCTCAAAGATGTCCTTATCGACTGTTCTGATAACCCAGTTTGACGCGCCAAATTCTTCCTTCCTGTTATCAATTGACCGCGCATTATTCTTTCACCCTTCCATTCTTTTTCTTCATGGTTGGCCATCAATATTAAATGAATGAAAAGGGAAAATGTTTTAGGATCGTCGGCCCAATCCCACTTGATAATTCTTCGGTGTAGTTTAATCCATCCTTCCATGACGTCCTGCAATATATAACCGCATCGGGGAAGCAATGCACCACACGAATACTCCCCCGACTTGGTTATGCGCTAATGCGCTATATCATTTTATTTGATTGCTTGGTGCATGGAAAAATGGTGACCCCTGAAAAGAAACCTGTCAAGCAAGTTGTAAGGATACTTTTGTTGAACACTTGAAGTTAAGCCCATACCGTTTTAGCACAATTTCAAAGGAGTATTTATGCAACAAGGTAACGAGATGACCCTGTACGGGATCAGTGCGGAGTTAAACGACATTTTTAGAGACATTGCAGAGAACGGTGGAGAGTTGACCGAGCTAAATGAGGACAGGTTGACCGAGTTAAAAACGGTGTTAAAGGATAAGACCGACAACGTTGTAGCGTGGGCCAGAAAACAGGACAATTTCGTTCAGGCCATCGATGAAAGGGTGAAGGAGCTCATGGAGTTGCGGGCCAAAGTTTCCGCTTCATCGGATAAGTTTAACGCTTACATTTTAACCTGTATGGACATCTTGGGCGAAGTAAAAATTGAAGGGGATTTCGACAAGGTTCAGATCGATAAACCACGCCAGATTTGCGTGATCGAGGACGAGAGCAAGATCCCGATTGAGTATGTCAGTACCCAGACAAAGACCATTAGCAAAGTCGATAAAGGTGCGATATTAAAAGCATTAAAAAACGGTGAAGAAATACCAGGTGCGCGTATTGGAAGTGGCACCAGAAAAGTAAAATTCAAAACAAAGTAGGAGGCATCATGGAAAATTTTCAACTAAAAGAAGTTGTCGTTGCGCAAGCCGTTAAAGTGGTAAACCTAGAATCCATTAACGAAACGCTGCACGAAGAAAAGTACAAGCTAGAAGACAAAAACTGCGCCCTTCAAAGATGTGTCGATGAGCAATCGAACACCATTGAGGCAATGCGCCGGTCAATGCATAAAATGGAAGCACGGATCGAAGACTTAGAAGGAGGCGAAGATGTCGAACCAACTCACTGAGGTAAAAAAATTCCTAAACGACGGAAAAGATTTAAAGCAAACAGTCGCCGACAACTACATTGAGATGATCATGCGAAAGTATCCAGACATTCAAACGTCGTCACTTATCAATCATATCAACTTGGTAAACTATACCGGAGCAAATCCTTTTAATGGCCAAGTTCATTTCGTTGCATTTTTCGACAAACGATTGAACTGCCGCGTTGGATCGACGGTCTTTAGTTATCGTTTTTTCGAGGATAGGGCAAACCAAACAGGCGAGTTTAAAAATTGTACCTGTGAAATAGGCAAGGCCGAGTATTTTGATCCCAACAAAGGCGAAGACATAACCACGTTGAGGGCGGTTGCAACAGCATACCGAAAAGATCGAGAGCCGGTCGAGTTTGTCGCTTGGTACCCTGAGTTTAAAGACACGACCAAGCCGTTATGGAGGACAAAGCCTCATACCATGTTAAGGAAATGTGCCATCGCCGGAGCGTTGCGGTCGGCGTTTCCTGAAACTCTAGGGAATATGTATATCGGCGAAGAGATCGGAGACGAGCAACAGGATAACGAGATCAAGATCGTACAAAATGAGATCGACGTAAAGACCGCCAAAGAGGAAGCCATTAAAGAAGAAGAGATGTTGGAGCGTATTAAGACATCGAAGCAAAAGGCCGTCGTTGTTGAGGGGTTGACCGGAATGATTAACAACAAGGTTAAAGGCATGGAGTTGCCCGACAAAGTTGCTTGGATGCAAGAGCACGCCAAAGTTGATAGCGTTGCGCGGTTAAAAGAAAAAACGTTGAAGGAATTAAGGGAAATTTTCGATCACCTGTATTCAATTAGAAAAGAACCAATTGTCCTCAAGGACAGAATAACGACAGACGAACTACCGTTCGATTAAGGAGGAAACAATGAAAAAGGAACTTATCAGTACAGCAGAGGCAAAAAAACTAACCGGACTACCAAAGGCCAGGCCAATAAGGATCGCGGTCAAAGATGGCGAGATAAAAGGTAAGGTCGTGAACGGTCGATACTACGCCGACAAAGAATCGCTAATGGAGTGGTTCAAACAACGAGAAAAAAATGCATGATTTTGACCAGTACCAAAACATTGAAGGCAAATATTGCGAAGACGAAGTTGTAAAGGATGATGGCCCCGAACAGGCCGAAATAGAACACCTTTGCAAGGTGTGTGGCAATATGTGGGTGACTAATTTTAGTCGCCCGCCTTGCCCGAAGTGTAACGAGAATGAGTTCATCGAGAGGAACAACATTTATCTGTAGGAGGCACCATGGAAAAATTTAGGAATGAACCTATTTTTAAGGACGTAAGTAAAGAAATCGTGATTAGGTTTGAGAAATTCCATCACGAGAACCCGAACGTTTTTCGACTTTTTAAAAAATACGCTAATCAGCTATGGAGGGTCGGAGTTCGGAGGCACGGAGCAAAAAGCATCATGGAGAGATTGAGGTGGGACTACGGTTTTGAAACGGTCGGAGAACCGTTCAAAATCTCAAATTCTTATACTGCCATGTATGCTCGTTTGCTAATATTGAAAGATAAAAAGTTTAAGAAGTTTTTCAAACTCAAACAGGGGCCAAAAAAATGAATTACTTATTCTGGTTTATTATCTGGCTATTGGCCGTTTTGCTGACCTTGTCATTTTTCGGTGGAGCCGCGAAGTGCAATCGTCGATATGACGAAAGTTTTAACCACTACACTGACGACTTGGAGGATTTCGATGATTGAAATAATGATGACTTATGCAATGACTTTCGTCGGTGTTCATTATCGCTGGGGAGGCAACAGCCCACTCGACGGTATGGATTGCTCCGGTTACGCCCAAGAAGTTTTGGCCAGTGTCGGAAAAGACCCGAAAGGGGATCAAACCGCCCAAGGACTGTTTAACCATTTTCACATCAAAGAAGGTAAGCCGGTGCAGATGTCACCACAACGCGGTGCTTTGGTTTTCTTCGGTCGCAACTACAATCGGATCACTCATGTAGGAATTGCGTTGAACGATCTCTTGATGATTGAATCTGGAGGCGGTGACTCAACAACGGACTCGAAGACTGAGGCCGCGAAAAGAAATGCCATGGTACGAATAAGGCCAATATCTAATCGTAAGGATTTTCTCGGAGCTGTGTCGGTCTTTTAACCACACGGTGCTTCACGAACGGTCAGCACGTTGTCGAAAGGCACGATCCTTGTCTCTCCCGACGCGTTGACCAATTTACAGAAAAAAGACATCTCTTTACCGGCCCGTAAAAGTGCGGTTTTTGCTTCAGTCCAAACAATCTTAATGCTACCACCTATCGCACTTTCGATGGAGATTTCACCCGACGACTTTTTCATAATAGTTGAAGTGCCATCTTCGTTTTTAAAACATGCCTCAATTTCGGTGTTGTCGGTTAGATCAAAAGGGATATTAGTCTCTTTCGTGATAAACTGAATTTCGCTCGGTTGATCCGTCCCTTTGAAAATTACTAATTCTTGCATAACACTATCCCTTTTATTTTTTCAGTTGTGATTTTTCCGACGATTAAAGGTTGATCTTTTACATAGCCCTTGATCGAAGTTTCATCCTTAATCTTCCCGACCAATTCTGATCCGGCAATAACTCCTTTTATTTTAGTTGAACCTACGATGCCAATTATTTTCTCGCACTCCCCATCTTGGACAGTTCCGGCAGTTGGCTTCGTGAAAGATATCCTAAAGGGCGCACGATGAGATTCGTCTTGGCTGTCAATAATGCCGTACCACTCACCCTCTGGATCTGACAGGGCAGTGGAAAAAGAAACCGAGTATATTCCAGTCATACCAGGCACCGTTTCCTCTGCCAACGTCAATGGGCCAAGGCTTGAGCCGTCGGGTTTTCTTACTGTTGCCTCGATGTTAGAAAGCCCGGTAGTCAAGTCCTTGGCGTGATAAATAATCTTATACGGAAGTCCTAAAAGTGCCATTAGACCGCAGTACCTCCAGTAAATTGTCGATCAGAGATTTCCTTTAACGAGTCAACACCTGTGTCGAAACCAGCACCCTTGATCAAGTTAATATCTCCGATTAGGTTGTTGACCGATGTTTGGCTGGCCTTATCAGCAATCGCATCGATGATGGCCTGATTTCCGATAGTCCCACTATTTAGGATGGCATTGCTATCATCCACAACTGCGTCCAGCGCATCAAGTGCCGCCTTAAGAGCAGCAAGACCAAAAGATGCGTCGTTGATCTTGGTTTGTACGTCTGCCATTTGTGGCTGCATTACTGAAGTATCGTCAAGGACGGCTTGAAGAGTAACCTGTTGAGCCAATCCTGACGCCTGAATTTGATCGACTACGTTGGTTGATCTAACTGCTTCAAGGGCAATTGTGTTCTCTGTATAGTTAACAATCATGTTGATCTGTTCTTTCGTTTGACCGGCTGGAATAGTTAGCTCGATTTCATATCGACCTTGACCTAATCGCGTAGCCGCTTTTGGAGAAGAACCGCCGCCGGTGAAAAGGTTTCCACGGTCTAGCCCGGCAGAGTTTGCTAAAGAAACCTGAACAGAGTTGCTATCAGGATCTTCGAGATCGCCAGATGTATTGTAAATATTTACTTTGACCTTATAAACTTCCGATCCAGTGGGAGGAGAGATCAATTCAGGTGGTAAAGCAACAACGGTTCTAGTGTTGTTTTGGATAGATGTAACACCGGCCTGAACAGAATCAACCAGAGCCTTTAATGCTGAAAGACCATAAGATCCATCTTTCACCTCTGTGTTTGTATCCTCAACGGTACCCTTAACACTGGTAACATCAGACTGAAGGGCGGTTATTGCAGAATCAATCGTGTCAATCTTGCCTTCAATTGTTGTCAGGTGAGCTTCGAGATCATCTTCGTCGTTTGCAGTAATGGTTAATTTGACTGTTGCCGGAGCAGACTTGGAAGTCGAGTCAATAGTAATTTGATAGACCCCAACGCCGCCAAAAGAATTTATCTGCGTAGGAGACAATGTTAGTCGATATCTACCTGGAGCATCACTGGCGTTGATTTCAGCTAGCGCAAGACCTGTTGCCACAGCAGTTGCAGCTCCATCTTTAAATACGTTCGCCGTTACATCAGTAAGACCGGGTGAAAAGTTTTTTGCTGTGTAAACAGCGTATTGAGTTTTAATTGCCATGGGATTCCTCCTATATTGCTAATCCATCATTTTCATCTATTTTTTCTTCAAGTAAAAACCTGTTATTGTTTACAATTATGTCAACTGTTCCAAGTATTTTCTGTTTGTTTCCATCGTCTACATAAACACGAGCAAATAAATTCTTTTTTTCAGTGAAAGTGGGCTGCCACAGCGTTTTGTAATAACCAGTTGCTCCAATTTCAGGCATTGCTTGACTTAAAATCTCTGAGTTGTCTAGCAAGTCAATAACAGAAACGATTATATTTAGCCCGTTTTCCGGTTTGCCACTTCTGTAAACAACAGTTGTAAAGTAAATATCTGGAGAAAACGTGTCGTAAATTCTCATTTCTTTATCCAGCTCCAAAGTTCATACTCGTAGTCTTCGTCATACTCGATGTTCTCAACAGAGTGGTTTTTTTGGCCAAGTAGTCGATAAAAAATCTTATCGATAAACCAGGCCATCTTTCGTGCGAACCATATTGGCTTACCAGACTTCATTGCGCGACCAGCCCGACTTGAAACTGTCTCGCTAGGGTCACCAAGAAGCAGGGTATTTAATGCTAGATCAAGTAAAATCAAAATATTAAAGATAATTTTCCACAAAATCATGCGTCTTCCTTAACCTCGTGCAGTTGATAATTAACTCTTAATGTTTGATCCTGATTGTTAGTGTGATGCTTATAATACACCGCGCGAATGATAAAGACGCCGGATTCTAGTGTTTTTGAATAGGGCAAGTTTGGAGTATCCTGATCCTCGAAATCTGTCGAAATATAAAAACGTCGCACAAACCTTTTACCAAGAACCCATAGTTCTGGATCAGCGTTAGCACGAAACAAAACTTCAAGAACAAGAAAATCGCATTCACCACCTCTCGACAGCTTTAAGTCAGCCCCTTGCAATTTAAGCTTTGATGTAACCAAGTAGTCGCAAAAGAATTTTGAATACAACTCCCCGTCAACTTCTTCCGTCAAGTTGTTATCATACGGCAAAGTTCCTGGGCCGGTATAGACACCAGTAATCCCAACCTTTCCATCATTACCCTTTAAGTCAAAAAGTCGCCCGTCTCCGGCGTAGTTGATGTCGGAAAACTCCGGCACCGGCTTCAGGATAACTTCTTGAACAGAATCTTGAGCAAACATATTTCAATCCCCTGATTGAATTTTATCACTTTTTAAGAACAGTTTAAATTGATATCTGCGTCAAATACAATTAGAAAATGTATTCCTGAGGTACACACATGAATGAGCCGTTGACAAAAAAGTTATGATCCTCGGTCACGTTAGAAGGATCTTTCACCTCAAGTCTCCAGTATTTGTCCTTTTTGCATTCTTTTTTTCCGTACTTAACACAGTATTCAAGGCAAAGTTTCCCCTGATATCCCCCTGATAGTTTTTCAGGGTAGTTTTCCTGCATTTTTTTAGTGCAATGCACCCAAGGGCTTTTACGACTGTCCCTGTCTGGATATTTCTTTGGTGAAATTTTTGACAAAGCTGTGCAGCTCATCACGAAGATTAAGCAGCAACTTAAGATCACGGCGGCCGGACTTGTTAATTTCATGTTTAATCCTCATTTCTAGGTCGTGAAAGTATTCACGTTTCTTCTGGTCGTAATCTGGTCTATTTTTCAAGAACAAGCTAGTAACCTCCAAGAGCAATACTAACCCTTCGGCAATTCCTGGCGACATATTGCCTCCTATTGAAATCCCTGACCTGTGATCCACCTCATAAAAACCATGATAAAACTCATGATGGCCATGTAGGATTCTGGATTTTCAGATATGAAGCCCTCGGCTCCTGGGATAAAGACGGCAGCCGCGTTTGCCACGGCTACCCAGATTGTCTTTGATTTGTGGACTGGCTTATCCATTTGACTCTTCTTTCTCTGATGGCTTAAAGACATCATAAAGATCAAGACCAAGTGCCCCTATTTTAAGAACGGCAGAAACGATCTTCTCAACCTTTGCCTCTAGTTCATCGTCAGAAAAATCTAGTTTTTCACGAATAGCCTTATCAAGAGCATCGGCATCGTAGTTTTTCGCTTCTTCTGGAAGGGCTTTCCAATCAACGGCTGCCATAGCCGCGCCTTCATCAATTAGTTGAGCTGCAACAGCAAAGTTCTTCGTTTGTTTGAAGTCCATACCCACGTTAGCGCACTCACATAGAAAATTTGAAACTAGTAGTAAATTAGTCACGGTTTTCTCCTTTGTTATTGAGCAGGTAGTAAATTATTTTCTCCTGCCCATCTTTCATCTCTCTATTTAATGTTCCTATCTTAGAATCAAGAACACTTATGTCTTTCCTTAATGCCTCAAACTGCTTATTGTCAGTTTTTTCGTGAATATCACTCCATTCTTTTAGCGCGGAAACACTGGCGGTAACATCCCACAATCTTGTTGTCGCAGCCCCTATGGCCAAAACAATTAGTGCCGAAATGATCTTCAACATAAGAACTCCTTATTGACAGGTTTTTATCGCGTCGATAGCTGCCAATGAATTATCAATGTCGCTTTGCAGGATCGTGGTGCCGTTTGCCGTTAAAGCAGCTATCCCGTCACGGGCTATGCAAAGATCTCCGTCCAGCAAATCAACCTTGATTTTAGCTAAATCAGTCTTTAGCTGTTTGCGTTGCCCTTTGGTTAGTCCCTTCATGTCACTTGAGATTTTAACTAGAGCATAAATTCTTTTCCCCGCTGCCATGTCTGCATATTTCGCCTTAATAGCGGCTTCTGTCGCGGCCTCTGTCGCCTTAGCAGATTCGTAAGCAGCTTTTAGCGTGGCATCCTCAACGACAATTTTGTTGCCTGACGGTACTTCGACATAACCAAGAAGTTTGGTGCAGTAAACTTCCGAGTTGTCTTCGAGTCGAACAACGAAGTAGCCATTGAGTCCGTCGCACACTTGGGCGGCTTGTTTTTCCAAGCAGTCTTCCTCTTGAGTTTTTGTCTCATCAATTTCAGTTGTGGCAGGGTCATCGACGACCGCAGCACAGGCAACCACATTTGACTTTGCCTCATAAATAGGTTGGTCAATGTCATTAATCATCTCATCAATGACCTTGTAATACTCTTTGTGGTATCCACTTGGCAGTCTTAGATAGTCACCTGTTTTTGGTTTTTTTAAATACACCTTTCCAACTGATTTGCTCTCAATCTCAGATCTAAGAGCATAGTTGGCAAAGGCAGAAAAGCTTATTAAAAATAAAAGTAAATATTTCATTTATCTCTCCCCCATGCAAAACAAGTAAAAATCTTGATCTCTCTCAATAGATCCACCACCACCAGTTGGATATGAGTTTCTCATTGTTATTCCAGATGAAAGCGCAGATGTGACAGTCAAAATATCATCGCTTGAAAGATTTGCCCCCCAACACAATGGAGTACCACTGTAAATTCCTAATAAAAAACTAATATCAACTAATCCAATAGATGACCTATTGACACTATTTATCCAGCTACCACACATTGAGTGATCTGTGCTTGCTGTCCCATTATTCCTGATAACACACCCATTAATCCTCACCCCAAAACCAACACTTGTGTCAACCATATTTTGAACTACTGGGCGAGATACGTTGTGACTTATCATTCTCACTGACCACTTTGCTGTATCGGTAAGTATGTCTCCACTTGAGCTTGAAATCCTACCCCTTAAGACAAAACCAGTCTTGCCTGTTGACGGGATAACGAAAGTTCCACAAACATGGGCAACATCTCTTAGATTTGTAACAGCACCATTGACACTGCGCTCACTTGGCTCCTCCTGCAAAACCACTAGGGGGTCACTTGGATCAACTACTGACATTTTATAATACTGTACAACGGTGGCGTTTGAGTCAGCAGTAAAGTCTATACAAGCCTCATACCTGCCAGCAACTGGAATATCAACGCTTATTCCCATTAACTCATTACCTGTACTACACGTTGATCCCCCAACACTCCCATCGTCACAAATAATTGATGATGATCCAACTCGTTGATTAAGTACAATTGATGAATTTATAAATGGCCCATTAGTAGTATGACTAAAGGTAAATAAGGTTGACCCTATGTGGTCAGCCTCAACAAAAAAATCAGCCTGCTCAGGAGTAAATGCCTCAGTTGTTTCGCTTCCTTGATTCCCAATTTTTACTTCGGTAATGTTTAAGTAGTGAGCAGTTGAGTTATTATCCAAGGTGAACCCGTTGCCCATTCTAATATGAAGAGTGTCTCCTTTTGCAAACTCACCCTTAGAGCTGTTATACATAAAATCTTGAACACCAGAATACCTAGTACTTCTAAAGTCCATTAAAAACTTATACAGAGCCCCATTTTTATAGAGCAAGGCATCTCTGTCTGCTGCTGTTGTTGCTGATGTAGATCCATTAATATAAATTACGGTATCGTCGCCCTGCACAGTGTAATAGTTATTATCACCAGATGATGTCCATCCAGTGCCTGACCCAGAAAAATAAACATCTTCTGTATTGGCAGAAATCACCCTGCCATCATTTCCTTCAAGCTTAAAACTGGCCAAGATATGCGACATTTTCCCAACAGGATTAATATTTTTATTACTACCTAAATAAGCCTCATCAAAATCAATTGTCCCTGCACTAGTTGAGATAATTCTAAGTGCAACAGCATTTCCGGCAGTCGGGCAGTCGAACGTGATAGTCGGTGCCTTCAACCATGAAGTTAAATCTGAAATCGTCCCAGATGATAGCTCAACAGGTGTCCCAGACGGGTCTTCAATGACCTTATATTCAAAGGCGTTATCCCCTTGGAGGTATTTAATGTCGGCCATACAGCCACCTGAGATAAAATCGGGCCATGCAGCTATAATTTGTTGGGCGTACTCTCCGGCACCAGTTGCGACGAGGCGAAAATACTTCGCATTATCTTCGGTAGAATTTGTGTAAGACTCTTGGGTGAACGTTCCACCTGTGTTAGTCCAACTTAATAGCCCATCTTCAGCACCGTTGTTGGCCAAAAGGTTAATACCTCCGGCACCGCCGCCGCCTGATCCAGAGCCAATTTTTTTCTCAAGTGATCCATCGTTGGAGAAAACCAATTTGCCTTGAGTGTTATCCCACTTAAAAAAAGGATTTGACGCCCCTGCCCCGATATCAAAGGTAAATAGTTTATCGTTCGCAACTCCATCCCCAACCGTAAGATCACCTTCAGAAGTAAACGCGCCCTGCACGGTAGATTCTTTCGTGAACACAAAGTCTTTAGATGTTGCATTGACTTCAATTGTAGGGTTAGTGGCACCATCACCTACGTCAAAAATAATTTCTTTAAGTGCGGTCGAACCGCTAACACCGAGTTGAAAAACATCGGTTCTTAACTTCTCTGGGACTGCCGCATAAGCAATCGTGCAGATTAGAAAAAGGAATAAAATAAGTTTTTTCATGTTATGCCACCTCGTTTACATTTGCTGTTAAAACTGAATTAGTGCCTAAATCGTCGATGTCAGTATCATTATTCAAAAAATAAGCCTGAGTAACAAGGCAATTTTTGCAGTTGGCCGTTAGTTGTATGGCCTTATCAGTACCGGTATTGAAACCAATAAACCTACCACCGATAACTCGAACCCTTTCCGCGTCAACTTGAAGACCGAGAGCCAAAGATGTGACCGTCGAAATGACTGCCGTCGGAGCAAACTCAACCAAGATGTCGTCTTTATCGATTACTTGAGTAACTGTTAAGGCAAACGGATCTTTAACTAGAATTTTAGCACCGGCAGAAACGGCAGCAACCGCATCGTTAATAGTGCCGTGAGTCCCTCCAACGCCAACTATCGCGTCGTAGTTTAGTTGTTGGGCCGCAACAGCATCAACCTCGGTGTCGAAGTGGACTATCCACTGGTAGATTAAGTTGAGAATATAATTCATGAACTTTACGTTCGGCTTCTCAACTGCCCACCCCTGTTCTTTCTTAGCGGTTCCTGGGTTTTCTACTAGGGCTGCCCCATCTGTTGCCCATACTGGTAATTCACTTGGTTTGGCCATATCGATTTCTCCTATTCATTATTTTAACTCGTTTGAAACCTTCCTCCAACTATATGATCGTCAGAAGTCCCAAAGCCATCTGTTGAGTCGCTTCCATCTTCAAACGAAAATGGCTTCGCCGTGTCATAAGTAAACGCAAAGATTCCCGCAGTAGCTGCGTCGCTTCCATCGTCGAAAGGAGCTGCATTAGGGAAACCGTCAAAGGCAAAAGGGTAATTCTCATCATACTCGCCTATATAGTCGATCCGAACACCGGCCGCTACAACATCTTGAAGTTTTTCATAGATGAATTGCGCCGTTATAGGGTTAATCTCACCGTTCGACATTAAGTAAATGCCACCTGGAAAATACTCATCAAGGTAGCACTGCGTCGCACGGGTTATGATCTTGTAAATATCTATAACCCTCTCGGGATCGCCTTCAGAAATATTCTGCCCTATTTTTACCAAAAGCAAAACGCGATAAAAAGTATCGTCAAAACCCAACCTTTCTTGTCCGACAATAGTACCGAAATCGTCAAGCACTTGGCCCGAAGCCGAGTCGATCCAACGCCCATCTATAAGGGAGTGTAGCGTTTCTTCCAAATCTTGAACCTGATCGTTTAGGGCATCAAGAAACGAAATGAATTTTGTGCTGTCCTTATACTGTTGGGCCAACCGTTCTTTCGCTTCTTGTTTGTGAGTTGTGATCAGTTCAATCATAATTCAACTACCGTTATCCTTGAGCTATCCCACTTAGATTTCTCGTTAGCGGCGATAGGTATATTGTCGTCGGTCGTCGGGCTTGCTGTCGTTCCGATCCTTATAGCTACATCAATAATTCCATTTATAGTATTTAATGCGCATAGTAATTTAGGATAAACAATAACATCCTCCCCGATAGTTAAGGCGTTTCCATGGGCCAATAAAGCATTTTCAACCTGAGTCAATCCGTCGTCAGGGAAGTCGGCGTTGGTTGTCAGGTCAATTTCAAGGTAAATATTGATGTCAATTGGTCTCGAGAATTTAACGTTATGCAAGAAGCCTTGTGAGTCAGTGACAGTAATGGTGGTCGTCCCGTGCGACTCAATTCCGGCTGGCTTCGTGTCCCAGATTTTGTCGGCGATTGCTTGATCATCACCTCCATCGACTACAATTTCAAAACTTTTAGGTGGTCGCCCATCTCCATCGGTCAAAAAGGTAATATTTTCAAAGGCAACAACGGCCAATACACTCTCTAAATCAGCAACCTGTGAAGCGATCGCGCCAAGAACGGCAGCACCGGCACGTTGCAAAGATTGCTCTCGTCTAATCTTTAGCTCTGTGTCCGTTTCGATGTTCCTTCCAAGTTCGGCATCAAGCGCATTGGTAACAGAATCGAGTCCAGATACTGGATTTTCGATAACGGTAAGGGATCCGCTTGGTGCCGCCGTTGGCCCAACTTCTTCAGCTTCAACTTGCTGTATTGCTCTATTCGGAAAACCTTCATCGTTGACAACCACACTCGTGGTTACAGGGTTAGTGGATTCTTCCAACGTATTGTCTGAAACAACTAACAGGGGATGGTCCTTTAGTCCGTCTGCGCCGGTAAAGGTAATGGTGAAGCCCACGGAAAAGTCCCCGGCCACACTGACCGAGGACAATCCCGTTAAGGCATTGAGCGCATCTTCAATATCTTGGGAGATAGAATTAAACGCCAGAGATGTAGTAAGGTTTCCATCGTAGCTTAATTTGAAATTTCCGGCGTCAGGTACTGCCGAAAAACTTAATTTTTGAATTTCATCTTGGCCAGCAGTTATGGTCGCGTCGGCCAACAGAACAAAACGCGCCGTAGTATCACCGGCAACTGAAAAAACTGATCCGGCAGGGATGATAGTACCAACGTCGCCAAGCATCGTAAGGTCAACTGTTGACTTAGTTCCGGCCTGGCGAGTTATTCCGGTTAGTGAAACGACGTTATCAAGGGGTACTCCAGAGGATAGGCGAGGATATTGAGAGTTATAAACACCTTCGGCAAGCTCCCAAAGTTTAGATTCACGTTCGGAAAAAATGCCTACAAGCTGACCGAGAACAGATGTCGGTAAAAGGTTGATGTTATCTCCATAGGCATCACGAAGCGATTGTTCGATTTCTGCCTTTATGTCGGCCAATCTTTTCGCAACAAAACCTTGATCCGTTATGCCATAGCTCATACTAAAACCTCTCTTATTCTTGTCACGCCCTCTTCGAACCTAACCGTGAAATCGACGACGAGTTGTCTTTGCGCGTTAAGTTCAATATTAAAATCTTTTAACTCGATCACACCTATTGAGGCCAAAATTTCTTCTTTGAACGCGGCGCTTACCTTCAGTGGTTCGAGTTGTTTTTTTAATATCTCTTGGAAGTATGGTACTCCAATTGAGTTATCAAGAAACCACTCACCGAGAAAAAATTTTAAGTTTTGCTTTAATATTTGCGCTTTTTCATTAGTTCCATCTATTAAAACTAGGTCATTCCTTTCAAAAGCAAAATCATGCGAGCTGTCAAGTTTGATACTGCTCATTTAAGTTTCCCCGTCAAGGTCACGGCTTCATTAGTGTCACCGGCGCTGTCAGTAATGTCTCCGGCCTCAAGTTCAATGTCCATGAAGTTTTTCATTTCGTTCAAAATTTCTTCGCACCATATCAATATGTTTGCCTTGGCGTTCGCTTCGTCTGCTGGATCAAGCGTTACCCCAGAAAATATCCTGTTGAAAATAGCGTCTCTCATTCTGGAAGGTTGTGTTGCCATTTTACACCTTAAAAGTATCTATCTTGGTCTTAAGTACGGGGAAAGTTTGCGTAAGCCCCGTTAAAGGTTGAAGGCCAAGCATGGTTAATACTCTTGCACCTATTATCTCTTGTAACACGTCGGACAGCAAGGAGATCAATTCTTCTGACGCATTGCTTATTTGAACCTTGCCGTCTGGTTTCAAAATGAAGGTTAAGGAGTCGTTTGATGCCTCAACCTCGCCACTACTTTTAATTTCGATCTTATTTGAGCCGTTTGAGACTTCAATTGATCCCTGTGCGCCGTTGGGAGTGAACCCTTCAATAGTCGGGTAGCCGCCAGGTATCGCATAAGCATCTGATAAATGGCTTCGCCTAACGTCGTCGGGCTGGACCACTCCACCTTTGGCCTTCCATCGATCAATGCTCCTTTCGGAAAATACCAGCGTCACATAGTCGCCCTTTTCAAGATCAAAGTGAATAAATTTATCTTTGGCCCGTGGAAAAACTACAGGAACGTTGTTTATAATTGGAAGATTTACAATCGATCCGTCCTCATATTTCCTTTTTAGTGCCGGTTGAACAGAACATTTTTGCTTTGACCGATCATAGCTTTGAACAACTGCCGGAAGACAAAAGTGCATATCGTTTATTTTTGACTTAATAGCAATATCAAGAAGCTCGGATAAACTAACATCTTCTCTCATGCTACCTCACAAGTGACCATGAATGGCCCATTCTGGTTATCGCCCTTATAACTTGCTCGCCTAACGACGAAGGTTCCACTGACCTCTTGACCTTCTACTTGGATTTTCCGACCGACTTTTATTTGAGGATTTAGCAAGGCTTCGACTATTGTTTTGTCTTTACCTTCTGCTTTTTCCTTATACGCCCGAATAAGACCAGTTTCATTGGAGAGATAAACGGCCTCTTCCAGTGTTGACGTGTCTTTCGGAAACATATTGACTTCACCATTCTGCACCGACCACTCCAAGCCATCAGACTTTGCAAGCTCATCGAGTCGATCTTTTACTTTTCCAGTTGCCGAATACCCTGAATTGAATACTTTACTGGTTATCCCTTGAATAGTTCCTTTGGCCATATCGAGTGTTTCAATAAGTGCGCCGATGACTTGTTTTTTACTAACGCCCTCGGCAAAGGATTGATCGGTTGTTTTTTCACGAAGTTTTTTTCCGTCTTCGGTAAGTGCGAAAGTTGTCACTACGTCGGCACCTGTTTTTTGAGTCTTTATCTCCTCAATATCTCCTGAAGACAATTCTTCGATCAGTGGTTCATTGTTTAACCCTTGATAACCCGTTTTAAGAATGTAAACAACGCCCTCATCGTTGAGTAAATTTCGAGATTTCTCGTTTAGGTTATATATCGAAACCGACCCTTTGTTGGCGTCGCTTGATGAAGTTCGATCAAGTGAAAATTCAATTTTTAGTGTGTCAAAGAGGCGACCTTCCTCCCCCGGCTTTCCTACCTCAATGCCAATGTACCTTTTAAAAAGATACGTCACACCGCCTCCTTGTAAAGTAGCTTAACATCAGTTCCGAAGTTATCTCGACCGGCATCGATGTCATCTCCGGTTATGTGAACGCAGACAAACTCTCCTTGAGGTAAGTCGTCGCTAACTATTCCATAAGCAAGTGGAAAATTAGTATAAAGAACAATCCCATGCATTAAGGTGTTTCCTTGGTCGTCGTAGATATCCATCACCCACTTATCCATCCTTGCGTTATAGCGAAAAGATAAAATAAAAATTTTCTGGTCAAGTTCAACCCTCATTGAATAAGCAAATATGTCACTTCGTACTGGTATTTTTCTCCAACTCATATTCCAAACCCCGTTAATTTAGACAGAACGGAACTTCCGCGCTCTGCTTCTTGCTCAGATGCTTCGGTTGTCCCTTGCTTTCCAACATCTTGCTTGGTCGAAGCCGAGTGTTGAGCGTCGCTCTTGACGCGCGCCTTGGGGATCAACACTGTTTTTGACTCAACTAATTTAACCTTAATCATGTCAATAGTGAAACGGAGTGATTTTCCAAGACGAGTGTCAACGGGAAGGTTAATATTAGTAATCAGCATATTCTCATAACGTCTTAATCCGGTAACGACCGTAAAAGGAATTGCACTTTTCCATAGCCCAATCAGTTGTTTCAAGGCGTTTTGCTGACGATCTTCGTCTTTATTCATTAGCTCCGTGGAAAGAAAGGCACCAACAGCACCAATGGCGGGGGAGACATTCGAGATTAATCCGGCCCCAACGTTAGTTAATGAGTCCAAAAGCGAAATAGGCGCTTCGGAAACAAACCCTTCGATCTGTAAAGATTCAGGTTCAAAGACAACGTTATCATTGATCTTATTGGTTCCATCTTCGGCCTTTTCGATTTCGATGGAAGAAATTGTCGCCTTTAAGTTATGTGTTTCCTTTATAGAGGCATCAAGTTGCAATATTCCATGGAGCTCTTTCTTGTCGTCTTGGTATCCGAAGTGGGTAGGCGTTTTTTTAGTTCCAAGTAGTACACTTAAATTGGCCATATTTACTCCGCGATAGGTGATTGTACCTGTCGTTTAGTGTCGTTGAATAGTGAAGTCAATGCTTCGGCAACTCCCTCTTTAGTCTTTTGAGCAACTTCTTCGGGTGGAGTTCCTGGCGGTACGCTAACACTTATTGGAGAGTCAACGTTTACTATATTATTCTTTGACGTTGTAACCGCCGATGGACTCGCGGTGTTGTCTGCAAAGGGATTAAGTGATGAAGCAAAATCCTTTGCACCTTCGAAAGCTGCCGTGATTTTCCCACCTAATAAGCCTTTAAATGCAGATACCATCGATTTAACTTTTTCAAATACTGAAACAATTTTCCCGACTATCCGATCAAATATTCCTTCAACATAACCGGCAAACATCTCCCATTGCTCAACCAGCCACGAAAACATCCCTTTAAATTTCTCAACAATAACTCCGGTAACGGATTTCTTGCCTTGGAAAAACGCCACGATGTCTTCAATGGCCAAAGCAACGGCGGCGATGGCTGCACCGATCAATAAAGGGACTATAAGAGCGGCAGCGTTGGCGGCGAGTGTTGCCATCCTAAAGGTTTTCATTGCCTTGATTAGTGTAAAAATTCCTGTGGCCATGTTGCCCAAGGCGATAAGCATTTGCGCACCGAATAGCGCAGTCATAGCGAACAACACCGTCCTTATAACCTTTTCCCAGCCACCAAACAGGTTGACCACCGAAGTAACAACTCGATAAGCAGTCGTTAAGACGGCGACAAAGTTCTCAATAAACTCAACAAGCATTTTAAAGAAGCTGTCGATTTTGGAAACTATCATCTTTTTATTGGCCAAAAATAGTGCCTGAAATCTTTTCCCGAGCTTAATAAACATGGGGAGCAATTTCGCGCCAATAGCATTTCGAATACCAGTCAACACTTGCTCGAACCTTAATAGCTCGTCAGTAAAATCCTCGGATGCTTTTAAGTTATCCTTGGACATAACGACGCCGAGCTTTCTCGCCTCTTCCCTTTGTTCGGCCAAGGCTTTTGAGCCACCTGATAACATGGGGATCAATTTAGTTCCGGCACGGCCAAATAGCTCCATTGCAATAGCTGTTTTTTCGGCACCATCAGGCATCTCTTGGAACTTATCAGCTATTCGGCCCATTAAATCTTCGGTGTTTAAATTCTTATTATTGATCTCGTCTTGGGTTAGACCAGCGGCCATTAGAGCTTCTTTGTAACTCTCCATGCCGTTTCGACCTTCGATTAAGACCCGCGAAAACTTCCGAACACCGTTATCAAGGTCAGCGGTTGAAGCACCACCGAGCTGGGCAGCATGTCTTAGTTCTTGCAAGGCATCTGATTGAATACCTATTTGACGAGATGTTTTAGCGACTTCATCACCATAAGCGGCGGTTGCCTTGGCGGTTGCTACGAGCGTTCCGGCGGCGGCAGTGGCTAAAGCGGTCAGTTTAATAAGGCTGGATTTCATGCTTTCGACTGAACTATCGAGAGCTTTTAGGGGTTTTTCGTCAACGTCAAAACCAAACTTAGTGATAAGTTCTCTTAATGTAACACCGTTGGACATCTTACTTACCCCTCTTCTTCGCTTTGTCTAGCTCAATTTTTTCTACCTCTCCCATTGCGTCTATTGTATCATGGAGATCTGCTAGATCGCAAAGCGAATAGTGTTGTTCGATTTCCTGCAATGTGGCCATCTTTAAATAGACGGGCAGAAAAACAAACAGATCGACTCCATTAAAATCTACGTCGGTCGTCGGATCGGGAGTCGTTACCCTGCGTTTCCGGCGACGCCTTCTAAAAAATCTGAGTAATTCACTTTAAGAACTTCCCAGAGAACTTTGTAAAGATGAAGGAGTCCGTATTTATTGAAATAGTCATCGACGGTTATCATTTTGCCATCGTGCGGTATGACTAAATCCTTATTCAACACAACTAAAATAAAGCTCTTAACGTCTTCTTCCTCGACATCAGAGCAAAATTCAATGAACGCCTTGGCAACAGCTTCCGCGTTTTCGGCTTTAACCAAGGAACTTACTGAAGAATCCAACGCCTTTTTCTTTTGTTGATCATCGCCTTTCAAAAGCTCGATCAAGAAATTGGCCAAGGTTTTTCCAAACAACTTAGTCATTTTGACCAAAACGCTGTTTGCTGAAAGTGGACTCATTGGATAGATTTGATAGTTAACACTATCGACGGTCACGTCTTTTTTGTCTCGCATATTTCCTCCCAAGATTTATGGTGCCCCTCATTTAAAGTCCGAGGGGCGAAGACTCATCACGAGGAGTCAACCGGCTAGTTGCCGCCAGAAAACATCGCCAAATTCTCTACTTGAAAAACGTACTCACGCTCACCGAGTTCTTTACCATAAGCAGCATCTGGATGCTTGACCAGATAACAACTTTCGCCTTTATGGAGATCGCTTCCGCTATTGTCTCGAATGAGAATAGGGACAATTCCTCCATTATTAAGCTCGTCGGCGAGTGCTAAACCACTCAAAAATTCATTACTTTCAGATGAAGCCTGTAGCCTAATAGTGATCTTTCCGGCACGGTTAGGGTTTTTCGACCGAGTTCCGTTACCGCTAACATCAGTTAAATAGGTAAATGCTTCTTCATCCCGTGCTACCGTCAGGAAATCTCCTTCAATCCCACCCTGAACGATGTGACCTCCAACGATTGCACTTACTTCTGTGACATCATAAGTTTTCATTGATCTCTCCTTATACGGTTACAACACCTGAGATAGTGATTTTGTGAACAGCACCGGCCAACACACCTTCAAACTTAATGTCAGGTAATAGTCGAGCTGCTCTATCGTTAAAGGCAATGTCTCGCACGTCGGGCTTGGTGATGCTGAACTTAGGATCATTAGTTAAAATACCCTGCTTCTCAGATCGCTCAAGTACTCCGTCCATCTCTGCAACGATAACATCTGCCCCTTGGTTAGTGTATGGAACCTTAGGAAGGTTAACCAATCGAGCGAAAATGGCTTCTTGCATACGCGCGTGGATAAAGTCAACGCCTCGGATAACGTCAATGAACTCACCACTGGCCATCCAGCCTTCTTCAGTGATATCAACGCCACCTATTCGGTTGTACCAATTGGCCTTTTTGCTTGTTAGGTTAGTGATTTCAGTTCCGGTTAGGTTGTCTGCTGACACGCCTGATAAAGTTTTAAACTTCCAAGTAATCGAGCCGGGTAACGCCGGAAGGATTCTGCCAAGCCATGCCATGTCTTGATAAACGGTTACATCTCCACCGTAAATGACTGCCGTTCTTTCGCGTGAAGCGGCGTTCAAGACACCGGCTATATCGGTGACTGTGGCGGCCAAAACGTCGGCGTCATCTGATCTAACAACGGCAATTTTTCGTCTTGCCTCGATCCACGTTGCTAACAATTCTTGATCGGCTTGTAGGGTCGATTCGATAGCAACCGCATAAAAGTCTGAATTCTCAGCTTCGATAGCGTCAAGGGCATCTGTCAAGGTTTCAACACCTTCGACATAACCAACCATGACTTCTTCTGGGATCAGGGATTGACTAAAATAAGCCTGTAGTGCCTTATAAACTTCGTCGGTCGAAGTAAAATCATCGGCATAAGACTCTTGGTCGTAAATCCTAACCCTGCTAGTTTGCCCTGCGGGCTTTTCAGCGTCATCAACAGCAACAAAAAGAGCAGTTCCAAAACCTTTTTGGCTAACACCTTTCGTTTGTCGGTCGATCTGAATGTTAATTATTCTGTCTAAACTCATAACCAACTCCTATTTTATTGTACATCTATATCTAATATTATCTTATCAGGGTCGTCGCCGTCAGCGTGTTTTATTTCACCTTGCGCGACCACTCGCTCAATTGGCTCAAGGTCTTCGCTTAATGAACTAACGGCACGCAATCTTACGTCCATCTGCGCCCTCTCTTCATAGTCTGATTGTACTAAAGAAGTGAGATTTTGGACAGCAAGCGCGTCAACAATTGCTAAGTCAATGTTTTTATTTGCTGCAACTTTTTTCATTCCGAAAATAAATGATGGCATCTGAAGAACTTGCTGAAGGTTCGACATTAGCTGCACCGCCCCTTCACGGTAAAGGTTGACCGAAAGAGTAAATGCCCTTTGGCCGGAAACGACGTGTTTGTCTCCATCCACTTTATGCGAGTCATGGCCTTGCATGATTGGCCCAGAAATTAACTTCAAGGTTCCGTACATACCTGACTCTGGTATTTTGACTTTTTGATCAGCAAACATCATGGGTACGCCTAAAAACTTATCAAGCGACTCCCACAAAACATCTTTAAGGTCATCAATGTTAACGCTCATCTTTCACCAAAATTGCTATAGATTTGTAATGAGGAATTAGTGTCTCATACATACGAACCTCTGACACCTCATAACTTTTCCCATTGTACTCAATAAAGTCTGCCGCACCGTCACTTTCGAATGTCCTTAACCGATCTTTCGAGTATATCTTTATTGCGGCCTCAACTCGCGTCCCGTAAATTTCCCTGATAAGGCGAAGGTTTGTTTCGGGTTGAAGGCTACCCCTAATTTTAAATTCAGAAGGCTCGGACTCCACAACTTTACCGCGAACAACTCGCGAGTCGCCCTTTCGTAGTACCGTTATGTCCATTGAGTCGAGCAATTTCATACGCTACCCTTCTCCCTTATCTTCCACGCGATAGATTGACGCATCCTTCCCGTGTCAATAAGTGGGTTATCGGATCCTTTGCGCTTAACAGTTGATGGCGCGTTAGGTGGGTCTTGAATGTCAGTGATTTTTTTCTTAATCGCGGAAGTTATTTTTTCGCCGAAGGTTCCAAGTGCCTTGGCGATTGATGTCTTGCCTATTATAATATTGATCTTTTCGTCGGCCATTTCTTTCTTCAGTTTCCCGTCCATTTCGTCCATGGTTGACCTAATAAATGATCTTTCAGGAACGTGACCGCCATTTGCTTCGGTGCCAAACTCGTTGGCCGTGGCATACTCAACCAGGCCGAAATCTTCACCCGATGAGTTTTCACCAAGTACCCCAACAGCAACGTGAGGTTTTTTCTTTAAATTTTCAACTTGATCTATGAATTTATCCCATGCTCGTCTGTCTTCTTTTACACTCATAGCACCACCACAGCCACGACATTTTCTTTCCGCAGCTCAATGAACTCTATGCCGTACTGTGTTTGGGATAAACTGTCCTCGCCCGTGATAAAGGCATAGGAATAAGAGATATCGCCGACCCTTTCAGCAGAAACGTGGCCGGAAGATGCTTTTTCCTTTTCGGATAACAGTGTCAGCATGTGGGCCAGCCGGAGATAGACGGCGTGTTCATAAGATTCGCCAAAGGCAGTTTCATCGACCTGTCTCTGGGCTTGTTCGAAATAGTAGTCCAATTTTGCGGCTTTAGCCGAGGCAAACTCGTCGAAAATTTGTTTAAATATTTCTTTGCTTACCATCTAAAAACCTCTTGGAGTGATAAGGGCGGTTTCAATCATTGGCCCCACCCATATCTCGCCAGCGATTACTGTTCTTTTTGTTCTCCGCTGTCCTTATCTTTTTTGATTAGAACCGCGTCAATCTTTTTCAATTGAACTTCAATGGCCTTTAGAACTGCTGCTCTTTTTTTACCGGCCTCTTCACTCTGTTTCCACTGTGCGAGAAGGTCTTGATCGTTGGTTGACTCAATAACCTCTGCGGCTTTCTTTACATTAAGTCCGGAAAGGTCAGAGTCGTTCATTTCTTTTTTCTCAACGATAAGCTCTTTGTGTTTTTCTATAATGTCCGAATGAGACTTATAGACGGCTGAATCGATTAAATTAAACCCAGGAACTAAAAGGGTTTTGCTTGGCAACATAATGCATCTAACTGACTTGTTCGTGATTCCTACTTTCATTTCTTATCCTTTTTTAAAAAGGGGGAGGCGGTGTAACCTCCCCCGTAAACCATATAAGACGACAAACACTAGTTGCGAACTATATCAGCATAGGCCGCAGACAAAGGTCGAATGAACTGAAGGCCGCCCATTCTACAATAGTTGTTAATTGAGTATTCAGCACCATTCCAGAAAGGCTCAAGGGTCTTGTAGCGAACTGGCAGGTGGAATTTCAACTTACGAGGCTGACGGCTGTAAACAATAACTCTGTCTTCAGCAGCACCTTGGAACTCGTCTAGGAAATAATGATCTGTGAAATTGACTCCAGGGTGCTTCTTCTTCAAGAATTCAAGGATCGTCTTGTCAAGATCGGAGCCCATAGGAGTGTCTGCAAGGTGAAGATAAAGATCGTTACCGAGAACCATCGTGTCAACTCTTTCACGTCCTTTGGTCGCGGTGTAAGGAGCGCGAATAAGGGCAGAAACGTCTTTGATGATATTCTCAGGAGTTTTAAGTCTCCAATCGTTATCGGTATTTGAACTATTGTTCGGAAGTGTAACCTCGGTCAAGTTGGGGTGATTAAAGAAACCGTTGATGCCAGCTTCGGCTTGGCCAAATGCCATAACATCTTCGATCTTTTGCTCAATAACTTCACGCGCAGTTTCGGCCTTCATCTTGTCGAGAGGCTTCTTGGCAAACTTGGCGTTCTCAATTTCTTGAAAATTGTACCCGTAAGAGTCACCAAAGTTTTCGAAGTTAAGGGTGTACTTTTGACCTTTTACATCTACGCGACGGAAGTCCGTGGCATAGTTTTTGATTAGTTGAGCAACCCCAACAGAATCATACATGTAATAGGTGTGACTTTCAGCACCAAGTCCAGCTTCACTGGTAACAGGGATCAATGAGGTCATTTTAAACTCAGGGTATTCCACCTTATAAGTTTCGGCCTCAATGTTCTCAAGTTCCCGTGCGAAGAAAACCGAGGAAGCTGCATCTTCTCTAAAATGAGGGGTGTCCTTGATTGCCGCTTCAATCGCATCAACCCTCGCTTGTCTTTTCTTGTCTAATTTCATTTCAAAATCTCCTTAATATTATGGAAGGTTAATATGAAGTACGGCTAGACCATCGGCACCGGCCACACTATCCCATTTTGCATAAGCTGAAAGGTCAATGCAATCAGTCGCGTCTTGAGACTTTCTGAAAGCACCGGCACGTTCTGCACCTTCGGCTACTGCGCGAACAAATACAGGATCGCCAGGAGCGACGGCTTCTTCTACTTTTACATAGATTTTACCTTGCTCAAGAACGGAAATCCCTTCTTTGTCTGCTGGTTGAGCACCTTCTTCAGTGTGTTCGTGAACGATAACACCGGCAAAAATATCGGCAACCAAGCTTAACGCTTTACGTTGCTTTTCTTTGTCAGTACCTAGTGTTACGCCAAGACCAAACTCAAGCCCTGCGCCTTCGGCATACTTTGAAACAACAGTTCTCATGGAACTATCGGCAAGCATACCTTCAAATGCAATTTCTTTTCTTTCGTTGAATACCGTTTGCATTGATGCCTCCTAAATTTTATTTTTGTAAGATTCTTCAGTCTTAATTTGTAGTTCTTGCTCAGGGGTCAGAGAATCTTTTTTCTCGTCTTCGTTTTCTTCCTCTTTCTTGTTGAAGATTTCGGCTAAATGGTCGGCCTTTACTTCAATGTTTGTAAGGGTTTCGAAAGACGTATTGATATACTCGTCTGACTTCTCTTCAACTTTAACGTTTGGAAGGGCTTTAGCAACAACTTTTTTCTTGATTTCCATGTTGTCTAGCTCATCCATTTTCTCTTCGTCGCCAAGAATTTTTTTCGCAGCGCTTTCAAGTTCTTTTCGCTCTTTTACTAGTTCGTGAATTTGTTTGCTATCCATTTTCTCTTCGGATTTCTTGACCTCTTCCTTTAGGCTGGTATTTTCGGCTTCAAGGCTGTCGGCTTTGGCCTGGGCTTTGTCGAGTTCCTTTGTGGTGGTTTCGACTTTTTCAAGGGCATCTTTTTTCTCTTTTTCCATCCCTTCTTTATCGCCTTTCAGCTTTTTCATTTCTTCGTCTTTCTTCTTCATGAAATCCATGACGGCTTTTCCGGCCTCATCACTCATTTCATATTCTTTGTCTCCGATTTTAACTTTCATACTTTTGTCCTCACTTTTATCAAGGTTTATATTTTCATTGTAAAGTACAGCGTCGTGTTCATCAAGTCGGAGCTTTACGTCGGGGCCAGCACGACCTTTATCAACCAAAGCCACATGATTGTACCTGATGTTCCTTTGGATAGCATCATAAGTTTCGCCGTTGAATACGCCCGAACTCATCTCTATATCAGCCGTGTAACCACATGAGACTTCTTGAGCGCCTTTCGCCATGGCCCGTTTGATTACCTCATCGTGGGTTATAATTCCATTTACGTCGAGGAAAAAGTTATCAACTTTCTCTACCTTCTCTCCGGTAAAGCCAATAGTGTGCCGTTTGGCGTTCTTGGCGTTGACCATTTCCTTTGGATGCTGATCTGTTATCGGTACACTGGCTAGTGATGCCATTGATTCTTCGCTGAATACTTCTTCAGGAAGTCGGAGCTCTCTTGTTAGGGATCCGTCGGCAGTATAATATTTGAAAACGCCTACCCTCGTGGCGCGTATTGGCACCTTCATGAAACCTTGGTCGGTGATAACCGCGTTTCTGTACTGTGCAAAATCGAAAATTTCAATTCTTTTGTGTCTCATAGCAATATTTTAACCTTATTTCGCCTTGTAGAAAAGGTCAAACGTCAAAAACGGGCAACGCAACACACCGACAGTTAATCGGTTGGCCTGGTAACACGTTCGATTCTCCGTCAACATCTGCGCCCTGAGAGTAAGTAAATACTCGACCGTCAAGGTCTGCGTGGCTATCCCGAACCCTTTCATCCCCAGCGGTTGACCATACGAATTTCTTCACGCCTAATTCTGTTTGTCGCGCCGTTGCAATGTCTGAGTTGAGCTTTGATGTTTGATCCCGTGCTATTAACTTCGCCCTGTTTTGACTGACTCCTGTCCTTTTTGTTATTTTCTGCGCCATGGAACTTACACTTTCACCCTTCCCAACGCCGTTATAGACGATGGTTTGGACATCTTTAAAGTAACTCTGATGTATTGTCTCGATCAGATTAACGTTTTGAGATACGAAATGCTTAACCTTTGTTTGGACTCCACGTTCAGCAATAAACAAATCGACCCCTTTTACCTGTTTAACCTGTGACTGCAGCAGCCTTAGATTGTGTTCGGACACCTCAAGACCTCTTCGTTCGGCCAAAGATTCTAGATAACGAGACGGGTATTTATCCTGAAACCGAGTTTTAATGTCGCCAAGTACCCGAGAAAGGTCGTCGGCAGAATCGTCGAAACGTGGGTCTTCATTCTTGGCCGCATTGCCTATCATCTTCAATTGAGGAAAAAGATGCTCCTTTAAAATGGCATGAAGCTCTTTTATCATTTTCGACAGCTCGCGTTGATATCTGCGCTCGAGCATTAAAGGGTAACTCCTCAAGCTCGTCTTTCGCTGCTTCTTGTTTATTTGAGACTCTTTTTTCTTTTTCCGTTTGGCCATTTATTCCTCGGTGTTCTCGATATCTTCCTCTTCGACCTCTTCCTCCTCAACGACCGGCTCAATAACTCTTTCCTCGCGCATTTCTGTATTTATTTTAGTTGCTTGAGAGTATTTTCCAGTGCCATACCGTGAAATAGCCACTTCGTCGGGATCAAGTACGTTGTTTTGGATATCAATCTGATCGGCCTGAGATGTCTTGAGCCTAACGTCGGCTTGCTCTTGCTCTGTAAGCTCAAACAATTTTTCAAACTCAATGTCGAGTCCTTCTGGAACTTTCATCCTTTCGGTTATCATGAGCAGCTTGGTTAAATAAATCAGCTTTGGCTTAAGGTCGTTTTGTTGTTTCCTTCCAATATAGTCATACCAGTTCCGTGATTCTGACATTCCTCCACCGCCCAAGGTTCCGGTAGCACCTTCACCGAGTAAAACAGTGTGAGGAATATTCGTGTCGGCGACTAATTTATTTCCTGTTTTGCCTAAAATATCTGTAACGCCAGACAAATTGACATCTTCTCGCGTGTAGTCTTCTTCTTTATCAAGGACAATTGAGCGAACCATGGACTTTTTAGCATCGATAAGACCAAGGCGAGTAATGATTTGCTCCTCTTTTCCTGATCCAACGAGCTTGGCCAAATCCTTCATCTTGAAGATTCCCATTGAAAATTCTTGGAGAGTGGCAGCGGCAGAGTCGAAGCCCATGTTGTAGTTGCGCAAGGAGTTTTGAATTTTATTTAAGACACTATCGTGAGAATAGTCGTTTCTTTCGTACAGGTTCTTGGGCAGGAATGCGCCGTCGAAACGGATCATTCTTGACCTGTGAACAGTGTTTTCTTCCAGCCCTTCGTGATCGCCTTCGGTAACGGTATAGGTCAACGGCTCTCGAAAGTATGGCTTGGTGACGTCTTTCTGCCGTTCAAACATTGAAAGCTCCCAACGGCTAAACACTTGGCACCAGTTTAATTTACGAACCTTTTCCAAGTCCATTTCTTCCGACGGGGTCTTTCCGTCCTCGACACCTAGCACAAGATAAGCACTTCCGTGTAGCCGTCCTTGTTTCATGACCTTTTTCAGCTTTTCTATAGTGCCATGTTTCTCATGGAGTGCTTTTATTTGTTGATCGAAGTCAGGATCGGCTTCAGGATGGGTAAAAGTAAACCCTTTCCGAAACATTTCCTCGACGGGATAGTCAACGACTTTAGTCGCTATTTCATCTGATGCATAAAGACCTTCTATTTCATACTCGGTCATCTTTTCCCACGATGCCTTATAGTCGATTCTTTTATCACGGCCGCCAACTCCCAGGCCGGTCAATAGGTTTTTCCAACCATCCACCCTAAATAGGTCTTTTGCTGTAACTTTCATATTTACCTCATTCCTTTAAAAGTGATTCTAAGTAATTTGGTTTTTCAAGGCAAAGTTGCAATGCAATACCGTGGGCCATAACTGTGTCGTCGTGCTTGCCTGCCATTGCTTCAATCTTACCATTGTTATCGATCAAGGTCATACACTCATTATAAGTCTCTTTATCCTTAATGTGTATTGCTTCATTTTCCACAGCATCGATGAAGGTGTCTATCATGATAGGTCGCGTCACTTTATTTGTGGGCCAGCCAACCCTTCCGTCGTCAACGTGCTCATAAAGGTTTTCGTATTCTAAATGGTCTTCAAGCCAAAGTAAGACCGCGTGTCCGTGGTTGTTTCTCTCGACTGCTACCATCGGGTATTCAGTCTTATAGCCAACGTATTTCTCGCAAAGATCGAAAATCATTTCAGCGAATTTTTTAGGTTTAATATGGCCCCGTATTTGAGCAACCTGTCGCCTTGTCTTTTTATGGTAAAGTGCAGCAACCGAGTAATCAGTCCCAACACCTTCGGCAGTATCGGCACCAAGGACGTATTGTTCTCCGTCTTCGTATTCTTCCCAGATTTTAAGTACTCCATCGTTATACATTGGCTCGGATAACTTTGATTTCTGGTCGGACAAGAATTGCAAGTCCATAACCGAGTTTCCAGACAATAAAAAGCAGGTCACGTCGTCTTCTGGGTGTTCTTCCTGAAACGATCTTAACGATTTCTGTGATACCTTCCAACGCCTCCATGCTATTTGATGTGGGGTAATCTCAACTCCAGAAATTCTCTTGGCCTTCTCGACAAGCTCAATTTCATCTTTAGTATAATTTTTTGGAGTTAACTCGGTGTAAGCCAGTGTATTTTCGTGGTGAAAGTACCAAGGGAAAAAATGCTTCTGGTATGGAAAGTCAGGGTTAACCCAGTCATCGTGAAAGTGGTTCAGCCCGAAAGGGGTTGACTCAATTGATATTTCTCCGGTGTCAACAGGAACGGACTCGATTGAGGCATTGAATTTTTGCTTGTCCTTCATTAGCCCATATTCCGAAACGTGCAGATGTGTCGTTGCTTCGGATCGAACCTCTAGTGTTACCGAAATTCTCGAGTTTATATCAGGGAAATACATTTCGTGCTTTGATCCCCCACCTTTGGCCAAGCGTGGCTTCAACCCTTCAGGGATATTCTCGTAAGCAAATTTAGGAATCCTAAACAATTTACTCAATGACTCACGGTTATGCGACAAGATGACCGCGTTCATATTCTCATTCCATAATACTTTATCGAGATACTTCAATAGGTAATAGGTCGAAACGCCTTGTTGTCGTCCTTTAAGTGTCATGTTTAAGTTGGATTTCGACTTATGTAGTTGTTCTTGAGTCTGGTTCTTATTGAATAGTATTGTCCTTGCACCCTTATCACGAATGAAATAAAGGTTTTTTAGCCTCCACGATGAGTCGTGAATGTTATCAATGAGTTCATGCTCGGTAAAATTGTAGCCATCAATCATTTGTCTCTTTTCGGTCGCTTATTATCTTCATCAAGTTGGCATAAGGGTCGCCTTCAACTTTGAAGTTTTCCTGAACCTTGCCGATGAGGCGATCCAATACAAAATTAAGGCGTTTCTCATCACCTTTCCGAACGGCTTCGGTCAATACCTTAACGACCATTGCTTCGATTGCTGGTAAATCTCCACCTTTTAAAAGCTCGATAAGTTCATTGAGCGATAAGTGAATATATTTATTTAGGATTGACTCGAATTGGTGCTTATTCATTTTTTTTACACCTTTGAGGTGTTCGGGTAGAGGCGGCCTTCCGCTAGGGTTTCCACTCTCCCCTGGCTTCCAATCTCTCCCCCCTGTCTTTTTTCCTTTGGCCATAACTCCCCCTAAAGATCCTTGGCAACGCCAAACCAGAAATCTTTTTCCTTCTTGCTGATCGGAACTAATTTAGAAACCCAGTACTTTGGATCACACTCGTGTTGGAACTGAACTACGGCATAGCCACTCATATAGAAGCACTCGTTGTAATCAGCGACTTTCCCGCACTTCATACACGTCTCTCCACGGTGCTTCATTTTATGCTTTTCCATAAATTCTTTTACACTATGTTCTCCAACCAGCTTCAGCATTACTTTACATCTCCAATAATATTTCTATCATCAACCTGATTGAGTGCTTGGATCATTGCCTCAATAGGTAAAACATACGAGACATTTCGAGGCTTCTCGTCGGGATAAAGTACCTTTTTAAAGCGGTCAATTTCGTCTTCAAACATATTGGCAACTTCGACGGGTAAGTCAAATTTCAATACTTTCCACTCAGTTTCCCCCCGAGTATTTTTGTCCGAAGATTGCTCCTCGTCCTCTTGGGCTTCACCGGCTTCCCAATCAAATTCTAGCATCTTATTGAAGTTATCGAGTTCATGCTCGTCGTAAGGCATTGTCTCGCATAGCTCATCGACGGTGTACGTGTCTTGAAGTCCGGCAATGATCTTGGCTAATTTCAAGTTGTCCGTTTGAAATTTTGTCTCATTGGTTTCGATGGCCAAACGTTCGGCTTCATGCTGTGGAACCTTCCCCATGTTAAAGGCGTGAGCGTTTTTATACTCTAAATCCTTCATTACTTCGAAGCGATGGTTTCCGTTGCACACTTCAAAGTATCCGGTGTCGAGTTCACGCACGATGATATTCTCAACCTGACCGTTGCGCTTAAAGTTATTCATTAAGTCTTCTTTTAGCTTTTTGTACTGATCCGACTCCATATCCTTGTAGTTCCAACCGGCAGGAACCAGCTTCTCAATAGGGATATCAATAAAACCTTTTTCAAATTTCTTTTTCACCAGTTGACTCCTCGTGCTTTCCAAAGTTTTGTTAAATATATTTCATAATCTCGTTGTGCTTCCATTGACGACATTAGCTTTTGAGTTGACGCATCCCTTGACCGTTGGCCATTAAAAAGCTCAGGGTTAACTCGATGCTTAATGTAGTTTTTCTTTGTCGGTGTCACCTGTTTAAGCATACCGTTATCAAGCACAATATGAGTTCCATAACGCAATGGCGCAGTCCACGTCGTTGAATCTACAGAATAAAAAGGATACTTATTAACAATGTCTTTATTGGTTAGTGCAAAACCGTGAACTTTAATTCCTTTACTATAGCAATATTTCAGCATTTTCATGTAGGGGAGAGTTACTTGTTTTGCTCGAAGACCCTCCAGGCCAATATAGCCACTAGTTGTGCTGTCGCAAAGATCAGTGAAGTTTTCCCACGTTGACTTTTCCGAGTCCATGCCAGTTGAGTGCATAACCGGAATACACTTATCCAGTACTTTCGCAAACTTCATTTCTCCGCGCCATCTTTTCACGGTCGAATAGCCAACGATAGCCCCGATATCCAACTCGACAAAATAAGATATCCGGTCGTAGTTTTTAACAACCCACTTTAAGTAATTCTTCCAGTATTTTTCTGGGTCTGGCATGTCCTTCGGGTCTTTGCCGTTATGGTGGGCGGCGGTTGAGTTTCCGGTATAGCCAAAGAACGAGTGTGCGCCTGAGTCCACGGTTATGATGCCTTGATGTCCTTTATCAATCGAAAGTTTCTCAAGCATCTTATCGGTATTTTTCCGGTAGAAATAAGTACAAAAAATGTTATCCGTTGCCTTTGGCACGATGTCGTAACTATTTAAAGTTGTCTCCATGCCGGCGAAGTAAACTATCATCAAATAAGACCCATCGTTTTTAACTTTATATACCAACTGTTATCATGGCGATCTGCAATCTCGATAAGTTTGTTGTTTGCTTGACCCCAAAGTAATTTACGAAGTTGAGACTCGGCATCCCTTAATGACTTATTGTCGTACAAGCATTCAGGGTGATCCTTTAGCTCATAAGGAAAATCTTTCCACTTGGGATATAGCGGTTTACAGCCGAACGTTACCGCCTCAAGAAGAGTCCACGAAACCCAATCTTGAATAGCGCAATTGAACTGAACGTCAGCCGCACCTAGCAATTTATAATAAGTTTCCTTATTGGAAGTATCGACTATTTCGAAATTTTTTAACTGATCACTCATTGCATACGCGCGTAGTGATGCCGAAGGGTCGTTGGATAGCTTATCGCGTGGCTTGACCAGCTTGAAATTAATGTCTGGACACTTTTCAACTAAATCCAAGAAGAAGTGAGGGTTTTTTTCTGCGTCGAATCTTGAGCTAAACAGTACAAATCTTTCTCTTTGCTCCTTTTTGTGATGTCCATATTCTTTTAAAAGCATTTCCTTGTTCAACGGCAATCCACTTAGCTTTAAGCTGTAGTCATTCCATCCCGCCTCAAGTGCCAATTTAAGCAATATTGGAGAGGTGACAAACACGTAGTCGTAACCAGTGGAAAAACCTTTTTCAACATCTCCGATCCAATAGCGCATAGTGTAGGTAAAATCAGAATCGTCGATGCTTTGAGCGTGCATGAAACAGCCAATTTTAAACTTTACCCCAGTGATATCCCTTATATAGAACAAAGATTCAATGCCAGGGTGCCAGAAGTCCTCGGTATAGATCACGTCTCCATCGGTCAACGTTTCGTCTTCGATAAAAGTCATCACCTCATTTACCTGATCCATGGCCCAACGTGACCGAGAGAAAGCGTCAACAACAGAGCCGGTCTTGATTTTGCCTGATGTCGGTCGCCCCTCAACCCTAATGAAGCGAACGTCGAGCTTTTCGAAATGGCTTTCTGCCCATCCCCCTTTTTTGCTCATTAACGACGTGTATCTTTCTTCATAAGGTTCAAGTGGTAGGTAAAAAAGTTTACTCATAAGTATTTCTCCGAGAATTTTTCAAGGACATCGTAACACCGAACCTTGACATCAAGATCGATCCTCACCATGTTCTCGAACGTTATATTTGTGGTGTAAAATTTAGAAACCGCCTTTTTGATAACGTCGCTCTTATAACGACTTCCATCACTGAAATAGTAACAGGTATCCGGCATTGAATAGATGGTGTCGTAGGTTTTCATCCACTCGTGACAGATCCAATAGACGTTTGACGATGGCCTAACGTCTTTCAGCTCGCATACCCACTGATAAAAGTGAAATAAGTCCATTGATGTCATCTCGCATAACAGAAAATCGACTTTGTTCTTTGTTACCTCTGCAGTCTCACGCGCCAATTGATCAAAGATAAAATGCAATCTCGCTTCGGGACATGACTCAAGAAGTTCTGGAGGGAATGGCTCATCGTTGGCCATGTGACCTGAGTTGTCGTAAGGCATATTTTGGATTCTGAAACTTTTACCCTGTTTAGTTAGCCCGGAAGCAATCATGTAAAGTGACGACGTTTTTCCGGTGCAAGAATTTCCGTAAAAGGCGATCTTTTTCATAGCTCAATAATGAATAGGTTTCGTGTTCTATTCTCTCCATAAGGATATTTGTCGACAACTTCCCCAAGCCATTTATAGTTAAGCCTTTTATCCAAGCAGAACTCAACAACAGGGTGTGTCGCGTATTTCTGGATATTGCTCTCAAGGATCAGATAATTTCGTCCACGACTAACCAACTCTTGATAAAACGCCTTTTTGTCTTCGACGTAGTCATCGACCGAACAGCAAAAAACAATATTGAAGGTTCCGTGAACGTGATCAAGGTCGTTCAAGAATGCAACTTCGGTAAAATGTATATTATTAAAGTCCCTTATCGCCTTGGCCGTTTTAACTCGATCAGGATTAGTGTCAACGCCGACAACTCTCCTTGCTCCAAGTTGATGCGCATAAAAACTGAGTGATCCAATGTGGCAACCAACGTCAAGAATAGTTGTGTCAACCAAACTACTTATTCCTATTTGAGCAAAGCGATCCTTGGTTTTCCTTACGGCCTTCATGCCCTTGACAGGTTCAAGGTAAATTTCACCATAAATCTCTTCACCTAAAGATGCGGTATGAGGTAAACCGCCACGACCGTACTCGTTGACCAACTTTAAAACTTCTTCTTTAGTCATAACTATCCCTTTATTTTGGTATGATCTTCCAGCCCAAGCAATTCGCCATCTTTTTTTCTTTTAACCCTTGGCCTTTTGACTCTTATTAGGTTTTGCTCCTTGGCTTTTCTTTTCTCTCTTTTTTTTCGCTTGGTAGCATCATGAAAGACATAGAGAACACCATCTTTTTTTCTTTTAACCCTTGGCCTTTTGGCTCTTATTAGGTTTTGCTCCTTGGCTTTTCTTTTCTCTCTTTTTTTTCGCTTATCTTTATTCACTTGATTTCTCCACGTATGCGCCATTTTCTCCGTCTTCCAATACTTCGGCAGCATCAAGGTCAAAGTTATTGATTAGCCAAACAGCGATTTCTTCACAGGATTGATTGACGAAATCTACAGGCTCCGATCCAATGTGCTGTCGAATCCTTCGCTTCAACGTGATAATCTCGGTTTCCCTGTCAAGGTGTCCGACCTTTTTCCAAACCTTAATATGAAAGATGTGCCTGTGAGGCAATTTCAAGAAGCTGACATCCTCAATGGGACAACCTGCCCACTTGTGGATCCCTTCGACTCGCAAGGTACAAATTACTGTTACTTTCATTAAACTCCCTCCATTATTCTTTTCTCATGGTCTTTTACACGTCGAACGAAAGCATCCAAACCAACGGCATCTTTCTCAAGTACATACCGTGGCTTACCGTGACAATCTTTGATCTTTTTCCCACTTTTACAGGCGCAAGGATAATTTCTGATCTTGCGCAAAGGGTTAAGGACGAGTCCTTCAGGAGCTTTGTAGAAAATCCCAAAGGTCAATACATGAAAAATTGCGACTAAATACTTCCAATATAAATAAATTTTATCTTTCATTGTTACCTCAATGCTGAATATAGTTCGTTTCTAACATCGGCACTTTCTTTAAAAGCACCACTTATTGCACTCGTTCTCGTGTCGGCTTGGGTATGCTCAATCCCTCTCATCCTCACGCACTGATGAGTCAAGTCCATAACAACGGCGACATCTTCGGTCTCGAGAATTTCACACAGCTTGGAGTGAACGTCTTGGGTTAGTCGTTCCTGTATTTGAGGACGACGCGCATAGTAATCAACTATTCGATTAAACTTGGATAACCCTAAAACCTTATCCTTTGGAATATAAGCAACATGAGCAAAGCCAATCATAGGCAAAAGATGGTGTTCGCACATTGACTTAACATCAATTTTTCTCTCGATTAGCATTTGATCATACCTGAATTTGTTCTCGACAACCGTTATCTTCGGGAAGTTTTCTTCTTCCAGGCCAACGAAAATCTCATCGACAAACATCTTGGCAACTCGTTTAGGTGTGTCGCACAAAGAATCGTCAGTCAGATCGACTCCTAAGGTCTTCAATATGTCTTCGAAACAATTCTCTATTATGCTTTTTTTTGCACTCGCCGATATCACTGCCTTTTTCTCTTCCAACGTAAACCTCCCTTGGTGCATCTATGATGCACTTAACTCTACTTCCTTTCCTTTGCATTTTTATCGCTACCCTCTTTCCCCCGAAATCAACCATCAAGGTGTCGTTAAAGGTCGCATGGATAACCAACGCCATCACTGCTCTCCTAGTATCTTGTGAAGCTGTATTGATGCCCTATATTCAGGATGTTCTCGAACCGCTTCAACAACCTGAAACGTGTTAAATTCTAAATTTGGCCCATCGACGGGCTGTAGAAATCGGTGTTCACATTTAAAATTCTTCCAATGCGAAATGGCTGTTTCCTCGCTGATTGAAGGGAACAGTAATTTAAGGTCGTCGCAGTAGGTCAATTTAGTTTTGCTAGGTGATTGCTTCGGAGACATGGAAATATGGTCAATGTATCTCCCCCTAGTTCCAAGATCAATACTACCGTTTGTTTCCAAGTGAATCTCATAGCCATCTTTTTTTAGCGCAAAGAGTAAGTTGTTATCAAGCTGTAACAGTGGCTCACCACCTGTGATCACGACTAATTTGCACTTTCCTGCAATTTTGCTAATTTCTCCCAAAATATCATTTACGCTGTAGCGGTCTTTTCCAGAAAAGAATGTGTCACAAAAATGACATACAGATTTCGCCCTATCCTCTTCTTTGTTGCTCCATTTATTACAGCCCGATAACCTTAAAAAAATCGCATTCCTTCCAGAATGACTTCCCTCGCCTTGAATTGAGTTGAAAATTTCAGTAACAACGTATTTTTTTGGCGATTCAAATTTCCCAGTGTCTTTATTCCTCCCGTTAAGACCTTCTTCTTGCGCGTGCAAGTTGTTTTCCGCAGCATTGACATACTCCAGGTTTTCAACTGAGTTGTTCGACTTATCTCCGTCCTTGTGGTTTACATGGTCGCGGCAGCCAAGTGGAGACAAGAAGTGTTCGGCAACCAATCTGTGTACTTTAAGAGTGTTCGTTTTATTTTTAACAGTTATCCCCGTTAATAAGTACCCATTTTTATCTGGCCATTGCTTCAATTTTCTTTCTGGATAACTAAACACCCTACCATCTGAATAGGTAACAACTTTATGCAATGCCCTAACTTCTCCAAGGTTTGAAACTTGGTATCCTTGAAACCCTACAATATTCTCCCAAAATTCCTTCATAGTTTTACCTCGGCGCTACAGGTTGGAGTTTCCCATAACCGCACTTTAAATATTTCGATGTCACTTCCTTTGAACAGGTCACGGCAGATTTCATGCAACAGGTAATGGGCCATGTTTTCTGCGGTAGGATTAAATTTACAGATAAATGGTTCCTTGGCGCGTGGAATAGATTTCAGGGCGTCGATTGTCTTAACATCCTTCTCATAAACTAAAGTGTTGTGATCCCAGAAATTGTCGATCCAAGAACCAACACGTTTTTTAATTTCAGAAAAATCGATCACGCGACCTATTTCGTCTAACGTTTTGGCCCGCGCGAAAATTTCGACACGATAACGATGGCCATGTAACGTGCGACATTTTGACTCGTGAAGGTGGACACGATGTCCGGCGTCGAATTGAATTTCTTTGGTGATCTCGTACACTGGTCGCCCCCTGTCGGTGTTTTTTCTTGCCCGCTTCGTTGTTTTTATCATTGCACTGACGTGGCGAAAACTCAAACATTTTTAAAAGGACATAAACTGTCCAAGTCGTCAACCTCCGTAAAAGTGCACTAAATGCCAAAATAAAACATTTTCGCTGTGTCAATCGGGTATTTGTTACATTGTTTAAGCACCGCGCCATTTCGACAGATCGCATTAAGTCGTGGTATTCGTGCGCGTACACGTTCCATTTTATTTCAAAAAAATTCATTCAACTAAACGACAAACTCACAACAAAGGAGAAACGATGAGTTCGAAATTACCTTGCACAAAAAAGGCGTATGAGAAATTTATTAAAGATTCAGGTTGGTGTGTGGCCATGGCCCACAAAGACGCGACCGCCGACGGATGCTTTCCCGATTGCTCGATGGAAGATATCTTGTGCGATTCTGTTGATAATTTCTTGATGGATGCTGAGTCAGATATCGTCTGGTATGTGGTCAACCGCCTTGAGGTTGCCCAGCCTTACGCCAAAGATTCACTTTATGATCAGATTTACTCTGAAGCTTTAAAGCACAGGTGAGCCATGAGATTTTTAACCAATAAAAAAGTAAACAAAATCAGGCAACACTCAACGGGCGCGCTTGAGCGGTTTTATTTTCATTATTTTCCCCACGAAATCTCGTGGAGCGAAATGAAGGAAATAAACCCAGAGCTTGAAGAGATGATGTTAATAATCAAAAAAACACTTGCTGCACGACAGCTAAAAACAAGGAGCAACCATGAACACACTAGTAAAACGTTTCAACGAAATTAAATCAATCAACTTTTCCGAAAAATTCAAAACAGCTTTAAAAGAATTCCTTTTTACGTTGTTTAAAAACGAAATTGAAGAAGTCGAAGAAGAGCTGAAGAGGTTGAGTTGCGCGGTCGATTCGCTAAAAGAAACGATCAACGACGTAGATCACGACATGGAAAGTCGAATTGAAGACGAAGTGGAAGATCAACTAAGGGGTCTTGATTTTGATGATCAAATTTCTGAGTACACGCGTGAGATGAGAGATCAAATAAGTGACCTTGAGGATGATGTTTCAGATTTTAAAGGTAAATTTCGAGCATTAAAACAGGCGTTGGCCGAATAAAGGAGTTAACAATGTGCAGAATATGCGAAGATGAAGGATGTTTAAACTGTGACCCTAATCCAGACAACATTGACTTTGATCACGGCGGCTGTCGTTATTGCGGAGACATTGATTGCACTGGATCATGCGCCTTGAGCGACTATGATTTTGAGGGAGACGATTTTGTGTGCTCAACGTGTAACGGTGGAGGGTGCATGAGGTGTGAGTATGATGAGTAAAAATTGTTTCTTATATTTTTTCCGCTTAGCCAATGGAATAAGTCAAAAGCAAATGTCGATGCTGTTAGCCACAGCACAAGGCACGATAAGTAAAATTGAATCTGGAAAATTAGAATTGAACTACGAACAACTATCAATGTTATCGACACTTTACAAAGTATCGATTGACTACATTATCTATAATTTAATCAACGAAAGGAGACGACATGAAAAAGAGAACAGCGGTCAGACCGCATAACCCTAATTTAAGTTTTGAGTGTATTGGAATCTACGTTGCTGCCGGTGCAATGGGCTGGGAGTGGTATGTTATGGAAGATCAAGGCGACGGCGTTATGTATGGCTTTGTGCAGTCACCACTTTGCCCCGAAGGAGAGTTTGGGTGTTTTTCGGTTAACGAGATTGGTCAGTTTGGGGCCAAATTCACCGATGACTTGCGCGACGTGTTACCCCCTCAAGGGTATGTTTGGAAAGATTGATCTAACCGTTTCAGCGGCCCGTACTGACGTTCGGGTGAAACCACCCAATATAGGTATCATATTCCCACTTTAACCCCGTCAGATACGATCTCAGGGCGGGGTATTTCACCACAAAGGCCGTTATCCCGACCGCGTGTATTTCGGTATGGTGCAGCGGGCATAAGGGTATTAGGTTTTCCGGCACGTCGCCGCCGCCAGCTCCGCGAGTTATGATGTGATGAGCGCACACCAAGTAATGGTCGTAACACACTTGGCACCGTTTCGAACGGTATGACTCAAGGAGCCCCTTATTTACTATTCGTTTTTTTTTCAATGATATCCCTCACCATGTCCACTGAACAAACAAACTCACCGACAAACCCTGCCGTCTTAACACCTTCCAAGAATAAAATTTGATCCAATAAATGCTTTTGTTTTTTATTTAAAGTCGATGGCACCTGTTTAAGTAACCATTGATAACGCTTCATGACATATTTATATTCTGGCTCTGATTTCACTTCAAAGGCGTAAAACATTGAGTTGTACCAGAAAAAAATGTCGGCTAAACCTTTCTTAACATACGGCGACCGGTGCTTTTTCATTACTCCGCCGTCGAAAAATCCTGAAGGAGCCGTTTTGATTACTTCGGACATGGGGAAGTAGGACAAGAAATCCAATATTCCCCTTTCAATGTCTGATTCTTTAATCGGCACCGCCATCGTAGCTATCCTTTAACATCTGATTTTCATACTTTAGGTCTTCGATTTCGCTTTTCAACTCCTCGATTTCGCCAAGTAGTTCATTGATCCACTTGTCTTTTTCACGGCATTGAATCTCAAGTTCTGATTTGCTCATTAGATAAAATCCAGTTTTAAATTGGCTTCACGAAGCCATCGTTGGAAGTCGTCAGCATCACGTTTGAAAACCTTTCGGTATTTTTTCTTAAACATCATAAAGGCAATGTCGTGACCAGTTTTGTCTCGATGTTCTTTAACGCGTTTAATTATTTCCCTCTTGGCTGATGTCGATAACAATTTCTTGATTTCGACGCGAATAGGAACTGTTATCGGAAACGACTCAAACCACTCCATTAGTTGCTCAAATTTCGGGATGTATTGGTCTGTCCCTTCCAAGCGCAGCTGATCTATTTGAAAGGCGGTAAGTTCGTAAATTGATTTCTTTTTCAGGTGATCTGGTGCCGTTGGGCATAACCGCTTAATCGTTTTTCGCTTGGTAGCATCATGAAAGACATAGAGAACACCATCTTTGCTTTCAACGACATCGAACTCCCAATACTTGAAGTCATCAAAATGCTGATATTTTAGCCCAGCCTGAAATGATCTCCATGAGTTTTCTGGTTTGACGTGATCACCATAAAGCCGATGGCCCGAGTTAGTCCAACCACCCTTCTTTTTAACTTTGTAAAATGCTTTTCTAAAAAACCACCCTATTCCGCTTAAAATGTCCCATAAGAATCCCATGTCAGCCTCCTTTGGCTTTTTCTTTATCGTAACATTCGAGGCACACCGGCCCATAGTCTCGGTGCATCACTGATTGAGGTTCGTTGTCGATGTCGTAGTAAATTTTTCCGTCGTAAGTTGTATGGCAGTCAAGTCGCGCCCAGATATGTTTCAAACAAAACGGACACTTCCGGTTAGGTGGTTCATTTTTCCTTCGCCATCTCATCCTTCAATCCTGTTTCTTAACCGCCTTAATTTCGACTCCAAAATCTCTTCAAATTTTGCCGGATCAAGGTTAAAGATCAATGCCAGTTGTTCAAGCATAATAAAGCAATCGACAATTTCTTCGTGAACGGCCATTAGCAATCCGTCGTTGTTTGTCCTATTAAACTTATTTATGGCCTGAAGTAACTCTCCAAACTCTTCATAAAACATGTTTAACTGCGCACTGTCTCCAAACTTATCAATCGCGGCTTCGTAAATTTGTCTTCGTTTTTCTGGTCTCATCCTCTACCCCTTAACCTTAAAAAGTCTCGCCATCTTCGTCTGCCACAACCTGACCTAGTGAGTTGTATGCAATGCCTATTAAACAGAATCCCATCAAAGCGGTTATGTGCTCGCCACCAACATAGAATCCATTAATTACAATTACCGCAACCATTACTATGTTTATGTACCCTCTAAGCTTAAACATTAACATCCTCTATCCTCCTAACCTTTGGCTTGCTTCAATCTCTTTTATCATGCTTTTCACTGCCAGTAGTGCCGCCCCACTTACATTGTCCTCACAAACCAACAATGTTCGCCATGAATTTGCTAATGTTTCCCTGAGCCACTTGTTGTCTGCTTCTATGCGGTCGATTTCTTCCTGCTTTTCCTGTACTTGCTTAATAGCTATCGCCCTAAAGTCCTCTGTTACATTTTTCTTGTGCAGCATGTTTTCAGGATTATTTTTCTCTGGTATGTATGCATAAATTTCTTTTGTTATTGCCGACATTCCCAATCTGACCTTATCTAGTTTCATTCTGCACCTCCAACAACGTCATTCGCTTATTCATCTAAACGCCTCCACCGCCAAATTTTTAACTATTAACCTTTTGGCTAAAGACTCTCCATCGGCGAAGACGTCGCAGACAATGCGAAAATATTTCCCTTTCACACAGCCCTTAAGATCAACTCTTTTCGCCTCGCCAAGAAATAAAATAGTTTCAGCTTTGGCCAATTTGGCTGCCGCCTTTTCATACTTTGATCCACTTCTTAATTCTGGCGTGTCGATACCTTTAACGCGCACACCTAAGTTATTTCTAAAAAGGTTGTGCAGTTTCGGAATGGCCACAAAAAAAGTATCTCCGTCGTAAACACGCTCAACCTTAACCCGACAGAAATCATTTACGCTGTTTCCACAGTTTCCCCAGGCCAATACCGGCAATAAAAAAATTATTAAAATCTTCATGACTCCCCCTCTATCCCGTAAGCGTATTTCAAATTAGCAATTTTTAGTTTATCCGACATATCCGACGCCAATATTGAACGGCACCATTCTTCGTCAATAACTTCTTCCAACTCTTCCTCTTCTTCACACTCCTCCGCTTCTACCGTTAACCATTTTTCATAAGAAGACCAAATTGAGTGAAATTGGGCCGAAGTCATTAGTTCGACACCATCTGGCCCGCGCTGCTCATCGTATTTTAACTGATCCCAAACCTCTTTTCTGGAATAGCCGTCGTTTTCCATTAGTGTGAACTCGTTGAAAAATTTTTCTCTTTCCTCTGAGGAAAACATGATAAATTTTTTTCCTTCTTTGTTTTTTACCTTAATTGCAACCATGGTGACTCCTTTACTTATAAGGTCGATATTTATGCAGCGGG
>Ga0180435_10000440_pt1 | contig 43520 bp, 40 predicted proteins | sample SS_ome_3_FD_132467 | JGI IMG/M metagenome (GOLD analysis project Ga0180435, IMG submission 132467) | Hypersaline lake sediment archaeal communities from the Salton Sea, California, USA - SS_3_S_1 metaG | ecosystem: Environmental > Aquatic > Non-marine Saline and Alkaline > Hypersaline >... | reverse complement strand
CTGGTGAATATTATGATTTCTAATGCGCAATGCATACGCCTGAGTTAACTTTTCCGAAAGCTCAAGGGTCACGGCGTCTTCATTCGAAAACACCAGGTTGTCGCTTTGAAAAAAAACCCGAATGTGCGATTCCTGTATAATGACAATATCGTTTTTATGATCATTATTGTAATCCAGTAAAACCATATTCGGGATAATATAAGAAGAAACAAGATACTTGCTTAGTTCTTTCCCTGAAATAATGGTCGTTTGTAACGGCGTCTCGAGTGCTGACGTTAAGGAATAAATATGCTGGTCGTTTCGAGCATAGACAGAGAACCCGCCAAACTGAGGAACTAAAATTTCATCAATTCCATCATCATTAAGGTCACGGGCACAATTATAGTTCTCCATGAAAAACATATCCGGAAGTTTAAACATCGAATCCGTTTTTATGAGCAGTTTGGGCGTCGGGTCGATTCGGTTCGAGCTGGCGGAATAGTAGAAAAGGCCGTCAGACTTAAAAAATAATATTTCTTTCCCGGGAGTCGGATCCACATCCGAAACAAAGTATACGACAGCCCCTTTATCTATTTCAAATGTCTGGTCTGCAATATCTGAAAAACCATGTCCGGTCTGGTAAAAAACAGAAAACATTCGGGAGATATTGCTCCCATTCGGCCGCAGGTGAAAAAAAAGAAGATCATTCTTGCCGTCATTGTTTATATCCTCAACCACATAGTCGATATACCGTCCTTCAACAGCAAGGGAGTATGGTGAGAAGTAAGAATCGTCAGCCCGAGCCTCTATGGGAAATGAAAAAAAACCAAGGAATAATAGGAGCAGAATGTTGATCACGGAATAAACCTTATGGAAGTAGATATTGGTCATATTTTCTGTTTAACATGGTCGTAAACGATAGTATTGGTACACACCTCATAATATTTTTCGGCAGTCATACGAACAACGGAGAGGTCGTCGGGTGACACCAAGGGAATGGCCGCCTCCCTGATAACAAGTCGTTGATACTTTGACGACAATGTTGGAAAAATGCCGGTATGAACAATAATGGTATCGTTGCTGAGTTCAGGAATCGTTAATTCCAATCTTTTTAAGTCTATTTCATCTTTCAACTTTTCAAACCCTTTAAAACTCAACTCAACTCCATTGATATTATACCTGGAAAAGGCGTCATCCGCCGTAGAACCGGTCACCCTGTCGGAAGCGGTTTGAAATACATACAGGTTAAAAGGAGGGGGCTTCTTTTCCATTATTTTTCGAATGGATTTTGAGCAGCTGGACAGGCGGTCTGCAAGGTTGATTGCCGGCGAAATCATTATCCTGTTGTCTTCATCAAACAAATATGTCGGCGGTGTATTGCGATAGCATATTCCAATTCCCTGTTCCATGACCGGGAGCCTGTGCTTTTTTGATTTTGCATTATACCGCTTGGTGATCATCAGCATTCTGATGGCAAGCCCGCAGGCACGTGCAACGCTGTACCAGTCCGACGGTGTGTCTTCTTTTTCAGAAATGGATAAGATAATTGCATCGCCTTCAATAAATACTTTAACGGCCCCGTAATCCGGCAGGATGGCCGTGATGGGGTTGAAATAGTTAAGACTGAAATATGATGCCGGGTTGAGCCCCCGTTCTTTGATCTGCTGTGTTATTTTGGTGGAGCCCCTGACATCGGCTTTAATAACCACGTGGTTGACCACGGGCTTCTCTTCGAATATCTGCTCTTTAGGAAGAAGAAATTCATGGAGAGTGTGATTGACGCGGGAGAGCGACATGATTTTATCATCACTGGTTAAATTAACCCATTCCATTGCATCCCGAAGCAATTTGTAGTTTTGCAGATCCCTATGGTACCGGACAAAGCGTTTAAGAAAGCGAACGGTATATTTTCCTTTTTCATCCTTTCTAACCCTTTTTATATCGCTGACAACTTTTTTCAGCGGTTTTGGTGTCAGGGATTTGCCCGACGAGCTTTTCAGCTTCTTCATCTTTGAGGCAATGTCTTTTCGTTTTTTGGGGGAGACTGTAAACTTTAAAATTTCATGGGGGTAAAGGGGAGGGCAATACCCCGAAACCAGCGGCTGGATTTTAAAGGATGCCAGGATGCTTGTCACAAGACCTTCCCGTTTCAGCACCTGTAAAAGCTGATGAAGCCGCTTTCTCCTGTCTTTAACGATTTTTTTCTGAACGGAAGGGTCTGAATTGATTTTCCCGAAATTCTTCAGCTGATCTGCAGATTCGAAATAGTTAAAAAGGAGATCGATGTTTTCGGGATGTATCAACAGATTGTCATCGCGGTGATCTTCCGGAACAACGTCCTCTATGAAATGGGAGATGACGGAAACAAAGGAAGAATAGTTGATGGGGTCTTCCGTGCGGTTTCCAAGCAAGATATATTCATCGACCATAAAAAAATCATCGGTTGCATTTTCTATATGAATTAAAGGGTTGGAAAAAAAATGATTGGGCAGGATGGATTCCCGGCCGAAATTGGCCTCCCGGATTTTTTTGAGGTCATTCTCCTGGATATCGTTCAGGTATTGAAATAAATCCAGCGCCACCCTCCTGATAATTTCCTTTTTATGTTGAAGGATGTCAGACAATTCTTCTTTGAGTCGAACGATGAATTGAAAACTTCCGGATCGGCTGACTTCATTTTGACGAATGATATTTTTATAATGTTCCACCAGCTTGTCGAACCCTGACCGGATCTGTTCAAGGAACATTTTGACCACGGCGGTCTGGGCGAGAAAATCGCGTTGTATTTCCCTTGTCTGCTTTGCGTGGTTAATGGCTCCGACCATGACGTCGATGAGATTCTGCTTGAAGTCTTCTTTGACGTTGATCCACACTTTGGGATGGTTGTCAAAATCGGATATTTCTTTTATTTCAGAGTGCCGCACCACCAGGTGCGTAATGACTTCACTGCAGGACTTTTTCAGGATAGGGCTTAAATGAACGTCATACCGTATGTTATCCACACCCGGTATTAATTTGTTGAGAGAGAAATTGATCGCACCGGTTTTAAGATCCATGCTTTCCTTCTTTCGGTCGGGCACCAGTTGCACTGTGGGCACAAATTATCATAAAAAGATCAAAATACAAGAAATAAAGAAAATAAACACCATAGAAAATATTGGAAATCCTGACAATGTCTGTTATTAAATTGTTATTAAATCAGAAAAAAAAAGGCGGATTCTTATGGCGCTGCAGTCAGCTTTAGGGCTTCTTTTATTTGCCGCTGTGTCGTTCTTGCTCAGCGAAAACAGAAGAGATATCAGCTTGAAAACGGTTTTCATCGGCATCTCGACTCAGGTTGTCATTGCATTAATTTTGTTTCATGCTCCCATTTTCCAGGGATTTTTCATTTCATTGAACCGCCTGTTTTTAGGTCTTGAGGCTGCAACAACGGCCGGCACCTCCATGGTTTTCGGATACCTTGGCGGAGCACCCGTGCCATTTGCAGCCACAGGGTCGACATTCATTCTGGCATTTCAGGCCCTGCCTCTGATTCTTGTAATAAGTGCGCTGTCATCACTGCTCTTTTACTGGAACATCCTGCCCCTGATCGTCCGTTTTTTCTCGTGGATGCTAAAAAAATCCTTCGGTATCGGGGGTGCGGAGGGTGTCGGCGTTGCATCCAATGTTTTCATAGGGATGGTGGAGTCACCGGTACTGATCCGCCCTTACCTTAAACATATGAGCCGGAGTGAACTGTTTACACTTATGACCTGCGGTATGGCGACCATAGCGGGTACCGTCATGGGACTTTATGCCGGCATTCTGGGGCAAATCATTCCCGGCATTATGGGCCACCTGCTGACGGCTTCAATTATAAGTGCACCCGCAGCCATAACCGTTTCAAAAATAATGATACCGGAAACAATGCCTGTTACGGAGGGTGGGCTGGACACTCGGGAACCCGCCGCCGGGTCAATGGATGCCATAACCCGCGGCACGGTTCAGGGCGTACAGTTATTAATCAATATTGTTGCCATGCTGGTGGTGTTGGTTGCCTTGGTTTATCTTTTTGATATGCTCCTGCATCTTTTACCGGAGATCGGCGGCAAGCCGCTGACCCTGAAACGGATACTGGGATGGCTCATGGCCCCCGTTGTCTGGCTTATGGGGGTTCCCTGGCACGAAGCGCCTGTCGCCGGAAGCTTGATGGGCACCAAAACCGTCCTCAATGAACTCCTGGCATATATTGAATTGAGCGGATTGCCGGAAGGCGCTTTATCCCCTAAAAGCACGCTTGTCATGACATATGCCATGTGCGGATTTGCTAACCCCGGCAGTCTTGGCATCATGATCGGTGGAATGGGGACCATGGCCCCTGAGAGGCGTGACGAGATCGTATCCCTCGGTCTAAGGGCCGTGCTTGCCGGTACCCTTGCCACCTGCATGACCGGGGCGGTTGTCGGCATTGTCGGCTGAGTCACGTTGAGTGTATTTGTCGATTATCTTCTGAATCTTTACTGCGTTGTTGGAAAATATCCAGTCGGTCCCGCGATTGATCTCATTGAACAGGCAATTTGCCGAAGCAGTGTACCCGGTTCCGGTTTGCTGGCCTTTGTCATGGTGCTTTTTAGTTATCTCATCGGTTAACATAAGATAGTGCCCGCAAACTCCGCCAAAATTATGCTCAAGTGCAAGGCGGCTCATTTCCCTGATATTGGTTTCCGCAACAGGCACAAATGAATATTCCGGGGCAAAATTTATGACCGTAAACATCTCCGGGGACAGGGACAGAACATGATAGTCCTTTACCGGCTCCAGGCCGGCAAAAAGGCGGGTCAAACACGTGTTTTGAAACCCCGGATCCGGGTAGACCTCCTTCTTTATCTCTGCAAAAAGATGAAGGGGTTCACCGTATTTGTTGATGACTTCCTCAAGGGAGGGAATCAGGGGAAAATCGTTTCTCAGTTGTTCAAACGTCAGGTTCCGGACCTTCAACGGTGATCCGAAGAGACGCATAAGATCCTCGTCATGAACCACCACCGGTATTAAGTCGCGGGTCCAGCGGATATCAAACTCAAGTCCCCAGATATGGTTGTCAAGAACCCGGTCAAAGGCCGCCATTGTATTTTCAATTAGGGTCTTGTTTCCGTCGTGATCGCCTCTGTGTGAAACAAGCTTACATTCTTTAAGGCTCTTGCCGTCGGGGATGCGACGGGGTATCAGCGAAAACAGGGTATCAATCGATAACATAAATATTTTTTCTAAAAATGACGAAAAATTCATGTCTGTTTTTTTTCAGATTTATTTTGTTTTTTCAAGACAGATTGTTTGATTAATATTCTCACGAGTTGGTTCTTGAAAGAGGCCAGTATTTTTATGGCATTCAATAATTCACTTGAATAAAAATGCTTGTTGTGCTAGGAATATTTATCCTATTACCTATCAGAAAAATGGTGTTACTTTCAGTAAACATAGTTCGTAAAAAAACTGTTCTGCATCGCAAAATCCCTCCATTTATAATCAAAAACAAAGGGATGTTTTCTATTGCTCAACCGGCAAATGAGAAAAAAATGACTTGTTTATTAAGAGGAATGTTTTACATAATAATTCCGTTCTGTTTTCGAAAGGAGAATGTAACTATAAATGGAGATTATCGCCACCCATAAAAGCACGGACTTTGATGCACTGGCATCCGTTATTGCCGGCACCTTGATCTATCCCGGCACCGTCCCGGTGCTGCCGAAGGCCGTCAATCCCAATGTAAAGGCCTTTCTATCCATTCATAAAGATGTCTTTGATTTAAAGGATCTGGAATCCATTAATATCGAAGACCTGACACGTCTCATCGTGGTGGATACCAATTCCTGGGAGCGGATCGGCATTGATAGCGAACAGAAGAAACACATGAACGGGTTGAAAATAATTCTTTGGGACCATCATCCCGAGGGTGATATCCAGGCGGACTGGACATGCCGGGAGGAAATCGGCGCCAACATTACACTCATGCTGAGAGAAATAAAAAAAAACAACATCGAACTTTCACCCATCCATGCCACCTTATTTCTCGCCGGACTCTATGAAGATACCGGCGGCCTCACGTTTCCCTCCACAACCGCGGAGGATGCCTATGCCGCCGGATACCTCATCGAAAACAAGGCGGACCTTACTATTCTGAGCAAATTTCTTCGACCGGCCTACGGGGAAAGGCAGAAAGAAGTTCTGTTTACAATGCTTCAGAATGCCAAAAGAACCAAGGTCAAGGGGTTTACCATAAGCTGCCTCATCGTGGAAATGGATAAACATGTAAGAAACCTTGCCATTGTGGTTCAAAAGTACATGGAAATTCTGAATATTGATGCGGCATTCTGTGTTTTCAAACAAAAAGGGTCCGATCGCTGCACCGTCATTTCAAGGAGCAATGTGGAGGAGTTGGATGTCGGCCTGATCATGAAAAGCATGGGCGGAGGGGGGCACCCGGGTGCGGGATCCGTCATGATTAAATCTAAAAACCCCGAGGCAGTTGAAGAGTGGATCATGGAGCTTATTACCGGCAACCAGCGATCCTCGGTAACGGTTTCCGATCTCATGTCCTTTCCGGTCATTTCCGTTAAACCGGATGAAAAGATGATGGACGTCATGCTTTTGCTTCGTGAAAAAGGATGCACCGGGGTGCCGGTGATTGACAACGGCAAACTTCTGGGCGTCATCTCAATAAGAGACTTTAAAAAAGTCAGAAAAAACAAGATGGATGCGCCGGTGAAGGCGTTTATGAGCCGCAAAAATTTTACTATCACACCGGAACGAAGTCCCATTGAAGCCGCCAGGAAAATGGTGAAGTATGATATCGGACGGCTGATCGTGGTGGACAACGACGAGGTCATCGGGATCATAACACGGTCGGACACCATGACGTACTTTTACGATCTGCTGCCGGACTAAACAGGCTTAGGTATCGTGATAAGCGTCTGCAATTTCTTTGAACTCGTTTTCCGAGGAAAGAAAAGCATCAACGACATTGGGGTCAAAGTGAGACCCTTTCAGCTTGGTAATCATGTTTATGGCATCCTGATGAGAGAACGCCTCCTTGTAGGCCCTTTTTGATGTAAGGGCATCATATACGTCCGCCAGAGCAATAATCCTGGCTGAAAGGGGGATCTCCTCCGCCCTGTACCCATTGGGATACCCGGACCCGTCCCACTTTTCATGATGGTGATAGGCAATTTCTTTTCCGATGGTCAGAAAGGACTGGCCTTCAATCCGTTTCTCAATGGCCTCTATTGCTTCTCCACCCAGTGTTGTATGGGTTTTTATTATTTCAAACTCATCATCCGTCAAACCGGCCGGTTTTCTGAGAATGGCATCGGGAATGCCCACTTTGCCGATATCATGGAGAATGGATGAAGTAAAGATGTCTTCAATATAATTGTCGGATATATATTTTTCGTATTCGGGCGTACCGGATAAGCGTTCTGCTAGAATTCGGCTATACTCGCGAATTCGCTCCAGATGGGAACCGGTGTCCTCGTCCCTGTATTCAGCAAGTTTGGCCAGACCGAGAATGGTCGCTGCGTGGGATGCCTCCAGGTATTTCTCCGCCTCTTTTCTCTTGTTGACGGTATATTGAACGTGTGATCCGAATATTACAAACAGGCAGAGAATGATGACCCGGGAATAAATATTGTAAATGTCCGTACCGATCAGATGTCTGAAGAAATTGGCATCTGGGGTTACAAAAATATTCATGAAGGATTCAATTGCCCAGTAGACGACGGCGAGACCCAGACCAAAAAGCAGCATGGAGTCTCTTGTAATTATTGATTTCTTTTCTTTATGAACGATCAATGTTACCCATCTCCTTTCCCTTCTCTCATCCACTGTTGCAGTCGGCTTAACCCTTCTTGAATGGACACCCGTGGAATGTATCCCAGGTCGGTTTTTGCGGCGGTAATGTCAAACCAGTGGGCAGTGGCCAGTTCATCAGCGACAAATCTCGTCATAACAGGTTCGCCTTTCAGCATAAACACTTTATACACGAACTCCAGCACGGCCCCCACGGTCCACACCAGCTTGTGGGGTACGGTTTTGGTTATCGGGTCAAGGCCTGCGGCCTGCAGGATTCCGTTTACGATATCCCATATGGGAACAGGCTCACTGTTTGAGATAAAATATATTTTACCTGATAACTCAGGTTTTTCAAGAAGACTTTTTGCTGCCAGAATATGCGCTTCCGCTGCATTGTCGATATAAATCGTATCGACAAAGCTGTTTTTGTTTCCCACCCGGACCAGTTTGTGGGCCCTTTCCACGATGCGTTTTACCAGGTGAGGATCCTCCGGTCCCCAGATGAGATGGGGTCTCAGGGTAATTACATTGAGACCCTGGTTTGCCGCTTGTGTAATTTCTTTTTCTGCAATGGTTTTCGTCTTGGTATAGTTGTTGTGGGACTTGGCCGGGTAGGGGACTGATTCGTTGACACCCTCCATGTCATGGCCGTCAAACACAACACTTGGAGAACTGGTATACACCAGTCGCCCCACCTGATGAAGGCGGCAGGCGTCAATGATGTTTTTAGTACCCAAAACATTGGGTACATAGTATTCATTATATCTCCCCCAAACGCCGGCTTTGGCAGCCACATGAAACACAAGATCCATCCCTTCTAAAGCATTTGTCACGGCATCCCTGTCTCCGAGATCTCCCTGAATCTGTTTGACCCCCAGGGCTTTGAGTTCGGGATAGTATCCCCTGGAAAAACTGGTCACGGTTTCCCCGTTTTCAACAAGCTGCTTTACTATGGCCTTGCCCAGGAATCCGCCGCCACCTGTTACGAGAATTTCTGTTTTCCCTTTTTCGTTCATTCCATCAGCCTTTGGTTAGTTTGTTTTCAGCCCAAACCGCCAGTTTTTCTCTGAAAATTTTTGAATTGTGCCGGATATCAACGGGAAACGATTTGTGGAAGAGGACGGTTTTAATCTCTTTTGTAAGGATATTCTGCTCCGCCATTTCCAACAACTCTTTTCTCAAGGTTTTCTTGCTTGGCTTCTGGTTGGCTTCTATTTCGATACATATAATCGGTTCCTGAAAGCCCGGTTCTCCGATACCCACGAGCGCGCTCCGAAATACCGCCGGGTGGGCATTGAATATGGCCTCACATGGAATGGTATAAAGGATTTCCTTTTCCGTGATGACGCGGTGGGATTTTCGTCCACAGAACCAGATCCTTCCCTTATTGTCCCGCCATCCCAGATCCCCCATGCGATGAAAAACATCATGCCCGTCCTTAATCTTATGGGCGGCGTCATGTTCCGGTTTTTCATAGTAATTGCGGGATGCCAGCGGCGATTTGACCACGATTTCACCAATTTCGTTTTCCGGAACCAGAAGATCGTCGGACCAGGTTTCGATGGGATCATCGCTGATTTTGATAATTTGGATTTCCGTGTCGTTGATGGGCCTCCCCACACATGTGCCGAAACCCTTCTCGCTGAGCACCTTGGTTTCCGATAAAATTTCACGACTTGAAATTGAAATAATGGGGACAGCTTCCGTAGCACCATAGGGAGTCTGGATTTCGGCATCCTTTGTCAATATGGCGGAAAACTGCTCAATGTTTGATGGGAGAACGGGGGCTCCGGCCGACACCACGCGTTTCAGAGACTGGAGTTTGAGGCCTTTACTCTTTCCATATCGCCCCACGCGGTTCAGGAGGGCAGGGGATGCAAACATATTGGTAACGCCATGATTGATGATGGCCTCAATAATTTTTTCAGGATTCACCAGTGCCGGTTTGGTGGGATCCATGTCCGGAATAATTGCAGTCATGCCAAGTGCAGGATCAAACAGGGCAAACAGGGGAAACGTGGGCAGATCGATTTCATCTTCACCGATGCTGAAGTAGGATCGAATTTGCCGGATCTGAGCATCAAACATTCCGTGGGTATAGACCACGCCTTTTGCCGGACCGGTGCTGCCCGAGGTAAAAAGTATCGCAGCGGTTTCATCCCGCCCGGTATTAGCTGTTTTATGCACCAGCGGTGCGTTTGCACGAATCTCTTTAAGTGTCGGACCGCCCCAGAAATATTTTTTGCCCACCGTGACAAATGTTTTTACGGTGCTGAAGAATTTGGGATACACCGTTCTCAGTACGTGGGCAAGGGGTATTCCGATAAAGGCTTCCGGTTTTCCCTCACGCATGCAATTAAGCATTCGCTTGATGCCCATTCCCGGGTCAACAACAACAGGGACGGCGCCGGCCTTGAACAGGGCAAAGGTGAGAGCGAAAAAGTCAAGGCTTTGCCTTACCATCAATATGGTTCTCGTCCCCCTGGTAACGCCTGCCTTTACAAGACCCGCGGCAATCCTGTCGGATTCTCTTTCAAGCTGCCTGAAGGTGAGGTGGGTGTAAGCCACCCGGCCGTTTTTGTCATGGTATTCAGGGTAAACCACTGCACGCTTGTAGGGGAATTTAGCTGCATTTTCCTTTAAAAAAAAGGATACATTTACCGGGGCATTTGGATCAGTGTAATCGTGTTCGTTCATATTCTTATTTATTATCTTTTATCAGTTCAAAAGTTTATCTTTTATTTTATCAACCAGTCCTTTGTCTTCATTATGCGCCAGGCGTTCGGTCAACTCTCTGGAATCATCTAGGGCGTTCCGAGACAGTTGAAGCATACCGGGTTTTTTCTCTTCTATCATCTCCAGTCCTTTTTCGCTATTCAGGGAATATGAGACAAAAACGGCTTCCACATCTTTTTCAACATCAGCCAGGGATGTTGAAATATTCTTGCGGATGGAGTTAATCTCATTCCTTTGCTTTGCAATAATTTGCTTTTGCCTTGGATAGTCCTTGTCCATTTGATCCAGGCGCTGCAGTTCTTTATCAATTAAATACAACTCGTAATCAAGGGAAAGAAGCGCCTGTGCCAGTTCAGGTATTGTTTTTATTGAAAAGGACAGAATTTCCTCACTAAGGCGAATGTTTTTTGTTTCCGGGGGCTTGTTTTTAAAAACAAGGAAATAATAGCCGGCGCCGGCGCCGCCTGCCAAAAGAAGAAGCAGAATTAGAACAATGATTCCCCCCCGCTTTTTTTTCTTCTTTTCAGCCATGGCTTCAATAAAAGATCACCGCGATAATACCGGATGGGTTGCTAAAAATTCTTTTACCATCGGGACTATTTTTTCCGGAACATCTTCCAAAAGGTAATGACCGGCCCCGGGAAAACTGTGAAATTCATCCTCAGGAAACCGTCTTTTCCATTCCTTGTAAAACTCCATTGTGAAAACAAAGTCTTTTTCTCCCCACAGAAAGAGCTTGGGGACATGAGAGAGCCTGTGAAGGTTTGTGGAAACGGATTCCACAAGCCCATAACTCGGGTCGCTTTTTTTTACCGGGATATCCTGCACGAATTTCAATGTGGCAATCCGGTTGTTCCAGGAGTTATAAGGGGCGGTCAAGCCTTTTTTTACGTCTGTCGGAAGCGTTTTGGAAGTTGCCATGTAAAGGGCTGAAAAGGCAAAGATATTACACCCCAGAACCGCCGGAACGGCAAATGGTGAAATATGGCGGATGAGCCAGAGCCGGAGGGGTATCCCCTTGTCATTGGGCGTGAAAAAGCCCGCCGTGTTGGTTATCACAAGTCGTTGGATTCTGTCGGGACGGCGAAGGGCATATGCCATGCCGATCATTCCGCCCCAGTCATGGACGATCAGGGTAATATGCCGATCTATACCCAGATGGTCCAAGAGCGCTTCCAGGTCGTCAACACGGTTTCTCAACCGGTAATCGTAGACCTTGCCGCTGGGTTTGTCGGACAGGCCGCACCCGATGTGGTCCGGTACAATGGTCCGGTAGTCACCGGAAAGGCCGTTAATCAAGCTCCTGTAGTAAAACGACCAGGTGGGATTTCCGTGAAGCATGACGACAGGTTCGCCGTTTCCCTGGTCAAGGTAATGATATCTCAATCCATTCAGATCCAGATAATGGGATTCATATGGGTAAAGATGCTTAAAACCGGATAAATCTACTTGCTTTGTCATATGCTCATACCGAATTGATTATTCAACGAAAACCAGAGATGTCATCATATCGAACAACGCTTCATAATGCAAGGAGTAAAGAGATTTCAGGGGCGTACAATTTCACCATCCATCTTTGGCGTCTTATGACAATTCCCATTTAGGAAGTAGACAGAAAAGATTGAACATAAAGTTATTCTTGATTTACTAATTTTAATCATATTACATCTGACTTTCTAACAAAGAAGATTGCATGGATATTTTTAAATTTTCAGAAGGGAGGGGGTATGGGTTTAAAATTGAATACAGGAGACAAGGCACCGGATTTTACGTTCGACACACCCTGGGAAGGGGGAAAGAAGTTTTATAGTGAATGCGGGGACGGCACCGCAGTTCTGGTGTTTCTCCGCTATTACGGATGCCCTGTCTGCCGGATGGAGTTGGCTGACTTTAAACGTGAGAACGCCCGCTTTGAGGATAAAAAAGCGAACCTGTTTATCGTCATTCAAAGTGATCCCGGTCGTATTGCTTCCATAACCCGAAAAGAAGACTGGCCCTTCACCATCATATGTGACCCGGATGCCGACATCTATGGCAGCTATCATGTTGCGCCCGGAGGAATCATAAAATACATGCACCCCGCCGGTCTTGTTGCAGCCATAAAGGCAACGTTAAAGGGGTTCCGCCATGGCAAATTCGAGGGAAAGGAAACCCAGCTTCCCGCGGCGTTTATTATTTCTCCGGATAAAACTATTACATTTTCGCATTATGGTAAGACCATTCCGGATGTACCGTCTGCAACCATTTTAGCCGCGCGCATAAATTAAGGGGTGCTCAGCCGTTAAGACTTTCGTCGTCAATCCTGCTGACGCCTTCCAGCAAGAGGTTCATGAAGTTGGCTATGACCGGCATGCCTGCTTCTTCAGAAGGAAGTGCAGAGGTAAACGTAAACATACCCTTTGTATCTTTCAATATCTTGAAAAAGGCCTCTTTATTTTTCTTTATTCCATAGGTGGCGGAAATTATATTGCCGTCCCGGAAGGAGATTCTTCCAGTATCGTTTGACAGGTTCAATGATAACACACCGGTTTTTCGATTCATATTGATAATCTGGCACAATTCGGCAATGGGGGTTTCCGAAAGGCTCCCATGCATGCCCGATGTGAACTCATTGGCTCTTGCCATGTTGGTTTTGGCCAGCCGTTCCGTCAAGAGGCGGGCAAGATACATCTGGAGAGACGGAAACCGTGCCATCAATAGCTTGAAATCAGGTATGGAGAAAAACAGCACTTTGGTGACATCGTGTGTTTTGCCCAGGGCTTTTACGGAAGCGCCGGCGGTGTTGCCGCTCAGAAGGCTCATTTCGCCGAACACCTCCTCCTTGGAAAGTGTGGCGAGCTTCATGCCATCATCGCCTGTGACTTCGGCGGACCCCGACAGGATGATGTAGAGGTTCTTGACCGGTGTGCCCGCCTTGATAATATGGGTACCGCCCCTGAATTGTCCCAATCGGATAAACGAGATAACATCCTTGATCTGATGTTCATCCAGGCTTTTGAAGATGGAAAAACCACTCAGGATGGAGGCAATGTTACTCAGTGTGCGTTTGTGTTCCGGAAGAGAATCATCCACATCCTGCTGCACACAGGCGATGGAAATGCGGCTGCCGGAATCATTGCACCCGCTGCAGGTCATGTGGAAATTCTGATGATCGTCTATTTCCGGATAACTGGATAAGAGGTCAGCGGAAAGCATAAGGCAGAGCCCTTTGTGATCACGATGGGCAAAGGCATTACCGGACAGTGTGAAGTGTTCTCCCTTTTGATAGAGGGGACATTTTTCTTCATCGATTATGTGAAGTATGATGGGCGGTTCGCTCATTTTCTAAACCAAAGGTGTTATTGATTTCTTTGCTTGCTCTATAATTTTCTCATAACAGTTGCAGTTGCGCTGGAGGTAATGGTTAACCTCCACATCACGGGTATTCATGGATGAGTTCATTAAAAACGATTTAAATCCCCTCGTGGAAGCAAACCGCTTAACAAACAGCTCCCCCAATGTGTTTCTATATAAAATACTGATATCGTTAATATTTTTATCCATTAACGACTGTTCGAAACTGATAATCACCAAGAGCTTGGTAATCTGCTCCTTTTTAAGGTAATAGTGAAATTCATTTCCGGAAATATCCGAGACCCCCATGAAATCCCTTATCTTGCAGCTAAGGTTGATCACTTCCTGGATTGTTACCTGGGAGGGGTTCGGCTCCATGAACATCCTGTTTATTTCAAACAGATTATTCCATACAATGAATGCGATACAGTAGACAATATTTTTGCTTGAAACAAGGAGAAATTTTCTGTTTCCGTCGATAAATACCCGCCAGGTGGAGTCGGTGGAAAGGGAAAGGGTGATGTCCGGATAGTTCAGGCGGAGGGCGGGTTTATGAATGAAGGGCACCTTGAATTCTTTGGACTGGTAACTTGCAGCAATTTTTCGTCCCAGTATAGTAAGGTCCTTCCGGTCGCTTTTTCCGGCAATGCCCGAGTGGGCGTTGACGACTTCCTGGTATTGCCTGATGATGAAATCAAACAAGCGCTGGCCGAGTTCCATCTGCTCTCTGAAGCTCCAGGAGAAAAACCGGCTTAAATTAATCCTGGTTTTCATATCAATACAAAAGTTTCGGAAGAGCTGGTTCGACAGTTTTTTTTTCAAATTTTCATTTTTTTCAAAGGGCTTGATTTCGCATCTCAGATAAAAGCATTCAGTTAAAAACTTCAGGGTTTTATTATCTCGTCTGGCCTTGTAGTGATTCAATATGACACTCATGGTGAATATGCTCGGGTCAAGAAACATGCTGTCTTTTTCCCTCCCCAGTACCCGTTCCCTGAACTGGTGACAGATTAAAAGATTGTGGGGCGAGTCCAGAAGTATTTTCAGGAGCACCATCTTAATCAGGCTCTTCAAAGGGGTTTTTAATGATTTGTGGATTTGCCAGAGCGCCGCTCCAATGTACTCATTTTTTTTAACGGCCTGGAGGTCGCCTAAATCGATGATATCGTAATGACCGAATACCGGGTTGTTGATCATGGATTGAGCTTTTTTATAATCAAAGGACCTGTCATTGCTGTAGCACACCCACCAGAGGGGAACCTTTCCGCATATGACAATGGACGTCCTGTAAAATTCTTCTTTTAATACGTTTCTTTGAGTACTGCCGGAGCTTTCGACACCGATCTGTCCAAAACGGTTGTTTTTGATATCCGACACATCGCAGAGGAAAAAGAAAACCGGCATTTTCAAATGGGCGTCCAGCCAGTCTTTAATGAGATTGATTTTCTGGTTTAAGTGCCGCCAGTTGTCGTGATCAAACTCTTTTTTATCACAACACACCCATATATCGCAATCGGAGTTGGAAGTATGACTGATGGTTCCCACGCTGCCGATGGTGTAAACACCTTGAATCGGGATGTGGGAAGATGACATTTTCAACATTGACGCTTTTCTCCGGATACCGAACGTCCACTTGAACACCTTCTCCCTTTTCATGATCTCCCTGTGATTATCGATGCCAAAAATCCTGAATACCGGTTTTAGTCCGGATATATAACCCGGGCATGACGAATGATTAATGCTCATAAGCCAGGGTAAAAGATAAAGTATGGTTTCGCTCACCTTGGGGGATATCTGTGCAAAGAGTTCTTTCCTGAATGCATTGTACTCTTGATATATTTTTTTGTTTCGTATCAGTATATGTTGATACACGACGATCCTTTTTCTTTCTTGAAAATATCATGCGGCCGGGTATACTGAAAAGACGTGTTATGTTGGGATAGTTTTCAGGCCGCGGGTTGTTGAATGAACAATAATAATACTATAGAATGCAGGAAATGTAAACATTACTACATAACATGGGACGTAAAGTTTCCCTACGGATGCCGGGCCATGGGGTTCAAGGGCAAAACACAGCCGGCCGCTGTGGTGAAGAAAAATTCCGGCATGCAATGCATGATGTTTAAAAAGAGAAAAATACCCGAAAATGCCCATCAAAATAAATGAAATCTTCTACAGTGTCCAGGGTGAATCCCTCTTCAGCGGGATGCCCTGTATTTTCATAAGGCTCACCGGATGCAACCTGCGATGTTCCTATTGCGATACGGCATATGCCTATCATGAAGGACGAGACCGAACCATCCAGGGCATAGAAGGTGACATCAACATCTATGCATGCGATCTTGTTCTCGTCACCGGCGGTGAACCCTTAATGCAACATGACACGCAAGACCTGATTCATCGCCTTGTTGAACGGGGGTACCGGGTGTTGCTGGAAACGAACGGAAGTTATTCCCTGGAACACATAAATGAAAAATGCATAAAAATTGTCGATATCAAGTGCCCTTCAAGCAATGAGGAGGGAAGTACGAAACTTGCCAACATCCAACAACTGGGCCCGATGGATCAATTGAAATTCGTGGTTGGTGACCGTGGTGATTACGAATATGCGGTAAAGGTCTTAGAAAGCTGCTGCGGAGGCATCCCGGGTGAGCGGATATTCTTCTCCCCGGTTTCAGGACGACTTGACCCCGCGGAACTGGCGTCTTGGATACTGCGTGACAGCCTTAAGGCGCGGGTTCAGCTGCAACTGCATAAAATCATTTGGCCCGGCGACATAAGAGGGAGGTAAACCCCGAGGATGACCGGCAACAAAAAAGCAGTAATCCTTTCAAGCGGCGGGCTTGACTCCTCCACCGCCATGGCGGTTGCCGGGGAAAAGGGGTTCGGTCTCTACAGTCTCAGCTTTGACTATGGACAGCGCCACCGCATTGAGTTGGAAGCCGCCAAAAATATCGCTGACCGAATGGATGTTTCCCGCCACCTGGTCGTCAAAGTCAATATGAGAGACATCGGCGGTTCCGCTTTGACCGATGATATCGATGTCCCAAGGAAGAAGTCACTTATGGGTGAAGACCCAGAGATCCCCGCAACCTACGTTCCGGCAAGAAACACCATTTTTCTTTCCTTTGCCCTGGCATGGGCGGAGGTTCTTGGTTCGGAAGACATATTCATCGGCGTCAATGCAGTGGATTACAGCGGGTATCCCGACTGCAGGCCGGATTATATAAAGGCCTTTGAGAATATGGCAAATCTTGCGACCAAGGCCGGTGTGGAGAAGAAAACAAAGATCACTGTTCATGCCCCCTTGATTCACATGACAAAAGCGGACATCATTCAGCTGGGAGTTAAACTCGGAGTGGATTACAGCCTGACCCACAGCTGTTACGATCCCACTCCCGTCGGCATATCCTGCGGGGAGTGCGATAGCTGCATGCTCAGGAAGAAGGGGTTCCGGGAGGCCGGCATTCAAGACCCTGTAGTTTATATCCGTTAACAATCATGATGAAAATAGCCTATCTTCATTATCATTTGAAAACCGGAGGCGTTACAACGGTCATAAAACAGCAGGTTCAGGCGCTGAGGCATGACTGTGACGTCCTGGTGCTGTCCGGCGCCCACCCGGAGTCGGAGCTTCCCTTTGATGTTCATGTGGTGAAAGGAGCAGGGTACACAATGGAAGGTGAAAAGGGTGACGCTCCGGGTCTTGTTGCAGACCGCATCATCGATGCTATTCACTCCAGGTGGCCCGGCGGATGCGATATACTCCATGTCCACAATCCGGTTCTGGCAAAAAACACATCCTTCCTCACTATATTAAAGATACTTCAGGAGAGGGGAATCCGTCTTTTTCTTCACGTTCATGACTTTGCCGAAGACGGGCGGCCTTCTGCCTACTTCAAAGAAGACTATCCCTCCGACTGTCACTATGGTGTCATCAATTCCAGGGATTACCGGATACTTCTTGAATCAGGCCTCTGTGAGGAGGGCGTGCATAAGCTGTTTAACATGGTGAGGCCATTCGAATCGACCACTCAAAAGAGAAAGGACGGCAATTATGTTCTTTACCCGGTCCGGGCCATACGAAGAAAAAACATCGGTGAAGCCATACTGATGTCCATGTTTTTCAGAAACGGAAAAAAATTAATGGTCACACTCCCGCCGAACAGTGACCAGGATGTCAGAAGTCATGAAGGCTGGAAACGGTTTATTTCGGATAACAGGCTGAATGTGGAACTGGAAGCATCGCTTCATCATGATTTTATGGAGCTTGTCTACAATGCCGCATTTATCCTTACAACAAGTATTACCGAAGGTTTCGGATTCTCTTTCAGCGAACCGTGGACAGCCGGAAAACAGTTGTGGGGAAGAAAAATACCTGATATATGTACGGATTTTGAGGAACACGGCGTCATGTTTCCCGGTTTTTATTCCAATCTGTTTGTACCGTTGGAATGGATGGGGAAGAATGCTTTCTTTGAAAAATGGACCTCGTGTATCCGAAGCAGCCTTTCTCTTTTTCAACCGGATACGACGGATACGGATATTAACGCCTTGTTTGACGCATTAACTTCGAACGGGTTAATTGATTTCGGTTTACTGGATGAATACTTTCAGAAAAAGGTTCTTCAACGTATTATAGACGATCCGGATGCAAGCAACGAAATGATACGCAACAATTCGTTCCTTCACAACCTGTGTCCCTCTATTGACGCGTCGGTGGTTTCCGGAAACAACAGAGCCGTGCGCAGGCATTACAATATGGACAATTACAGAAACGCACTTTTGGACACCTACGATAAAATCATGAAGACCAAGGTGAGCCATACAATTGACAAGGATAAACTGATATCCGCCTTTATAAATACCCAGAAGCTCAGTCTTCTTAAATGGGGGCCGTATGATGAGTCATCCGATCATAGACGAAGAAACGCTTAACGCCTACCTGATCCCCATGAGCCCGATAGACACGGGTGTCGCATCCAAGCTCACGGTGTCCTTGGACATCAAGGCGGTTCTTTTTGATATCTACGGAACATTGTTTATAAGCGGTTCGGGCGATGTAGGGGTTTCAAAAGAGAGATCACGGAAACTATCGGTTCTGGATGACCTGATGACAAAGTTTTCCGTAAAAGAGCCTGCTGATCATATCCTCAAAAGGTTTTATCTGGAAATAAATAAAACACATGAACAACTTAAGAAGAACGGCATTGACGTTCCCGAAGTAAACATAGACCTCATCTGGATGGAAGTTCTTGGGATAGGTGATATTGATACGGCCAGGGCATTTGCAGTCGAGTTCGAACTGATTAACAATCCGGTTTATCCCATGCCGAACATGGCAGAGGTTCTGGGCGAAGTGGAGAAAAAGAATATGGTTACAGGGATCATATCCAATGCCCAGTTTTTTACGCCCTTCCTGTTTAAATGGTTTCTGGGGAAAGATCCGACAGAACTCGGCTTTCACCCGGATTTGACGATTTATTCCTATCAGTACAACACGGCCAAGCCGTCACCGTTTTTATTTTCCCTTGCCGCCGACAAACTGTCCGAACTTGGAATTCCTGCCGGATCCGCTGTTTATATAGGAAATGACATGCTGAACGATATTTATGCTGCGAAACTTGCGGGGTTCAAAACCGCTCTTTTTGCCGGGGATAAACGTTCCCTTAGACTGCGTGAAAGTGATCCCAGGTGCAGGGATATCAGCCCGGACGTTATCGTGACGGATTTAGCTCAATTGAATAACCTTTTTTCATAGGTGATGAAATGGCATCAGTTAAGACGGATACATATACATTCAATCCCGAAAAACCACCGGAAGATGAGGCGTGGTACACATCCTTCTTTATCGAGAACCACCTGGACTATTATGCATACCCGGAGCGGGTGGCATCGCCCGAACAAATCCGATTTATGGTAAAGCTTGATGAGGGAGAACGCTATTATCCGTGCTCGGACCAGACCTTCGATGCCATTATGAAAAAAAACCAATCGGCAATGCTGCAGAAACAGTATCACGCGGTACTTCAACGGATCTTGTCCCTGATTGAAACCCAGATAGAAGATGAAACGCAGAAGCAGTATCTTGACTCCTTGATCGTCATCAAATTCAAACATGAAACCCGGGATGAAATCATGATCCCATCGCGCCTGGAAAAACGGTTGTTGAAAATCCTGTTTCACCGGACGCAGATTGAGGACCCGTTCTTAAAGGAAAAAACAAAGCGAAACAAGCGGGCGGACGAGGTCTTGAAATCCGATATGTTTTTAAAGGCATTGAATCGATTTAATCCCGTTGAAGTCGGCTCCGTCATGACGCTTAAAGGGATGAAAGAGCATGTTGAAAGCCTTGAACTCAAGCGTTTGCTGTCGCTGATGGTGGAGCGGTCCCTTTGGGAGGGCGAACATAAGAATGAGCTGACCGAAGACGATTATGTAAAGATGATGTCAAAGACATTCATCGGCAATGGCGTCAATGAACTCTTTATGTTTTTGGGAATTCTTCATGACCGGCCGGAAGACGGCCACCGCGGCAAAAAAATTCTCTGGTTGATGGATGAGTCCGGTGAAGTTGTATTTGACCTTGTCACCATCCGCTATCTAACCAGAATCGGGCACAAGGTAATTATCGGCTTTAAATCCGGTCCTCTTTATCTAAAGGCCGAGATTAAATCGGCCGTTGATGATCCCGTACTGTCTGAAAAACTGGACGACGCTTACCCGATTAAAGAATTGGATCTAAGCAAAAATGATTTGCTGAAAATGCTCAGAAGCGACAGCAGTATCTTCATCCTCTCCGACGGAACCCAGGAAAGGCTGAATCTTCTTCTGACGTCAACCACCTTCGCGCGGATATTTAAGGAGGTAGACGCCATCATAACCCGGGGAAGTGATCAGAAACGGGTGTTATTTGACTCTCATTTCCAATTTACCCAGAACATTTTCAATATCAATGCGGAAATCGAAGACAGTGTCGTGGTATCCTATAAACCCCGCCATGAAGATTTTATCAAATTTTCACATAAAGTCCTTGAGAAAAAGGCCAAAGAGATTATTGATCAAATGGCGGCAGCCCGGAAAAGGGGAGAGACGGTCATCTTTTACAGCGGAATCATAGGCTCCATTCCGGGAAAAATTGATGTGGCCAAAAAAGTGATGTCGGTTTTTATCGAATACCTGAAGGAAGAAATATCCCATGTCTTTATTATCAACCCGTCCGAATATTACGAACCCGGAATGGATGCGGATGATTTAATGTATATGTGGGAAATCGTTCAGCGAAGCGGCTTAATTGATACGTGGCGTTTCCAGACCTACAATGACATTGTGGAGGCGTTCCGCTTAATGGACATAAAGGTGCCGCCGGAGTGGGTGGGAAAAGATGCGACGTACAGCACCGGGTGCACGAAAGAAATGGCCATTGCCCTTGATGTTCAGGAGAAAAATCCTGAAATGCAGATTATCGGGCCGTCAAAGGAGCGTTTCATGAGAAGGAAAGAATACGGAATCGGCAAAATGTATGACCAGTGTCTGCCTTGATCCGACATCACTTCTCCATCAGAGACTCGCGCCAAATCATCGTATCCGTGCCGTCCAGCGGCGTAAACTTCACAGTTTCAATACCATCATCGATGGCATAGTCGAAGGGGGTCGGCGAACCAATTCCACGGCTGACCTGTTCCGTGGGCATCAATTCCCGGATATGGCACACGGTCCAGCGGAGTTTTGGAAAACTAAAGTGGTCGGATTGGGGCTGCATGATAAGTTTGCCCTTCGGCGGTGGAAGCCCGTGCATCCACCCCAACTTTTTGGGGTCGGATTCCTCGGCGTTCAGCATTTGAATATCGTTTACTATTGTTCCATTGGCTTCCACTCAGAAGACTCATTTAAGCAGAAAGTGACGTCTCTGTCTATTCGCTCTTCATTATCTATTCTAATCTTGAAACCAATAATGCGGCAATCTCGTTTATCGATTTCCGCAGATGTCTTTAATGTTACAACCCCATCATTACCTGACTGCGGATTCGACCATTTTTGAGTATGACCCATCCGTTCTGAGGAGAGCACTTTATTTAAAGCCGCTTTAATTAATTCTATATCTTCGGCGGACACGTCCTGGGCATTTTTCCTCAGGTCTCCGAATAGTGATTTGCCTAAATCACCTGTTATTCTGAATGGCGTTTTGATAATACCGGTAATAACACCTGTAACGGCACCCTCTGTTGTCGTCTTACCCATTTGTTTTGCATTGGCTACGATTTTATCTGCTTTTGACAACATGGGAGGTATTGCCTCACGTGTTTTTTTAACCTCATCCAGCACTAGCGGGACTAACGGGCGAATTTTCTCCACCTCTTCTATAATGACCGGTATCTGTTGACGAACTTCCTTTACTTCTTCAAGAATGGTCGGGATTTGTTTTCTAACTTCGGCGACTTCTTTGACAATGGACGGGATTTGTTTTCTTATCTCCGTCACTTCGTTGATCATGGGGGGAATCAGCTCCCGCGTAGGACCCACTTCCTTAACTACCGTCTCAACCGTGTTGCTGGTTTCCTCAATGCTCATCAGTATATCAGGTATGTCCTCGCCAATATGACTTAAATGAACAGTGAAGTAGACTATCGAAGCGGATAAACAAATGAGGCTGAACGCCAGGAAACCGATTGAAAAACTTCGAGCATCCATCCCTTTCTCCTGTTGTCAGTCAAGACAGCAATTATAGTCTGTATTGAGAAATTAAGTTAATGCCTTTATAACAAACGCTGCTAAAAAGGAAAACCGGGCGCGACTCATTCATCCCTGGAATTGGATCGTATGTGTATATCCCTCTGGGGAAAGGGGATTTCGATTCCCTCGGCAATAAACCGTTTGTAAATTTCCGTGTGAAGCTTGTGGGATACCTTGCCTCTCAATACCGGCCGATCAACCCAGCACAACAGCTCATGGTCAAGGCTTGAATCCCCGAAGGCCCGGAAACGCACCCTGGGTTCCGGGTGTTTAGAAACATCCCCGTGGTTTTTTGCTGTATCAACAAGAACCCTGTGAACTTTGTCAATATCCGAACTGTATGACACGCCGATCTTGATCCGAATGCGATACTTTTCATGGGGTCCCCCTGCTTCATTTGTAATTTTGGTGTTTCCCATTATGGAATTCGGGACAATAATTTCGATGTCATCCCTGGTAAGGAGTCGGGTGCTTCTGATGCCGATATGCGTGACTTCACCGCGCTCTCCCGAATCAAGAACAATAAAATCTCCCAGTTTATAGGGCGCATCAGCGACGATAAATACGCCGGCAAACAGATTCGCAAGCGTATCTTTTGCGGCAAACGAGATGGCAAGGCCCAGTATACCCGCTGACGCCATCCATGCCGTCACATCAATGTTCCAGACAATGAGAATGGAATAGGTGGCAAAGGCAACCACCAGAATCATCAAGAGATTGTTGAACAACGGAAGTGTCTGATCCTGAATGAAAACAAAGTGATACTTGTCATGGCTTATGAGACGGATCAACAGTTTCATGAAGCGTCCCAATCCCACCGCCCATAGTAATATGGCCATGGTTTTCAGTGAGGTCATGGTAACCATGTACGGTGTCTCTTCAAGGGAAAGAAGTTCGGTGGCGATGGCCAGACCGAACAGGATCACACTGATAAAAATGGGGTTGTGGAGAATGTCTATCAGTTCATCATCGAAGGTAACCTTTGTTTTTTTTATCCACCTCCGAAAAATCCGTGTAATAATGATATCGACGACTTTTGCAAAACAAAGAAATAATAGTATGATCAGGGTTGCCTGGACATACCGGTTTGGAGATATCCGTGCTATCACATCCAGCAGCTGTTCTTTAATGGAGCTCATTATATGCGTCCCCGTTACCCTGATTACTGTAGAAGTGTTTTGATAAACGGTTTAAGCTTGGAACTGATGTCCGGATATGTCAGCGCATAGGACAGATTGGCCATTTGAAACCCTGCCTTGTCCCCGCAATCAAATCGGTGGCCGGCGAACTGTAGTCCGAAAATGGATTGCGTATCCAGTAATTTTGCCATTGCATCGGTGAGCTGAATTTCACCGCCGGCACCTTTTTCCTTCTGGTCCAGAATGGTAAAAATTTCCGGGGTAAGGATGTAGCGGCCAATTATAGCCAGGTTGGAAGGGGCGTCTTCGGGGTCCGGCTTTTCAATGAGTCCCCTGATTTTACTGAGACCGTCTTTTTTATAATCAATGTCAAGTATACCGTATTTATTGGTCTCGTTTTTTGGAACTTCAACCACCGCGACCAAAGAGGATCGAACCGTTTCATATGCTTTTAGCATCTGGCTCAGAACCGGAGTGTCAGACATAATGAGATCATCCGCAAGCAGCACGGCAAACGGTTCATTTCCAACAATATCCCTGGCACACCAAATGGCATGGCCGAGTCCCAGGGGATTGCTCTGGCGGGTATACACAATGGTTCCGGTGTCCGGGACAATTCTTTTGATGGAATCAAGAAGCTCTGTTTTATTTTTTTCTTTAAGAGTGGTTTCAAGCCCGCTGTGACGGTCAAAATGATCTTCCAGGGCCTCTTTGTTCTTTCCGGTTACAAAAATGATCTGCTCGATACCGGATTGAAAGGCTTCTTCCACGGCATATTGAATCAGGGGCTTGTCGACAATGGGCAGCATCTCTTTCGGCATGGCTTTTGTAGCAGGAAGAAACCGTGTTCCGAGTCCGGCAACAGGAAAAACAGCTTTACGAATTTTCATTATCCAGTTCCTTGCTAATATAATTTACATCGTTTTGTGATTAATTGATTACCTTATATACTAAACGGCAGTGTTGTTTGGATATTAGAAAAAAGGCATTTCTCTGTCAATGAAAAGTTAATTGACAATAGATGCCTTTTTAATGTTTATTCGTAGCAAGTTAAATCGAAAAAAAGGAGCGCTGTGACAGATGAAACTGAATTATACAAACGTTTTGGTCACCGGGGCCGCGGGATTTATCGGATACCACCTCTCAAAGCGGCTTTTGGACAACGGATGTCATGTAACCGGCATCGACAACATGAATGCCTATTATGATGTAAAATTAAAAGAAGCCCGCCTTGCCCGTCTGACGGCCTATGATAAGTTTGATTTTGCCCGGATCAGTCTTGAGGATTTAAATGACCTGGAGGCTGTTTTCAGGGGCAGTGAATTCGATGCAGTCGTCAATCTGGCAGCACAGGCCGGCGTTAGATACTCCCTTAAAAATCCCCACGCCTATGTAAACGCCAATATTGTCGGTTTTGTCAACCTGCTTGAATGCTGTCGCCACAACCAGATAAAGCATTTCGTTTTTGCGTCTTCCAGTTCGGTCTACGGGGCCAATACCCTGATGCCCTTTTCCATACACCACAACATCGATCATCCGGTATCCTTATATGCAGCAACAAAAAAATCAAACGAACTCATGGCCCACACGTACAGCCACCTTTATGGTCTTCCTTGCACCGGACTGAGATTTTTTACGGTCTATGGCCCCTGGGGGCGGCCTGACATGGCGCTTTTTCTTTTTACGAAAGCGATACTTGAGGGAACGCCCATTAACGTGTTCAACCACGGTAAAATGCAGCGTGACTTTACGTTCATCGACGATATCATCGAGGGCGTCGTCAGGGTGATGGCAAATCTGCCCGAGCCCAATCCATCCTGGTCGGGGGACAGCCCCGATCCCGGTACATCTTATACTAACTATAAAATTTATAATATAGGAAACAATCAGCCCATATCGCTGAATCGGTTTATTGAAACAATTGAAGACACATTGGGTAAAACAGCAAAAAAGAAAATGATGGATCTTCAGCCGGGGGATGTCACCGCCACCTATGCGGATGTTGATGATTTGATAAACGATGTCGGCTTCAAGCCGGCAACACCTATCGAGGAAGGGATCAAGCGGTTCATCGCGTGGTATAAAGAGTTCTATGGAGTTTAAGGAACATGTATAACCAGTTTTTTGGTTTTAAAGAACGGCCGTTTCGACTTGTCCCAAACCCGGGTTATCTTTATTTAAGCAGAAGCCATGAAGAAGCGCTGGGCCACTTGAATTATGCCGTCAGCCAGGGTGAGGGATTTGTTGAAATCACCGGAGAGGTGGGTACAGGGAAAACTACGCTGTGCAGACAATTTCTTGAAAATCTTGACCGCAGTACTGAAGCGGCCTACATTTTCAACCCCAAACTCGACTCCATCCAGTTGCTCAAGGAAATTAACTCTGAATTCGGCATTTCCGCCGACGGGTCTACTACCAGGGATCTTATAGAGACGCTGAATACTTTCCTCATGGACAAAAGAAAAGATGGAAAGAAAGTGATACTTCTGATCGATGAAGCTCAGAATCTTTCTGAAGACGTGCTGGAACAATTGCGTCTTTTGTCCAACCTTGAAACGACCACCAGTAAATTGATCCAGATTATTTTGGTGGGGCAGCCCGAACTCGGCGACATGCTTGATTCCCATGAACTGAGGCAATTAAGCCAGCGGATAACCTTAAGGTGTCACCTCAAACCGCTGACATTAAAGGAAACTAAAGAATATATCGAGCACCGAATTAGAATCGCCTCCCACAAACCGGGAGTAAGATTCACCGGAGGCGCATTCCGGATGATTTATCAATATTCGTCGGGGATACCCAGAAAAATCAATATTATTTGCGATCGAGCCTTATTGACCGGGTTTACCCTCAATCGGCATAAAATATCCCATGCCCTTGTCAAGTCGTCCCTCAGAGAACTGGAAGGGGGAAGGGGAGGGGAGGTGGTGGATGGCTTTAGCAAAAAAAAATCCGCCGCACTCCTCATATCCCTTATTTGCATCCTTTTACTGATTATTTTCGTACATAACGGCTTGAATCAGGATCATGCCGCGATTAACCTGACAACAGAAACCCACTTGATTAAAGGTGTTCCTGAAAGAAATGACACCGTCAGCGAACCGATCGGTAAAACCGAGGAAAACGGTGGTAAAAAACCGTGGGAAAGCGCTGTTAAAGAGGCTGATCAACTGGGGGAAACAATTGATACGGATGTGGCTGCACCCATGGACCCCGATGAAGATTCAGAGAGCCAAGATGACAGGGTGCAGGTTGAAGAGGCAGTGCTTGCCGTTATCCGTGATGTCGACATTCAGGCCATGCTGTACGCCATGGATACCATGTCATCGAGAAACAGCGCTTTTCGAACGGCACTCTCTCTCTGGGGAGAAAAACCCGAACACAGCCGTTATCTGGAAGGCATGGAGGATGACAATGAATTTTTCAGGCTGTCGGCAAAGCAAAAAGGGTTCATGTGCAGCAGAATAGAAGGTGATGTCGACGTGCTAAGGACACACAATGTACCGGCCATATTAGAGCTTTACCCCGATGGCGGACTGTCTCCCAAATTTATCGCCGTGAAGGAGATTGGCGACGGCAGCATCAGTCTTCATAAAGATGAGGGTACACTCATCGTCGTTCCGGTGAGCACGATGGAGAAATATTGGTCCGGAACCGCCTATTTAATCTGGAAAAACTTTTTTAACTACAGCGGTGTTATTCCCATAAATGCAACACGCGATTCCATATTGACACTAAAAATACATTTAAGAAAAATCGGGTTTGATAACGTGGCAATATCCCCTTTTTATGATGAAACGGCTTTGGACGCTGTAAAGACAATCCAGGAAAAAAACCGTTTAAAAGTAGACGGAATTGTGGGTCCCATTACCATGATTGCGCTCTACAATGAGGACGACACATTAAACATTCCCCATATTTCAAACCCGGCCCCGGGTAATAAAGGGGAAGGTGGAGGGGAGGGCAACAGGAGTTCATGACTTGAGTTCGATCCTTAAGGCGCTTAAAAAAGTCGAGCAGGAAGAATCCCGCGATGAAAACGGCACATCTTCCTGGCCCGACTCTGTTCGCTCTGCAAGGCAATCGGTGAAACAGGAAAGCCGGAAAAAGATTGTCGTATTCTCAATGGTGACGGTTTTCTCCGTCTTTGGCATTGTAATGATCTACCTGGGACGCAGCACCAATTTTTTCAGTACACCCGACAAAACACATGATATCGGATCCGGGATTAAACCCGGGGCCGACATTGAAAAGCGAGCTCCGGAACCTGATCCAAGGTTCCCGACAACAACCCCCGGGACAGAAAAAAAACTGCAGGCCAAGATGCCCAAAAAACCCCGGGGGGCGTCGGCAAAAGCAGGACCCGTTCTGGAAAAAACAAATTCGCCTGCTTATGTAAAAGATGATGATCTTCCGGGAGGGAATGCCCGGAACCCGGCGCCGGATGCAAGAGATAACCAACGCACCGCATCGTTCCCCGAAATAAAACATGACTCCAGGATCGACATCCAGGCCATAGCATGGGCGGAAGAGCCGGACCGTCGATTTGCCGTCATCAACAACTCCATTATAAGGGAGGGCGGACGTGTTGACGGCATTACCGTGGTTTCCATTGAAGACGGCATGGTTTTTTTCAGTGAAAACGGAAATGAGTGGCGGCAGCAATTTGTCGTGAGATGATGGCTTAAATATTTACAGAATCTGGCTGAGAAACAACTTGGTTCTGTCATGGGTGGGATTCTGGAAAAAGTGCTCGGGCGTGCCTTCTTCCACTATTGCCCCCTCGTCCATAAAAATGACGTTGTCGGCCACCTCCCGGGCAAACCCCATCTCATGGGTAACCACAATCATTGTCATTCCTTCTCTGGCAAGACTTTTCATTACATCGAGGACTTCCCCTATCATTTCAGGGTCAAGAGCGGATGTGGGCTCATCAAAGAGCATGACTTTCGGATCCATTGCAAGCGCCCTGGCAATGGCAACCCGCTGCTGCTGTCCTCCGGAAAGCCTGTCGGGATAAACATTCGCCTTGTCTGATATTCCCACCTTATCCAGAAGAGACATCGCTTTTTGGTATGATTCTTCTTTCCCGCGCCTCCTGACCACCCGCTGGGCCAGCGAAATATTATCCAACACGGTTTTATGGGGGAACAGGTTAAAGGATTGAAACACCATCCCGACTTCCGCCCTGACTTTATTGATGTTGGTTTTGGGGTCCAGAACATCAATACCGTCAATGATGATTTTTCCACTGTCTGCTGTTTCAAGCTGATTCAGGCACCGGATAAACGTGCTTTTCCCGGATCCTGACGGACCAATGACGACAACCACATCACCTTTCTCCACCATAGCGGAAACATTGACGAGGGCTCGTACTTTATGGGGGGTGAAGAAGGTTTTATTCAAGTTATGAACTTCGATCACTGGTCTAAGGTTCTCCTTTCAATATACTGTAATAAAATTGAAAAAGTAGAGGTTAAGACAAGGTAAAGCAGGGCGCACAGGAAGAACAGTTCAAACGGCTGCAGGCTGGTGGTAACGACTTCCCGTGTCGCCTTTGTAAGCTCCCTTATGGCGATAATACCCAATAATGATGAATCCTTAATCAGACTGATGAACTGACCGGCCAGGGGTGGAATGATGCGCCGGAAGGCCTGGGGCAGAATGACATGATGCATGCTTTGAAAATAGGTCATTCCAAGTGAGCGGGAGGCTTCGCTTTGCCCCCTGTGAATGGACTGAATGCCCGCTCTCACTATTTCAGCAACATAGGCTCCGCTGAAGCATGCCAGTGCGGCCACACCGAACCACAATGGAGCGACCTGACCCATTCCCTGCTGGGCCAGCAAATTGTTGATCAACGTGCCAAGTACAAAATACCATATAAAGATCTGCACCAGAAGTGGAGACCCGCGGATCAATTCGATGTAGGCTATCATGGACCATTTAACGGCCGGGTTAGAGGAAATTCTGGCAACCCCCCCGAAGAGACCGATGATTATACCAAAGAAAATGGCAATGAAGCTGACCTTAAGGGTGAGCCATAACCCCTGAAGGAGAATGCCGGCTTTCCATTCTTCATATGCCCCGAGAGCATCCCCCGGATAGATCGTATCCCCTTCATACACAGTGATACCATCGGCCGGAACGATATATGACGCTGTTTCACCCGTACCTTTTACTGTAACCTCTGCAGTTTCGCCTCTTATGGTTATCTTTTCAACATCACCCTCGATTTCCGACTGAACCGGGATTTTATCTTTGAAAACAAAGTACTGGGGTATTCTGAACCATCGCCAGACATAGTCAATTTGAGCGGTGGCGTAGTAAAGACCGCCGACCAGAACTGCAAGAATTATGAAAAATGCAATGACCGAAAGAATATAGTTTCGCTGTTCCTTCCGTCTGACACCGCCAATTATGGACGAGAATTTCCGGGGCATAGTTATGCGATAGTATTGTGAAGGTGCGGCGGAAAAGCGGCCGCCACACCTTTATAGTGTTATTTGACGTCTTTATACCAGTCTACGTTTTTAATCCACTTTTCATACATTTTGTCGTAGCGGCCATCATTTTGTACCTGTCTCAGGAAGTTGTTGAGCCAGTTCAGAAAATCAGGATCACCTTTTCTAACAGCCCATGCAAGGGGCTCATAGGTGAACGGCTTGTCAAGAAATACCAGTTTGCCGGCGCCCTGTTCCGCCATAAAAACAACGCAATTGGGCTGGTCGTAGACATAGGCGTCCGCCTTGCCGGTCAATACTTCCATGGCAGCCTCGGTTTCCGTTTCAAATGATTTGTACGTACATTTTGGAATCATTCGTTTCACGGCCTGCTCACCGGTGGTGCCAAGCTTTGATGTAACAACATACTTTGGATCATTCAAATCTTTGTAGGATAATACTTTTCCTTCGTGTTTTTTATTAAGGAGAATGGTCTGCCCCACAATGATATAGGGATCGGCAAAGTTGATCTTCAGGTTTCTTTCCTGGGTAATGGTCATGCCACTGATAATGATATCAAATTTTTTGGTGATAAGCGCCGGGATAATTCCATCCCACGCCGTATTGACGGGTACAAATTTAACGCCCATGGCTTTGGCCATTTCCTTTGCCATATCAATGTCAAAGCCCACGAAGCGTCCTTTTTTATCGGTCATCTCAAAAGGCATATAACCTGCCTCAAAGCCGACACGGAGTTCGCCTCTTTTCAGGATTTGTTCCAGAGTTGATTTTTTTGCAAGCTCAATGTCTGCACATAAACCGCCGGAAACGAAAACGGCGGCACATAAAAGTGCAGCAATAGTAAACAAAGTAATCTTCTTCATAAATTAACCTCCTGTTTCATTAGTAAAAATGTGAAAACATATGTATCAATCACTTTAATAGGACTTGCCTTCATCCAGAAGTTCTCGAATCACCATCTGTCGCTTGCACTCCGGGCATTTGGGAATATCTTCTTTGGGTGAATAAACAATCGATGTATACTTGCACTTGGGGCAAATGATTTCTATGGCTTCCTGTTTTTCCCTCATGATGCAGTTTTCCTTTTTTCATTTTAGGAATATGTGACCGTCATAGATTATAGAAGTGTTAAGGTCAAGAAAAATAGTTGTTTTAATACCATATTAATCCGGTTGATCTTAATCGGGATTAATTATAGGATGTAAAGAATAAAAGAAGAAAATTTATTAAAATTCCGGAGACGAATTGAATGAACTACAAAAGTGTCGAAGATGTTAAACAGCGCCTTGAAGATGCAAATTACATTTCATCAAGAGAAATCGCCACCATTGTTTTTCTTGCCGATGCCACCAGCAAGCCGCTGCTTGTGGAAGGGCCGGCCGGGGTCGGAAAAACCGAGTTGTCCAAGGCCGTCGCAAAAACCCTCGGAAGGAGGGTGGTCCGCCTGCAATGCTACGAGGGGCTCGATGAAGCCAAAGCGCTTTACGAATGGGAATACGCCAAACAATTGCTCTATACCCAGATTGTGAAAGAAAAAATAAGGGATGTGGTTTCCGATGCCACATCCTTGACGGAAGCGGTGGACAAAATTGCGGAACAGGAAGACGCATTCTTCTCGGATCGGTTTATCCAGACACGTCCGCTTTTAGAAGCCATTGAGTCCGAGGCGCCTGTTGTACTTTTAATAGACGAAGTGGATAAATCCGACCCGGAATTCGAGGCGTTTTTGCTGGAAATCTTGAGCGATTTTCAGGTGTCCATACCGGAATTGGGTACGAGAAAGGCGATAAGCATCCCCTTTGTGGTGCTGACGTCAAATAATTACCGCGATATGAGTGACGCCCTTAAACGGAGATGCCTGCATCTATATATTGACTATCCTGACCGGAGCTTGGAGACCATGATTGTCAAGCTGAAAATTCCGGGTATAGAAGAACGCTTGGTTGAAAACTTGGTGGATACGATTAAAAAGATAAGAGAACTGGATCTGAAAAAAAAGCCGTCCATATCCGAGACCCTTGACTGGGCCCAGTCATTGCTGGCTCTTCAGGTGAATGACATTTCACCGGAAGTTATTGAAGACACCCTCAATGTCATTTGCAAGTACCGGTCCGATACCGACCTTGTAAGAAGAGCCTTGGGGACCCTTATCGACGCATAACCAAAAGGCCGTCCGTTAATGTGATACACCTGGTATTAAAATTCAGTGAATTCTGCAGAGCATCAGACCTTAAGGTGTCAACGTCCGAAGTACTGGACTGCTTGTCGCACATGGAACTGGTAAACGTGGCGGACGAGACGGAATTCAGAACGGTATTATGCGCCAATTTTGTAAAAACCGCGCGTGACAGAAGCCACTTTGATACCCTCTATGATATTTTTTTCCATGACCTCAGTCTGGATGAGGAAGCCATGGAAACAGATGACCGGTTGAATCAAAATAAAGAGCGGGCCGACATTGTCGATGCTCTTCGTCGGGATGATCCGGGTGACGGTATTGATGACTCGATTATAGATTTCCTGGAGGGGAATCCCCTGAATTTCCTGGAAGACCTGAGACAGCTGCATGCTTCGGAAGAAAACATGTCGAAAGTCGTAAAATCCAACCTCGGGGGATTGTCGGGCAGGCTGGAAATTATGCTGCAGCTCAACCGGGCCCATAACAGAATCATTCAGTTCATGAACGAAGGCTCATCCGGCAGCGGAGAGGGGCAGTACGGCAGCGGCACCGGCAATTATTTTATCCGACGCATCGATGCCGCAAGGCGCATGCTTTCCGAAGAAAAAAAGCCGGAAAACACCGGCATTAAACACGTCAAAAGCACTACGGAAACCGGGACAGGACTGGGAAACAAGTTTTTTTCTTCCCTGACGCCGGCCGAAGTGGAAGACATGAGAGATGTAGTGGAGCAACTGGTACGGAAACTGAAAGATATCGTAACCAGACGCTGGGCAGACCAGAGTTCGGGAATTCTTGATGTTAAAAAAACGCTTCGAAAGGCAAGCCGGTACAATGGTGTGCCCATTGATTTGACTTATAAAAAGAAGCCGCCCCGCAAAGGAAAAATCGTTACGCTGTGCGATATTTCCGGCTCTGTATGGTCCGCCGCCCGCTTTATGCTCAACATGCTGTATTCCATGCATGAGTGTTTCAGCAAGGTTCGAACCTTTGTTTTTGTTTCAAGGCTTGCGGAAGCAACCGATATATTTGACGGAAACGATATCAACGACGCAATCGAAAAAGTCATGTCCGGCATTGACCTGGACTACAATGCACTGACTGATTATGGCGAGACCTTCCACGAGTTTCGAAAATCATACCTGCACATTCTTGACAGGAAGACGACGTTGATCGTCGTCGGAGACGGCCGGTCCAATTATTTTAATCCCGGCGAGCGCGCCTTAGAGGAGATGAGAGAAAAATGCCGCCGCGTAATCTGGCTGAACCCGGAGCCTGAAAAGTTTTGGAGCTACGGTGACAGTGAGATGAGCACATATATGGCCTACTGTCATGAAGTTCGGCCTTGCCAGAATCTAAATCAGCTGTCAAATTTTATTCAAGAACTGGTATTGTAAGGTTTTATGCAAGATAAACGTCGGCATAGTTACCTGAAGAAAAAAGTGTCGTCCGCATCAACCGAACCCGGCGTTTATCTGATGAAAAGTGCTGATGGACGGATTATCTATATCGGCAAGGCGCTGAACCTGAAAAAACGTCTTGAATCCTATTTCACCCGTAACAATAAAAAAGATATAAAGACAACCGTCCTTTTGAATAAAGTTGCCGACATTGAAACCCTTATTACCCGTTCTGAAACAGAAGCGCTTATACTTGAGTCAACACTGATAAAGCGCTATAAACCAAGGTATAATGTTATCCTTAAAGACGATAAACGGTATCCATCCCTCTGCATCAACACCAATGAGCCGTATCCTTATATTTCAGTAAAACGGAAGATAAAAAAAGACGGATCAACATATTTCGGCCCCTATACCAGCGCATCCGCACTTTCACAGACCCTTAAGCTGATCAATAAGACCTTTAAGCTTAGAAAATGTAAAACCCGTCATTTGAGAACGAGAACACGCCCCTGTTTAAACCACCAGATGCAGCTGTGCCTTGCGCCCTGTTGTCTGCATGTTGACGAAAAGGAGTATGAAGGCATTGTACAGGAGGTGATCATGTTTTTGAAAGGCAGGACCCCTGAACTTATAAAGACCATTGAAAAGAACATGCAGAAAGCGTCCGGTGAGATGGCTTTTGAAAAAGCGGCGATGCTTCGGGACAAACTGTTTGCTTTGAGAAAAGTACTGGAGAAGCAAATTGTTGTTTCAACCGATTTTGTTGATAGAGATATCATTTCACTGGTCGGGACGGAAGAGCGGTCTGTTATCATGGTTCTGTTTGTCAGGGGCGGGTTTCTTGTGGGGTCGCAACACATTCTTCTTTCAGGCACGCTGGTATCTGAAACTGAACGTGCCGGTGCATTTATACGGCAGTTTTATATTAAAGACAGGTTTATTCCTTCCGAAATTTTGATGTCGGTCTACCCGGATGATAAAGACCTCATACAAGACATGTTGAAGTCTTTCAAAGAAAGTAACGTCAGCATATTGGTTCCAAAACGGGGAGAGAAGGCTAAGCTTGTCATGCTTGCTCAGAAAAACGCGGAAAAAGTGCTGCAGGACAGTAACGATACATCTACAAGATTAACCGACAAGCTTCAGCGTCTCCGGAAAAAATTGGGTATGCGGAACCTGCCGGATAGAATAGAATGCTTCGACAACTCCAATATTTCCGGGTCATCGGCGGTTGCGGGAATGGTAGTCTATAAAAATGGAGAGCCCGATAAACGTTCATATCGAAAGTATAAAATACGGTCTGTCAAAAAACAGGATGACTATGCCTATATGCATGAGGTTCTTCACCGTCGGTTTAGAGGCGGCCCCGGCAAAGACTTCCCTGACCTTCTTCTAATAGATGGCGGCAAAGGTCAGCTAAACGTCGCCATGGATGTCCTGAAGCAGATCGGTATCGATGGGGAGTTTATTGTGGCCGGTATTGCAAAAAAAGATTCCGGGCGAAACGAAACAGAGGATAAAGTTTACATTCCCGGAAGGTCCAACCCTGTAAATCTCGGTCGAGAAGGAGATTTAATTTTACTTCTTCAGCAGATTCGTGATGAAGCCCACCGCTTTGCCATTTCGTTTCATAGAGCGGAGCGCATGAAGAAACAGACGGCATCGGAGCTTGACGGAATTCCCGGAATAGGAGCAAAACGAAAAAAAATACTGCTCACGCATTTTAAAAGTGTGCGAAGGATCAAGCAGGCGAATGTGAATGAAATCAGTTCTCTTCCAGGGATGACCAGAAAGAGCGCAGAGACATTAAAAACTTATCTTGGTGTATAGCAGCGCCATCCAACATAAAAACGCTGCCTTTATTTCGTAAATTTGATTAAAACGAAGGAAACCGCAGCTTTTCATAGAAAATAAATTGTTAATACATTGTTAATAACTTTTTAAACGCCTGAAATTAAATATCTATTAAAAATCAAAAAATATGAGAAATAACAATGGCATAAACAGAATCAATATTATTTATAGAAGAAACAGGCGCTTGCCGATGTTCATAATTGTCGATCGGAATGATGAAAAACCCGGTTTTTCAGACTTGACAAGTCGTGGACTCTTACATAAATAACCGGATTTATATTTCGAGATGACAATTCTTTGATATTTTTTTACTGCTTAGCTTTCTCCCGGGGATAAAAACCATGAAAACGGAAGAGCCCAAAATAGCTATTGTTGATGATGATGAACTTTTTAGGAATTCGGCTGCCGCTGTTTTAACTAGGAATTTACAGAAAGATATCCTCGCTTTTGAAAGCGGTGAGGCTGCGCTTGAACATTTCGAAAAACAAAATACCATCGATATTATACTGTCCGACATTAATATGCCTTTCATGAGTGGGCTGGAGTTTTTGAAAAGGGTAAAGGCGAGATTCCCGGAAAAAATTTGTATCATGATGTCCGGATTCCCCGGAAACGAGCAGACCGCCATGGATCTTGGTGCGGATGCTTACATAAGTAAACCGTTTACCACACAGAAGATTTCGGATTTGATGAAATCACTTGAAGACAATTAACAAAAGCTATCTTAAAATTAAAAAAAGAACTTAATGGTTAAGATAGCTTTTATTCATCTGCGCAATTCCCAACCTTCAGGAAGACCGGACGTAAGATCCTTAAAGAGATCAGCCTGAAAGAAACCAGGTAGATCGGCTACCCAATTTTTTTCAGCGTATCCACAAGCTCTTTTACGGCAGCCGCGGATTTGTTCAGAGCTTTTTCCTCTTCGTCTGTGAGCTTAATTTGAATAATCTCTTCGATGCCATTTACGCCAAGCTTGACCGGAACCCCGATAAAAAGCCCGTCAATTCCATACTCACCTTCCAGCAGTGCCGCACAAGGCAGAATTTTCTTTTTATCTTTCAGTATGGCTTCCGCCATTTCAACTGCTGCGGATGCGGGGGCATAATAGGCACTTCCCGTTTTCAGAAGCGATACAATTTCTGCCCCACCGTTTCGGGTTCTGTCCACCAGAGCGTCAATCCTGTCTTCCGGCATCAACTCGGTTATGGGTATGCCGGCGACCGTCGAGTAGCGGGGCAAAGGAACCATGGTGTCTCCATGCCCCCCGAGAACGAATGCATGGGTATTTTCAACGGAAACATTAAGCTCCATCGAGATAAACGTCCTAAACCTCGCCGAATCCAAAACACCCGCCATGCCGATAACTCTGTTTTTTGGAAAACCGCTGACATCAAAAGCAACATGACACATGGCATCCAGAGGGTTGCTGACAATAATAATGATTGCTTCCGGAGAGTAGGATACAATCTCGTTGACAACACTTTTCATTATGCCCGCATTGGTGGCAATGAGATCATCCCGGCTCATTCCGGGTTTTCTGGGTATGCCGGCCGTGATAATGACAATGTCAGAATCCTTAGACTCTTTATAGTCATTGGTACCGATGATGTGTGCATCATGTTTTTCTACGGGAGCCGCTTCCATAAGATCCAGCGCTTTTCCTTCCGGGACTCCTTCCAGGATGTCAATTAGAACAACATCCGCCAGTTCTTTTTCTGCAAGTCTCTGGGCCGCTGTCGCACCGACATTGCCTCCACCTACAACCGTCACTTTGTCTTTCATGGCATTTCTCCTCATTTGTTATATAACGTATTGAAATTATGGAATCTCATGCGTTTAAGACTGAATAGTAACTGAATAGTAAAGGATTTATCTATCATATAACGGACATTTACGCAATAATTCCGAAACGGACCGGACGCTTTCAGTCAAATAGGGAGCCAGGGCAAAGGGGAAGAAAATTTTTTGAAATTAGATAATTATTAATATTTAAAAACTTCAAATATTGACATATAGTCCAAAAAAAAATATAAATACGAAATGGAGTTCGTCGTGTAAACTGTATATCCAAGAATAATAAGCTATTACGTTTAGTTCGCACGACAATCGGAATAAGGAAACGGGCCTGAATGAAACTGTCTTGAGGTTATAACAATGAATAAAAAGATTAAGTCGCTCCTCCAGCAGGCTGAAGTGTATAAAAAACAAGGGCTTCTCAACGAAGCAAAAAGTAAATATGATTTTGTTAAAGAACTTATTCAAAATAGTGACACATTCCAAAACAAACAAAAGCTGATAGAAAGTCTGGATAAAAAAATCGCCGGGCTGACCAGTAAAATCGAATCTGTCGAGAGTGCTCCGGTTAAGCCCGAGATGTCACAGCATGTAAATGAACTCATTAAAAAATTATTTTCATTTTCCTCAAAAGAAAAGAGCGAAGAAGACGCCGCCCTCGAAGGAGCCATCGCACTTGCCAAATTCGGTCAGTTTGAAGGCGCTTTAAAAGAGTTCGAAAAACTGATTCAAATTAATTCCCAGCGGGTATCGGCCGCAAAAAATATATTAAGGTGCCATCTGGAGATGGGCGCTGTTGATAATGCCAACGAACAGCTTCTAAAGTGGCAGGACGCCGAAGATCTGTTCAGTTCCGATCAAATAGAAAAAATAACTGTTTTCTATAATGATATTTTAGATAAAAAAGGGTTGAAAAAAGAAACCGCCCGGAAAGAAGAACCGGCTTCCGTTCAGGAAGATGAGGAGACAGACGAAGAATTCCTTGATATCAGTGCTGTCGCCATAGTACTTGATGACGGTCCGAACAAAGGTGAGCAGGTGGAACTGGATGTGAGCTTCCAGTCCGGGAATGTCATCAGCCTCATCGTTTCAAGCAAAGATGAACACCTGATTGAAAATTTAAAGGTGGGCGTAAGGCTTGATGATGTGCATTTTTATTCCCCTGTTGCAATTTTCAGGGGATCTGGTGTAGTTTCTGCTAAAACTCAAATTAAATCAGGGCCGAAGAAAGGAGATTACAGTCTGGATATTAAGATTGAAAGTCTTTAGGTTTAATTTTTTTTGCGCCTATTGCAACGGACTTAACTACTGAATACTTTATTTGACTTGGAGTCGGAATAGATTAATGGCTGTTTTTAATATTAAGAAACGAGAAATTGAATGTAAAATAGTATACTACGGACCCGGTAGATGCGGTAAAACAACAAACCTCGAATACGTCTTCAAATCATACAAAAAACAGGTTGATGGTGAAATGGTTTCCATCAATACGGAAGGAGACCGGACCCTGTTTTTCGATTTTCTTCCCATGGAACTTGGCAAAATAAAAGGGTGTGATGTGAGGGTACAGCTTTTTACGGTGCCTGGTCAGGTTCAATACACGTCCACTCGGAAATTGGTCCTGCGGGGTGTGGACGGTGTCGTTTTCGTTGCGGATTCACTTACCGACAGGCGTGATAAAAATATGTTGTCACTCAAAGACCTGCAGCAAAATCTCAAAGAATACGGGTTGAACATTTTCAAAATTCCCCTTGTCCTGCAATACAACAAGCGAGATCTGGCTGAAGAGGGCATGCCGGTTATGCCCCTTGAAAAAATGGAGCGTGATCTGAACCGCCAGTTAAAAGTGCCGTCATACCCGGCCAGTGCAATGACAGGTGACGGCGTCGGTAAAACATTGCAGGAATGTCTCAAGTTGACATTGCAGTCGCTGCAGAAACAATTTAATTGGGCGCAATAGTTTAATCCATGAGCAATAATATCGTACTCTCCGGAACCCTGGAATTTCTCAGCATCAGTGAAGTGTTACAGCTTCTCGGTACAAATAAATGTTCCGGAGTTCTCCGGGTAAAAAACCGTTATGCCGAAGATCAGGGGATTATCTACATAAAAAAAGGGAACCCCGTTGATGCGGAGAACCAATCATTGAAAGGTATCGAGGCCGTAAATTCCCTTTTTGGATGGACCGAGGGCGAATTTGAGTTCAGCAGAGAGCCGGTCAACAAAAAGAATGTTATCGGCAAGAGCCGGATGGAGATTACCCTTGATGCCATGAAAATGCTTGATGAAGGCCTCATTGAAAAAATCGGTCCTGTAAGTTTTGTAAGTGAATCTGCATCCGGGGAAGGAATGCCCGGCGCCACCGTACCCCTTTTAAAGGGACCTCTTGTTGATTATATGTACGTTGCGGATGAAGAAGATTACAGTAGCGGCGAAATCATCCTGCAACAGGGAAGATACGGTAACTGGCTTTGGGTTATTCTGGCTGGAACTGTAGAAATAAGAAAGGAGACGCCCAAAGGCCCGGTCACCATCTTAAAAGCGGAAAGGGGCGCATTCATCGGTAATGTATCGGTATTTCTTGAACATTCCAATGTGAGAAATTATACGGCGGTCGCCACAGAAGATGTGCAGCTCGGGGTTCTGGATTCCCAGCTGTTGTCAATGGAAAATGCAAAGCTCACCCATGAGTTTAAAAAAATAATCAAAAGCCTGGATAAACGGCTTGCCCAATGCAGCAACAGGGCGGTTGAAATCCACATGAAAAAAAAGAAATCAATGGAGTTTCTTAAGGATAAATCCAGGGTGATCACCCAGGGTGAACAAAAAGAAGGCTTTTTTATCGTAGAGGAAGGCAGCGCAAGCGTTGTCAGAAAAGTGGACACAAATCACGTTCTCCTTGCTACCATTAGAGAAAACGATTTTTTTGGGAAAGTCCCGTTTCTTAATGTAAGCCATGAACCGGGTGCAGCTTCCATTTTTGCATCAGAAGATTTCAAGTTTAAGGAACTGCCGGGCAAAGAGTTGCAGGAAGAATATAACCATCTTTCGACGACAATGAAAAATATTTTAGAAAATACATCTAACATGATATCAGCAATCACCTCCGGAATATGCAGCGGTGAAAAAAATCTATGATGTTCGGTTAACAAACCCTCCATCAGGCGGTAGTCATGGAAAAAGAAAAGCAAAGAAAACATGAACGGGTAGACTCTTTAAACCTTTTAAACTACGTCGCTCTTGATCAAAATGGAGACGTCGCCCTGCAGGGAATGGGGCGAACCCTTAATGTCAGCCAGGGCGGGATACTGCTAGAAACCCATTTGTCCATTCCTGATGATCATTTAATATCGCTTTCCATAGGATTGGAAGACGAGATGATTGATATTAAAGGGAAGATTGTCTACAGCAGGAGCGGTGGGGATAACAAGTATGAAGCGGGCATCGAGTTTTTTGAAATAAACGAGGATGCCATGAGAGTTTTAAATAAATACATCGTAGCATTTAGAGAGCAGAAAGAGAGGAATGGATAATCCATGAATGATAAAAGACAGGCGGCATCAACTCAGGCCGTAATTGATACGGATTTAAAGGACCTACAACTTGTAAGGAAAGGCAAAGTCAGAGACGTCTACGACATGGGCGACAGCCTTTTAATGATTGCCACCGACCGAATTTCCGCGTTTGATGTAGTCATGCCCAACCCAATACCCGGAAAGGGAAAGGTTCTTAACCTGATTTCCCTGTTCTGGTTTGATATAATGAAATCGGTTACGGATAACCACATTATTTCCAGTAAGGTTGAAGATTTCCCTGCTTCATGTCAACCATATGCGGATATGTTGAAAGATCGAAGTGTTCTGGTTAAAAAAGCGGAGCCTCTTCCCGTTGAATGCATTGTTCGGGGGTATGTTTCAGGCTCGGGATGGATGTCTTACAAAGAGTCGCAACATATATGTGGCATAAACCTGCCCGCCGGCCTGGTGGAATCGGACCGTTTACCGGAACCCATTTTCACACCATCAACTAAAGCCGAACAGGGCGAGCACGATATCAATATTGACTTTGAAGAAGCCAAAAGTCTAGTCGGAAAAGAAACTGCAGAAAAAATCAGGGATCTCAGTCTGATGATTTACCAAAAAGGCTCATCATTAGCTGCTGAGAGAGGTATAATTATTGCCGATACAAAATTTGAGTTCGGCATCTGTGACGGAAATATTATTCTGATTGATGAGGTTCTTACCCCGGACTCATCCCGTTTCTGGCCAAAAGACTCCTACAAGCCGGGTGGCGCCCAGAAAAGTTTTGACAAGCAATATCTGAGGGACTACCTCCTGTCCCTTAACTGGAACAAAAAAGCGCCGGGGCCGCAGCTGCCGGATGACATCATCGTCAATACGAAGAAAAAGTATCTCGAAGCGCTAACACTGCTCACTTCCAAGGAATATGAAATATAAGCCGGCATCCATTGCACTGAAAGACGTTGATGTTGACGACACCGGCTTAAGAATTACAACCCGCTCCTCCGTTGAGGATATCCTGCCGTCCATAATTGATCAGGGTATCATTAATCCACCCATATTGTTAATAAAAAATGGCTCGTACAGCATTGTCACGGGTTTCAGGCGAATGTTCGCCTGCATGCATCTCAATATCAAAGCGGTTGATGCGAGAGTTATCAGGCCCGATAAGATGTCCCCTCTGGAAATTGCTAAAATCGCCATAGGTGATAATACCATGCAGCGAACTCTGAACCTTGTTGAAGAAACCAATGCGCTGAATCTTCTCTCGGCATACGTGGAAGATGACAAAACGTTCGCCATGACTGCAAGGAGCCTGGGCTTGCCGGACAACGTGACGTTAACCCGGAAAATCAAACGCCTGTCAAATCTTCCTGAAAGTACACTGAGTTCTGTTGCCGGAGGTCGCATTTCACTGGCAATCGCATTGGAATTATGCACCATTGAGAAAGAGGCGGCCGGCCGCGCAGTTGCGCTTTTTGAGACGCTTAAAACAGGATATAACAAACAAAGAGAGATTCTGTTGAATCTTGTGGAAATAGCAAAGCGGGAAGATATCACTGTAACGGATATTTTTAACGACACGGCGTTCAATAGTATTATCAATAATCCTGATATCGAGTCCGCAGTCAAAAGTCAGTCCGTCCGAACCTATCTTAAGGAAAGACGCTTTCCGGAAATCAGCAAAGCGGAAAAGACATATAATGCCAGGATGAAAAAGTTGACATTGAATGCCAATATGAAACTTCTTCCGCCGAGATCCTTCGAAGGAGAAGAGTTTGAGCTGAGTTTTCGTTTCAAGGATTTGACGGATCTGAAATATCACCGTGATGAATTGAACAGGCTGATCGGGCATCCGGAAATGGCGGATATACTATTAAAACACTGAGCCTGCTGATTTCAAGCTTGACCTGCCAACTACTTTTAAATATATATGCTCGTATAAAGATACCGCACACAGGGAGTATGTTATGGCTGTTCTTACAATATCCAGAGAATATGGTGCCGGCGGGAAAACCCTCGGTGAACTGATTGCAAAGAAAATCGGATATGCATGCATAAACGAACAGATTATCGAAATGATCGCCGAGAGGGCCAGAGTGTCAAAAAACTGGGTTGAATCCATTGAAAAGGAAGCCGGCGGCACCTTGCTCAAAGTGATAACCAGCATGATTCCTAAATCTTATATTGAGCGAATACTCGGGAATTCAAGCGGATATATCGATGAGAATGTCTATGTTGAAATGTTGACCGATGTATTAACCCATCTTGCCGACGAGGGAAATTGCGTTATTGTCGGCAGGGGCGGTCAATATATATTGAAAGACAGACGTGACGTCCGTCATATTTTTTTAGTCGCACACAAAGAGTATCGGTGCAAGTTTATGCAAGATAACTATGATCTCCTTCCCACCCAGGCAAAGAATATAGTTGAAACCATGGGGAAGAGGAGGGCAAACCTTTTCCGCCGCTTCGGTGCGGAAGAATACGATACTCCGGAGCATTATAACTTGATTTTAAACATGAGCAGATTGTCCATGGATCAGGCCGTCGCCGTGGTT